>OGYT01001959.1_pt1 | contig 12036 bp, 10 predicted proteins | sample 1576631 | NCBI WGS metagenome assembly OGYT01 (sample SAMEA3541588, study PRJEB24748) | human gut metagenome | biome: human gut; feature: human-associated habitat; material: faeces | place: China | collected 2012
GTGTGCGCCGCGCTGGTGACGGCGGTTCTCTTCATGCTCAACAAGACGCAGCACTTCCGTCTTCGCCCCTATGTGGTGGGCGGTCTTGTTCTGTGGTTTTGCCTGTACCAGTCGGGCGTGCACGCCACGCTCGCCGGCGTCATCCTCGCCTTTGCGATTCCCTCGCGTTCGGGCGTCCGCCTGAACCACCTCGCGGAGTGGCTGCGCGACTACATGCCCGACATAGTCGACCGCTACGACGACGATGCGCACATCCTCGGCCAGCACGACTTTACGCACGCCGCGCTGGGCGTCGAGCGCGTGATGCACCGCATCACCCCGCCGCTCATGCGACTGGAGCGCATGATCTCCACGCCGGTGAACTTTGTCATCCTGCCGATCTTCGCGTTCGTCAACGCGCAGGTGCGCCTGGTGGGCGTGGATCCCATGGCGCTAGCGCTCGATCCGGTAGCCTTGGGCACGTATTTTGGCATGGTGCTCGGTAAGCCCATCGGCATCGCGGGCATGACGTTCCTCATGGTCAAGTTCGGCATCTGCGAGCTGCCGCGCCGCGTGAGCTGGAAACATATCGTGGGCGTTGGCATTTTGGGTGTGTTTTCCATCGGGCGATACAGAGAGTCCGCCGATACGTCCCATTGCCCAGAGTGCTTCGGGAGTCATCCGCTTCCCCTCGATTTTGATATCGGATTTTCCGATCAGCGCCTGGTCCGTTTTGCCTGCATCCTTGGTTCCGCCACAGGATGCTAACATCATTGTTGCCGACATAATAAATAGGTTTACTTGTCTCATAAGTTTTTAATAATTGATTATTTGAGTTGCGAAGATAAGCAAAAATCAGGTCAAATCTGCTTTTTTTGCCAGTTTCCTTTCTTTATATAGATGTACGACAGAGTCAGGATACAGATTCCGTATAAATGCTCTGTAGTCCAGCAGAAGGCTACGTCTACTCTCAGATAGAGGATGACATACGTGATATAAGCCAGATAGACAGCCAGCACGCAGAGTTCTAATCCCAGTGCCGTACGTGTATTGCCCGTTCCGGATACCGCCTGGAAATAAACATTGGCCGGGACCAATATCAGATAGGCGGAACATAATACCCATAACGAGGGGATGGAAGCCTCTTTCAGATCCGGTATATCTGTATAGATACTTAACACCAGATCGGGGAAGAGGGCGAAGAACAGTACCAGAGGTAATACAAAAACATAGCCGATGCGTACATGCTGCCGGATAGTTCCGGGTACGCTTTTAATCTCTCCTGCGCCTATCAGGTTGCTCACCAGTGAACCGCATGTGGTGGCAAATGCCATCGCAACCATAAACGGAATACCCGATACGTTGCGGATAATGTTCGTAATGGCCAGTGCGCGTTCGCCCAGATGTTCCACAAAAAGGAAGAACATGAACCAGGTGGATAGTGAGAAGAAATTTTGGATCATAGTCCAAAAAGATACGTTTAATATTCGTTTTAATGTTTCCGGTTGGAAACTGGGAAGCTGGTTCAGTGCATACTTCTTACAGTCTATCCGCTTCCAGGTATAGACGATGAAGAAGATGACCGATACCATTTCGGCCAGTGACGACCCGATAGCAGCTCCGGCAATACCTAATGCGGGGAAGCCGAACTTACCGAATATCAGGATATAGTTGAATACTACGTTGGACAATACCATTACGATTGAATTCAATGTCAGGGTCTTGGTCTGTGTGGTACCTACAAAAAATGCCCGGAACATCACGCCGACGAAAGAGAAAAAGAAACCAAAAACTCTCCAGTTGATGTAGCTGATGGACGCGTCATAAATGTGCTGCGAACTGATAACCAGTTTCAGCAAATGAGGAGAGAAGCATAAAGAAAGGGTAAATGCCACTATTGCCAATGCCAGCAAAAAATAGACCCCCTGATAGAATATCGGTCCGATGGTGCGGTATTGTTGCTCACCGTTTCGCCGGGCTATCAGGATTTGTGCTCCGATGCTGAATCCGAACGCCATCATGAAAATGGCCAGATAATATACGCCTGCGATGGCCGAGGCTCCCAGTTCGATTTCGCCTACCCGTCCCAGGAAGGCAGTGTCTGTCATACCTATTAATTGTTCCATGATCAGGCTGATCAGGATAGGGTAAGCTATGAGCCATATCTCTTTGTATGTGTATTTGGTAGTCATGTTTTTATATATTCTATAAAGGGGAAAAAAAGCCGGACAAACATATACTGCTTGCCCGGCTCTTCGGTCTTTAAGCTAATTTTTATTTCTTATCGCTTATTCTGCTTATTAGCCCGTTCTTTTGCCATCTGTTCCTGCTGTTTCTGCATGGCTTCCAGACGTGCGGCAAATCCGGTCTTCTTCATTTGCTTCGGATCTTTTTTCTTTGCTTCCAGATCGGCGAGCAACTTGTCTTCGTCAGTTGTCCGGCGCAGTATGATCATGGTTACCACACTGATCAAAGTCGAAATGAAGTAGTAATAGTTCAATCCCGAAGGATAGTCGTTCAAAACGAAGAGGAACATAATCGGCATCAGATACATCATCCACTTCATTGCTGCCATTTGCGGCTGGGCACCTGTATCCTGCTGCTGCATCGTGTACTTCGTGTTCAGGATATTGGTAATGGTCATCAGCAGGCAGAACAAGCTGAGGTGATTACCCAAGAACGGAATATGGAACGGGAAAGTGATGAATGCGTCGTAGGTCGATAAGTCGTCCGCCCAAAGGAAACTCTGCTGGCGGAGTTCGATAGCGCTCGGCACAAACATGAACAATGCCATCAGGATAGGGAATTGAACAAGCATTGGCAAACAGCCGCCCATCGGGCTTACACCGTATTGACTGTATAGTCCCATTACCTCTTGCTGTTTCTTCATCGCATCTTCCTGCTTGGGATATTTCTTATTGATCTCGTCAATTTTTGGTTTCAGTACACGCATCTTGGCCGATGACATATAAGTCTTCCAGGTTGCCGGAAAAACCACAACTTTCACCATAATTGTCAATAGCAACAGTACGACACCCATGCCTAATCCCCAACCTGACAACCAGTCGAACACGTTGATGGTGATCCATTTGTTGATCCATCGAATCAACGGCCAACCCAGATATACCAGGTTGTTGAGTTCCCATTTCTCTTCACGTCCCTTGTCCAATGCGGTCAGTGTTTTATAGTGGTTCGGGCCGAAGTAGAAATACATGTCGGTCGGTTGCTTACCGGTAGGATCGAAGAACGTACTCATTTCAGCCGAGTAGTCTTTGATGTAGCCACTTCCCTGTTTCTCCATTTTCGATCTGACCGTAGTCTTTTCGAAATCCTGTTCTGCAATGAATACAGAAGAGAAGAACTGGTTTTTGAAAGCAATCCAGTCCAGACGCTCCGGTACTGACTTTTCATCGTCTTTACTTGCCGAAAGGTTGTCCACATCATCACCTGTATATTTGTAGGTGAGGTCTGCCAAACGGTTCTCGTAAGTATATCCTTTCTCGATCTGGCGGGCACGTTGTGACCACGAGATGTCCACATAGTTTGTAGTAGCAGCCAATTTGCCTTCCATACCTGTTGCTTTAATCACAAAGCTCATCAGATAATTATCCGGTTTCAGTGTATAAATAAAGTCGATATAGCTGGCACTGTCGGCGGCCAGACGCATCGTAACACTGCTGTCTGTTTTATTGACTGCTTCGAAATAGAAGTCTTTCGTCTGGAGGGCACCCTTCTTATTGTAGAAGTTGAAGTTCATGGAAGCATCGCTGCCGTTGAACAACACAACCGGTTTCTTATCTTGTCCCATGTAGTTTTTCAACAGGGCAGAGTAAACGCGGCCGCCTTTGTTATCCAGAGTGATTTCTACCAAATTGTTCTGGATAGTAGTAAACGCCTCTTTACCTTGGGTAGCATTGAAGAAGAGAGATGCCGAATCGGCGGCTGTTTCCTCTTTTTCATTAGCCAGTGCAGCTTCGGTTTTGGCTTTCAGTGCTTCTTCTTGCTGCTGTACCACGGCTATAGAGTCATAATACCGCTTCTGGGCGGCTATTTGCTCCTCGCTGGGACGGCTCAGAAAACTGAATCCTACCAGTAATATACCTATTAAAACGAGGCCTGTGATGGTGTTTTTATCCATTCTCTTGTTTTAGTGATTAATGATTAATAATCTATACGATAGTGATTTTACTTATCGATTGCAGCCTTAATGAACGATACGAACAACGGATGCGGGTGTAGCACCGTACTGCTGTATTCCGGATGGAACTGCGTTCCGATGTACCATTTCAATGTAGGGATCTCTACAATCTCTACCAGGTCCGATTCCGGATTGATACCTACACATTTCATGCCGGCCTCTTCGAATTGCTTGCGATAGTCGTTGTTGAATTCGTAACGGTGGCGATGACGCTCCTGAATGTGTTCTTGTTTATAAGCTTCGTATACTTTAGAGTCTTTTTTCAAGACGCATTCGTAAGCACCCAGACGCATTGTACCTCCCATATTGGTGATGGCCTTCTGCTCTTCCATGATGTCGATAACGTTATGTTTGGTCTTTTCGTCCATTTCAATAGAATTGGCATCGGCATAACCTAGTACGTTGCGGGCAAATTCGATGGCCATGCATTGCATACCCAGGCAGATACCAAAAGTCGGAATGTTATGTTCGCGGGTGTACTTGGCAGCTACGAACTTACCTTCGATACCACGTGAACCGAATCCCGGACAGATAACTACTCCGTCTACATGTCCCAGCTGTTCGTCCACATTGTCCGGAGTGAGGTGTTCGGATGATACATATTCTATTTTAACTTTACGGTCATTATAAGTGGCAGCCTGTGACAGTGATTCCAGGATAGACTTATACGCATCCTGCAGTTCAACGTATTTACCTACCATTGCAATAGTCACCGTTTCGGTAGCATTGGCACGACGGTTCAAGAAGTCTTTCCAAGGTCCCAACGGCGGACGTTCGCCCACAGGTAAGCCCATTTTCTGAAGTATGGTTTCGTCCAAGCCTTGTTCCTGCATCAACAGGGGTACTTCATATATAGTTGAAGCATCGATTGACTGAACGACCGCATTCTCGGCAACATTACAGAACAATGCCACTTTCTTACGCAGGTTGGCGTTCAGGTCATGTTCGGTACGAAGCACCAGAATATCCGGTTGCACTCCGAGTGACTGCAATTCTTTTACAGAGTGTTGGGTCGGTTTGGTTTTCAGTTCTTGAGCGGCAGACAGGAAAGGCACATAAGTTAAATGCACGCACAACGCATTCTGTCCCAACTCCCATTTCAACTGACGGATACTTTCCAGATAAGGCAAGGACTCAATGTCACCTACCGTGCCTCCGATTTCTGTAATTACAAAGTCGAACTTATACTTGTTGCCCAGCAACTTGACGTTACGCTTGATTTCATCCGTGATGTGGGGAATGACTTGAATGGTTTTTCCCAGATAGTCTCCACGGCGTTCTTTATCAATGACGCTCTTATAGATACGGCCTGTCGTGATATTGTTGGCCTTTGTAGTCTGGATGCCCAGGAAACGTTCGTAGTGTCCTAAGTCAAGGTCGGCTTCATGGCCGTCTACAGTCACGTAGCATTCTCCGTGTTCATAAGGGTTCAATGTTCCCGGGTCAATGTTGATGTACGGGTCAAACTTTTGGATAGTTACTTTATAACCTCTTGCTTGCAGCAATTTACCGATGGAAGATGAAATGATACCTTTTCCTAAAGAAGAGGCAACACCACCGGTTACGAAAATATACTTTGTTTCTCCCACAGCTATAACTGTTTTAATAATTTGTTTCTAAATCGTTTGATTTGAATCTTAAAAACCGCAAAATTACAAAAAAATGGGGAAGAACGGATGCTTTCTACAAAACAAATTTATTAAAAAATGCAATTCCGGGTTCCGAAATGTTTGGACGACAAAAAGTTGTATGCCTCTAACGGATGAATGGGGCTTTATCCGTCTGGTAGCATAAGTAGCATAAACCTGTCTACAGGATAAATCCGTGTAGCTCATGCATGCCATACAAATTCCGGTAAAACAGATCGGTTGTTTCATCGATCCGTTTGATCGGTTATTCCTATTAAAAATGAGCGAATTTTATGTAATCTAAACTATTTAATGTAAATTTGCCCTCAAATTTGTTATAAAAATGAAGACTAGTCACATCTCAACATTAGCATTTGCAATCCTGTTTTCTTCGTCAGTGATGGCGCAGAAGACGATAAAACCGGTTTCCGAGACAGTGCAAAATGAAGTGAAAGCTGATACACTTTCCGAGGTGCTTCAGCAGTACCTTCTCCTGAAACTGAATCTGGATGGTCCGAAGCCCAAGATGGATACAGTGTCCATCTTATATAATAATTATATAGGAGAGTTGGAATACCTCAATGATCCTTCAGTACCTATGCGTTATGTGAAAACAGATCCGGATTACTACCGCCTGTTTGTTCCGCTAACTTATTATTATTCGCCTATTGCGGAATATTCTACTATGCGCTGGAAATTTAAAGAGCCTTTTACTGCACCTTCTCTTAATGAGCAGTTATCACCGTGTGACACTTTGCAGTTTACCAAAATCAAGAGATCGGCCCGGCTGGTAGATGCTGCTTTGATGGATTTATACCTGAACCATCCCAATTTGGTTGTTACTACCGAAGATCATATAATGAGCCGTAAATTGTATCATGGCAATAAAAAGATTGAAATTCCGAAGACGGAAGTGAAAAGCCTGTTCCGTGCAGATAAGGTAGAAGAGAATGTAGGTGAAGCAGAAATGGTAATTTCGAAACCTAACTGGTGGGTGACGGGAGGTAATGGTTCGCTTCAAATTACTCAGAACTATATATCGGACAACTGGTATAAAGGTGGTGAGAGTAACAATGCTGTAATGGCTAATTTACAGTTGTTTGCCAATTACAATGACCGTGAGAAAGTACAGTTTGAGAATCTGTTGGAGGCTAAATTGGGATTCAACTCTTCTCCATCGGATGAATATCATAAGTATTTGGTCAATACCGACCAGTTGCGCTTGTATTCCAAATTAGGTATCCAGGCTGCACATAATTGGTACTATACTATCACCGGTGAGTTTAAGACTCAGTTTGCCAAAGGTTATAAGGCTAACAGTGAAGAACTGGTTGCTGCTTTCCTTGCTCCTGCTGATGTGATTGTCAGTGTCGGTATGGATTATAAGCTGAAAAAGAAAAAATTCAACCTTTCCGTATTCATGTCTCCATTGACCTATAACCTTCGTTATATTGGTAACAAAAATGTGGACGAAACCAAGTTCGGACTGGATAAAGGTAAATGTTCAAAGAATGACTTTGGTGCACAGGTACAACCTACCATTTCATGGACCATTATTCCGTCCATTGTAGTCGATTCCCGTCTGAACTATCTGACTAACTATAAATGGGTACGTATCGAGTGGGAAAATACTTTCAATTTTGTATTGAACCGTTATCTTTCTACTAAGCTTTTTGTGCATGCACGCTTTGATGACAGTGCAAAGCCGACCACCGGTAGCAGTTATTTCCAGTTGAAAGAGTTGCTCAGTTTTGGTCTGAACTATAAATGGTAAAGGAATAGTTGACAGAAAGATAAATATGGGGCCGGCTGGAGTTTTCAGTCGGCTCTGTTGTTTCCGGTAGTGCAAATTTCATCGCTGTAATTAAAATGTTATACTTAAAGAAAGCGCCTTATGATTAAACAAGATTATCTGATACGAATGATTCAGGAAATCATTTCATTAATTGTTAATATGATTTTGAATAAAAAGAAGTTTCGTAAGGATGAATGGACAGAGTACGACTGTCTTACACGACAGATTTTAGGACTTCCTCAGGAGCAGTTGCAGAGTATGAATCCGGATGAACTGATTGACCATTATGAAGGAGATCCTAACCGGATGGGAAAGATAGAACTGGCTGCCATGACCCTGCTGAAGATTTCGGATGAGATGGAGTCTAATATTTTGCAAAAGTCTAAACTGCGCCAGGATGGGCTCACTTTACTGAAGTATGTTCAGAAAGAAAGCAGCACTTTTTCCATTCAACGGACAGATTTGATTCGGATGATTGAGATTAATGAATGTTTGAAGATATAAAATAAGAAAATGAACAGAAAGTGATAAAAGAATCGGTTTCTGTTTCTAATTTATTTTAAAATATCGGAGGATGATAACAATTTAGCAGTAAAGCAGGCAAAAAGCCTGCTTTTTCTGTTTCTACTCCTGATTAATGGAGTAAAAAAATACTTCAAAAAGAACTCTTATTGCGCTATAAAAAACATTCAAATACTTCGTAGTTCTCAAACTTATGCTTAAATTTGCCGCAATTTGTAATGTGCAGTTTGCAAAATGACTAATATAATAACTCATCAAGGTATTGTGGAAAACATAAGTGGTTCTCAGGTTTCTGTGAGGATCATCCAAACATCGGCCTGCTCAACTTGCAGTGTCAAGGGACATTGCTCTTCGGCAGATAGCAAAGAGAAGGTAATTGAGATTACCGACACTTCATCTGTATGGAAGGTAGGTGACGAGGTGACAATTATTGGTGCTACTTCCATGGGTATGCAGGCTGTATTTCTGGCCTTTGTTATTCCTCTCTTTCTTTTAATTCTCGGCCTTTTCGTTTTCAAGACAGTTCTTCATAGTGAACTATATGGAGCGCTTGCTGCTTTAGCGGTGCTTGTTCCTTATTATTATATAATATGGCTGAACAGAACTCGGTTGAAACAAAAATTTTCTTTTACTATAAAACCAATAAATAACTAAAAATTATGAATTTGATTCTGATTGCAGTGATTTCTTTGGGAGCTATTGCGCTTGTACTGGCTGCGATATTGTATGTTGCTTCCAAGAAATTTGCCGTGTACGAAGACCCACGAATTGCCCAGGTATCCGAAGTGTTGCCTCAGGCTAACTGCGGTGGATGTGGTTATCCGGGTTGCAGCGGATTTGCTGATGCTTGCGTCAAAGCCGGTTCGCTGGAAGGTAAGTTTTGTCCGGTAGGCGGACAACCTGTGATGTCGCAGGTTGCTTCTATCCTCGGGCTGGACGCCGGAACTGCAGAACCGATGGTGGCAGTGGTTAGATGTAACGGAACCTGCACGAACCGTCCGCGTACAAATATGTATGACGGTGCAAAGAGTTGTGCTATTGCCGCTTCGCTTTATGGTGGAGAAACCGGTTGTAGCTATGGGTGTCTGGGATGTGGCGATTGTGTGGCTGCTTGCCAGTTTGATGCTATTCACATGAATCCCGAAACAGGACTTCCTGAAGTGGATGAAGAAAAGTGTACAGCCTGTGGCGCTTGCGTCAAAGCTTGTCCGAAAGCGATAATCGAACTTCGTGCTAAGGGCAAAAAATCCCGCCGCGTATATGTATCTTGTGTCAATAAAGACAAGGGGGCTGTTGCGCGTAAAGCTTGTACGGTAAGTTGCATCGGTTGTGGTAAGTGTGTCAAGACTTGTCCGTTTGAAGCAATCACACTTGAGAACAATCTTGCTTACATTGACTACAACAAATGTAAGTCTTGTCGTAAGTGTGTTGAAGTTTGTCCCCAGAACACTATCATCGAGTTGAATTTCCCTCCGCGCAAACCCAAAGAGGAAGCACCTGTTGCCGAAGCTGCTAAAACAGCTGAAGCTTAAGAAAACGAGTAATAAACAGATAAAATACAGAATTGTATGTTGAAGACATTTTCAATTGGTGGTGTTCATCCACACGAAAATAAACTGTCAGCACATCAACCCATTATTACGGCGGAAGTTCCGGCAAAAGCTGTAATACTTTTGGGGCAGCATATCGGTGCACCTGCTAAGCCTATTGTGGCAAAAGGTGATGTGGTGAAGGTGGGCACTAAAATAGCCGAAGCCAATGGCTTTGTTTCGGCTGCCATTCACTCTTCTGTCAGTGGCAAAGTCACTAAGGTTGATTCAATCGTCGATGCGAGTGGTTATGCCAAACCTGCTATTTTTATAGATGTAGACGGGGACGAATGGGAAGAATCTATCGATCGCAGCCCTGAACTGGTGAAAGAGTGCGAATTGACTTCGGAAGAGATTGTGAAGAAGATAGCCGATGCCGGTATTGTTGGTTTGGGAGGAGCTTGTTTTCCCACTCAGGTTAAACTCTGTCCGCCTCCTTCATTTAAAGCAGAATGTGTTATTATAAACGCTGTAGAGTGTGAGCCTTATTTAACCGCAGACCATCAGTTGATGTTGGAGCATGCCGAAGAGGTAATGGTAGGAGTTTCCATTCTGATGAAAGCCGTAAAGGTAAATAAAGCATTTATCGGTATTGAAAACAATAAACCCGATGCTATTGAGTTGATGACAAAAGTTGCATCCAGTTATGCTGGTATCGAGGTTGTACCTTTGAAGGTGAAATATCCGCAAGGAGGTGAGAAGCAGCTGATCGATGCTATAACCAAACGTCAGGTTGCGAGTGGTGCACTACCCATCTCTACAGGAGCGGTTGTTCAGAATGTAGGTACAGCATTTGCAGTATATCAGGCTGTGCAGAAAAATAAGCCTTTGTTTGAACGTGTGATTACGGTGACCGGTAAATCGGTTGCTAAACCTTCCAACTTCCTGGCACGTATCGGAACTCCGATGCAACAACTGATTGATGCCTGTGGCGGTTTGCCCGAAGACACCGGAAAGGTAATTGGAGGCGGCCCGATGATGGGTAAAGCATTGGTTAATACCGATGTTCCTACTGCTAAGGGAAGTTCCGGAATTTTGATTATGAGCCGGAAAGAGGCTAAACGCGGAGAAATACAAAATTGCATCCGTTGTGCGAAGTGTGTAAGTGCTTGTCCGATGGGACTGGAACCGTATCTGCTTTCCGCTTTGGCCGAGAACACAGAATTTGAAAGAATGGAATCAGAAAGAATCATGGATTGTATCGAGTGCGGTTCTTGCCAGTTCACTTGTCCTGCCAATCGTCCGTTACTCGACTATTGTCGTTTGGGTAAAGGGAAAGTTGGTGCTATGATTCGTGCACGTCAAGCTAAAAAATAATAAGTATGGAAAATAAATTAATCGTATCATTATCGCCTCACGTTCATGGTGGAGACAGTGTACAGAAAAACATGTACGGTGTGTTGATCGCACTGATTCCTGCCTTCATCGTTTCGCTCGTATATTTCGGACTGGGTGCGTTGATTGTCACAGCGACTTCTGTGATAGCCTGTCTGTTTTTTGAATGGGCAATCGGTAAGTTCTTGCTGAAGAAAGAAACCACTACTATTTGTGATGGGTCTGCTATCATCACGGGGGTGTTGCTGGCATTCAATCTTCCGTCGAACCTGCCTATTTGGATCATTATTTTAGGTGCTTTATTCGCTATTGGTGTCGGTAAGATGTCATTTGGCGGATTGGGAAATAATCCGTTTAATCCGGCATTGGCAGGACGTGTGTTTCTGTTGTTATCATTCCCTGTGCAAATGACTTCGTGGCCGGTGGTTGGTCAGTTGACTGCCTATACTGATGCTACTACCGCTGCTACTCCGTTAGCTTTGATGAAACAAGCCGTTCATGGTGATGCTTCAGCTTTTAGCCAACTTCCTGATGCTTGGAATTTGTTCATTGGTAATAATGGCGGATGTTTGGGCGAGGTGAGTGCAGTCGCTTTGATTCTGGGCCTCCTCTATATGTTATGGAAGAGAATCATTACATGGCATATTCCGGTATCTATTCTGGCCACTGTATTTGTATTCTCAGGCATTATGTACCTGGCCAATCCGGAAGCTTATGCTTCTCCGGTAATCCAGTTGCTTTCGGGAGGTCTGATGCTGGGTGCCATTTTTATGGCGACTGATTATGTGACTTCTCCGATGAGTAAAAAAGGTATGCTGATTTATGGTGTTTGCATCGGTTTGCTGACAGTTGTTATCCGTTTATTCGGTGCATATCCGGAAGGTATGTCATTTGCTATTCTGATTATGAATGCATTCACTCCGCTAATCAATACATATTGTAAACCAAAACGCTTTGGGGAGGTAGCGAAGAAGAAATGAAAAAGTTAGA
>OGYT01001965.1_pt1 | contig 12020 bp, 11 predicted proteins | sample 1576631 | NCBI WGS metagenome assembly OGYT01 (sample SAMEA3541588, study PRJEB24748) | human gut metagenome | biome: human gut; feature: human-associated habitat; material: faeces | place: China | collected 2012
TATGATTAAGGATATGAAGACCATGCATCGTAACAAACCCAACCGTATGAGTGATTTCCAGCACTGTCTTTATATCATGTTTCACTCCAAATGAAGATAGTTTCCGCCCCACGGAAAACCGTTCATATATTACGCCAAATACCTCTTTTTCCACGTCCGCCTCCTGTTATAAATACCCCTTTTCCTTTGCCCATTCAACTGACAGCCTGATTCCGGTATCCAGATTTATTTGGGGTGCGTATCCCAATACCCTGCGTGCTTTACTTATATCACAGGAATGATCTTTTGCCAGGAAATCAATTCTACCTTTATTAACAAAACCAGCTTTTTTAAACATAACCTTAGATATTCCATCAATCACATTTGCCAGACAAACAGACATTGTATATCCTATATTCATATGAATCAGACTGCTTCCTGTATATTTAGCTATACACTCCAAATATTCTTTGGCCGTGCAGTCTTGCTCCGCGCCTAAATTAAAAATTTCATTATACGCATTTTCATTCAGAACAGACAATAAAAACCCATCAACAATATCAGACACATACGTAGGATGAAGGTAAGCCTTTCCATTTGTAGTCAGAACAAACCTCTTCTTTTTAATGCTTCTGTATAAGGCAGTCCTTCTCACATCACCTGCTCCATAAACAAAGCAAGGCCTCAAAATAGTATATGAACAGGCCGCTGATGGAGGCGCCTGCCGCTACGGCATAGACCACCATACAGACGCTTGGCGGTATGATTACGCCCACGGTTCCGGCTGTTGCCACCAATGCGCTGGAATACCCCTTGTCATAGCCATTCTTCACCATGGCCGGAATCATGATAAGTCCGATGGCTGCCACGGCCGCAGAGCCTGTGCCCGCGATAGCGGCAAAGAACAGGGATGTGACAATGGTCACAATACCCAGTCCGCCTGTAAACCGTCCGGTGAATACCCTTGCCAGGTCTATAAGGCGCCTGGAAATACCGCCCTTTCCCATAACCTCTCCCGCAAAGGTAAACAGCGGCACCGCCATCAGCGGAAAGGAATTCAGTCCCTGTATCATGGACTGTACAAAGGTGGTCATGCTGATACAGTCCATGGTCCGGATGGTGGTCAGGGAGGCCAGCCCCAGGCTGACGCCAATCGGGATGGAAAGCAGCAGAAACAGAATCAATGATACGAACAATAAGATTGCAACCATAAGCCTTTATTCCCCCTTCTCCAACAGTTCCGCCGCCTCTTTTTCCGCCAGTTCCAGCACATCCTTTACCTTGGGTTCAAAGCAGATCCGGTTGTTCTCATAATAATCGCCGTCGTAGTTCACAAACCGCTCCAGATCATCTCCCCAGTGCCTGAACTTCCACACCAGGATCTGGACGTTGCGAACCACCATCATAAAGAAGCCCAGCATTCCGGCCAGATAGAGGGCGTTGTAGTTCCACGGAACAGCTGTCAGCATATCCTGAAAACGCCATGCGTCGGAACAAAGCTGTACCATTGCCCTCAGCCCGCCTGCGGAAAATACGAGAAAGAGGACATCACATAAAATCAGAATGGCCTTCTGGGTCCGGACCGGGAACAGCTCCCTGAAAAAGCCCACCCGCACATGGCGGCTTCCCCTGGTCAGATAGCCAAAGCTGGAAAAGGACATCCATACAAACAGCAGCCTGGCCACTTCCTCGCCCCAGGAAAATCCTGTTTTAAAGATAAAACGCAGCACTACCTGCACAGTCACCAGCAATATCATCAGGGAGAAAAAGAGTACCATGAGGATTGCCTCAAAATTTACATCCAGCCATCTCAATGTTTTTTTCATTTTACTCCTCCCCCTGCTCCTGCCGCTCAGCCGCCACGGCAGCCATCAGCATGTTATACGTATCCTCTCCGCAGTTGGCGATAATATCGCCCTTAATGGACGCGTTGATTTTCTCGCCCAGCTGTCTCCTGACAGAGATATCCACATCATTGACAGGAAAGCCTGCGTCCTCAAGCTGCTTAAGTATCTCCTCCTCGCTCTGGTCCGCCAGTTCCCAGTTATAATCAATGGCCTCCTGAGCGCACTCCATGATAAAGGCGCGGTCGGAATCCGACAGGGAGTTCATGAAATCCTCATTGGCATACCACAGGAAATTCGTGAACACATGTCTGGTCAAAGACCAGTACTTCTGTGCCTCGTAGAATTTTTCAGTATAGAAGCTGGTGGTGGCGCATTCCTGGCCGTCAATCAGTCTCTGCTGCAGGGACGTAAACAGTTCGTTCCAGCTGACGCTGGTGGTGTTGACTCCCACCGACTCCCACGCCTTAATCTGCAGCGGATTATAGCCGCGGATTTTCAGGCCCTTTAAGTCCTCCTCAGTCTGTATGGGACGCTTGCTGTTGGAGAAATTGCGGAAGCCCAGTTCCATATAACCGATTCCCGTAAGGTTCATCCGTTTTAAGGGCTCCATCATTTTCTTTCCGGCCTCGCTCTCAAACACCCGCTTTGCGTGGGCCGTGTCGTCAAACATGTAAAAACTCTCCCATGCGGCGAATTCCGGCATGGCCCTTGTAAAGTTGCTGGTGGTGGAGCCGCTCATTTCGATATCCCCGCGCCTGCACTGTTCAAATGTATCCTGGACACTGCCCATCTGTCCCCCCGGGAATATAACCACCTCCATACGCCCCTCAGACCCGGTCTCCACCAGATCCTTGAACTTCAAAAACGCCTTGTGCAGCGGTGTGTTTACATTATTGTCATGGGCAATCCTGATTGTGATCACATCTGATTTCTCCGTCTGGGCGCATCCGGTGAGCGCAAACGCGCTCACCGTCAGAATACAGACAAGACCCATGGCTGCTTTTATGCGCCATCTATCCATAAGATACCTCCTCCCATCTTCGTCCCCTCTGCTGCTTATGCTTCCAGTACCTCTAAATCACATTCCTTTGCAAATGCCTTTACTTCCTCCACGTAATCCCCATATACGAGAGCGAAGTGATGTCCCACGAACTTCTGGCACTCATGGAACCGTTTTGCGTCCTTCACCGTGTAGCGCACCGCGTGCTTGCATTCAGGTGTAAGATAGTCGTCGCATCCGTTGATGGTGCCTTTTGCAACCATAATTTTCTTCATATCCGGGCTCATGTTAATCATGGTCAGCGTTTCCCCGTTGTCCTTGGAGAAATCGTAACGCATGGTGGTCCCCCATGAATCCATTGTAAAGGAAACGAACTCCGTAGGCAGGGCAGGCTCGTCGTAACCCTTCATCTGGGCGCAGGCCACATCATGGAGCGTCCTGCACTGGTTGGTGTTCTTATCTAACACCATGGTATTTCCCATGTAAGGAGCTTTTCTGGCAATGTTCATAAGAATGGTGATGGTCAGCACAGACCCCACGTCGCCGGCGCAGGCAGAGGCGATTCCCTCATCCTTAAACAGGGAGTGGGCCAGGCAGAAGGTAAGTCTCCTGCGGTTCAGCTCCCTGGTGGCGCAGACCTCGAAACAGGGAATGGTAAATGCATTACAGTCGTAATGAGCCATCATTTTCTTAATGGTCTCATAAAATTCCGTATCATTGAGTATGTATTCAGCCGGCATATGCACGCCCTGGGATTCCTTTTCCAGCTTATCGGCCAGCGCTTTTGCCTCTGCCTTCTCCTCATCCGTCAGCGCGTCCAGCCACTGGAACACCTCGTCAGAGTTCACATGGGAGAACCGTACCTTAAACTTTCTGGTGATATCCTCCAGGTTCAGGTAAGAGCTCTGGCAGCCAAAGGTGAGCATGGCGCTCTTCAAGGGGAAGAATATCTTGGTACAGGCCAGGGCTTTCTTCACTCTAAGGGCTGCAAAGGTGCGGTTCATCTCCTCAAAATCCAGGAATGCATAGCCTGGTTTTCCCTCGGCAAAGAGGTGGGCAGTCATATCCACGTGATCGCACTTGGATATGGCGGATTTATTGGGGGTATGGCCGATAGGTTTATCTGTCCGCTTGGACAGCTCAACTGCGAAGTAGGAAGAAATTCTCAGACCGCGGATTAAATAGAAATCCGTCTTTGCATCATCCTCCAGGGCCTTCTGAATCTGTTCCTCCTTAAGGGCGAAATCCTCATTCCAGAAGATAACCACCGGCTCCAGGAATTCCACGTTGCGCAGGTCCGCTTCCTCCTCCATCTCCTTCTTGAATATCTCGAATTCCTTCTGGGTCACTTCCATGTCGGATTCTGTCGTCAGGGCATATCCCTCACCGTAACGGCACGGTCCCATATACGCATGTATATGATACATGGTAAATAAAATCGGTTTAACTGTCAACTTAACATTTAATGTACTCTTTTCATTAATCTTGCTCATCATCATTTCCCTCTCTTTATTAATTCATTTAATGTTTCAACTAATACAGTTACTTCTTCCCTGGTATTCTTTTTTCCCAGGCCGATCCGCACAACGCTGTCAGCCCTGGGGCCTTCTATGCCCATGGCCCGGATCACATGGCTCCTGGCCCCTTTTTCGCAGGCCGAGCTGCCCGACAGATATATGCCCCTCATGCGCATCTCATGAAGCAGATCTTCCGTGGCAAAGGGAAGCACCGATATATTCAGCACATAGGGAACAGCCCCTGAAGGGGAATTGATTACCACATCCTCCATTTGCTGCAGGCAATCCCTCAGATACAGGTTCAGTTCCTTTACATGCTCCCAGTTTTCCCTTATATCCCTGAGGGCTTTTAAAGAAGCATGGCCGAAGGCTGCGATTCCCGGTACATTCTCGGTTCCCGGCCGCACCCTGCTCTCCTGGGAGCCTCCGAAGCACAGGGGGCGAAGGTTTACACCTTCCCGCACATAGATGGCACCGCATCCCTTGGGTCCGTGAATCTTATGGGAGCTCATGGTAACCATGTCAGCCTTTATCCGGTTTAAGCTGAACAGAATCTTTCCGAATCCCTGCACACAATCGCAGTGCACCAGTACATCGGGGTTTTTCTGTTTCACGCCCGCAAACATCTCCTCCACGGGCAGGCGCTCTCCTGTCTCGTTATTCACCGCCATGACAGACACCAGAAGGGTGTCCTGATTCACTGCGCCAATCACATCATCTGCCTGTATCCTCCCGTCCCTGGGACGGATGAATACCACCTCGTATCCTTCTTCCTCCAGTGACCTGCAGGATTCCAGGACAGAAGAATGTTCGATGGCAGTGGTGATAATTCTTCCCCTGAGCCTCCCCTCTTTCCTGGCAGCCAGGACGCTTCCCCTGATGGCCAGGTTATTGGCCTCAGTGCCTCCTGATGTAAAGAAGATCTGCCTGGTAGGAGCGCCTATGACCTGGGCCACCTGCTGCCTGGCTGCTGTCAGCCGCCCCAGCGCATCCCTTCCAAGCAGATACGGGGATGATGGGTTTCCGTAAACCTCAGTCATCACTTCACAGGCAGTCCCGGCCACGTCCTGGTCAACCTGTGTGGTGGCGCTGTTGTCCAGATATATCATATCTTTCTTCACCTCTTTCCACGTTCTATGGTTCGTGTATATCCTCCCTCCGCACACCGCATTATTTTCTGCTGCTTTTTGTTATGAATAATTGTTTTACTGAATACGTATACATTTTATTGGTAAAAATTAGGCATTATTGCAATTAATCAACGACGTAACCGTGTATTTTTTATTGCTTTTGCCTTTTGTTTCCATCTATTTTATTAATACGTATTCATGTTCTATGCACTCATTATAAAAGCTCTCAAACTGTTTGTCAATTTTTTTTTATTAAATTATCTTTTTTTGTGCAAGCCTCACAAATTTAGTATGGTATTTTAGTAAATATGGAGAAAATCAAAAATCACCCCGGCAAAGCGATGGCTTATCATATTCAGCGGAGCGTCAATTTCCATTTTCATCATCCACATTACCTGTTGACAGCCGCCAGCAGCTGTTGGGATTTCCTCTGCTGCTGTGTAGATTCAGTTCCTTTCGTTTTAATTGCGAGTGGGATTTATTTCCGTGACAACCGGATAAAACAGCATGAATATGCAGCTTCAGATAAAAGTAAAATGACCAGTCGGGGAACTGGTCATTTTAGGAGAAGGTATTTCGTTTCTTATGGGGTGTAGCAAAAACTATATAATGTATTGGGGGGGTTACGTCTATTATAATAGCATAGGGTAATAAAAAAGTCTGCCCAAAGTTTTGTCAGAAGAAAACTTTATTTTGTGCATTTTGCGTTTCTCCTGCCTGTTGATGGTGAAACTTGTCTTTGTATTCCGAAAATCAAGCCTTCCCGCACATAATATTTTTCCGCGCATAAGATATGACAAAGCATATTTATGAAAGGTTACCTTATGTATAACGATAATTATTATCCGTCCACATCAGAGGATGACTTTAATTCAGCCGCTGCATATTCTGAATATGATTCGGAGCCCTACACTTCCGATGAATGGCTGAACTCCCAGGAAACCACCCCCATTCTCCCTCTTCCGGAAGATGGCAGCGACTGGTCGGACCAGGAGGATGATTTTGACATGCAGGACAGGGCAGCCAGTCCCATGCAGGCAATGCCCAGGCGCCCTATGCCCGACAGGCCGGTTGCCCCGCTTCCTGACAGGCCCGGACGCCCCATTCCCGACAGACCCGGACGGCCCGACAGGCCGGTTCCTCCTATACCCGACAGGCCCGGACGGCCGGACAGACCGGTTCCCCCGCTTCCTGACAGACCCGGGCGCCCCATTCCCGACAGACCCGGATGGCCTAACCGGCCCGTTCCTCCCAGACCCGTTCCTCCCAGACCCGTTCCTCCCAGGCCTATTCCGCCTGTACGCCCCGACTGGTCCTGGAACTGGGGTACAATCCTGCCCGGCATCGTTCTTCCGCTCTCCCCTGCCCGCGTCAGATTCTACAATGCATCTGTCCGGGGACCGATTCAGATCTACGTGAACAACCGCCTGGTGGTGTCCAATCTGAACTATTTGCAGTACTCCCGTATATACAATGTGATTCCCGGACGCTACCGCATTACGGTTTACCAGGGAAACGATATGCGCTCGCCTCTGGTAGATACCTGGATGAACTTCCGGCAGAATCAGGACTATACAGTTGCCCTGATTCGTTCAGGTTCCAATTTCCGGCTTCAGACATCCTCGTTCTAACTTATTAACCATGAACTGAGTAATATTTGAGGGCGCTGCAGCAGACCAAGAATGACCGCTGCAGCGCCCCTGTATTTTCATAAAACCATTTTTATAAAACCATCATGATTCAATATAATTGATTTCTATATCAGAAAATTTCCTGTAAGAATTTTGCATGATTTTTGTCACAAACTACTTACAAACTGTTCACATTTAGGCAACAGACTGCTCATAATTAGCGGATATACTTAATATTGTAAACAGCTAATGCTTATAAGACTTTTTTTCATAATACTCGGCCAGTGGGATATATCCCACTGGCTCCTCCCTTTTCAGGGCCATATTATGATATGGCCCATGGATTATCTATATTTTACCATATCCTTCTCTGATTTGTAATCTGTTTTTCCTCTTTCCCACCAGTTTCCCACCAGTCTCCGGCTATCCCAGTGTCATAAATGCATACCTTACCACAAACACCACCGAAATAGCCAGCGTCAGCACCTTCACATCCTGCCTCCTGCCAGTGGTAAGCTTCATCAGGCAGTAAGTAATGAGTCCGAATGCAACGCCATTGGCAATTGAATATGTAAACGGCATGAAAACAATGGTGCAGAAAGCGGGAAGTGCGTTGCTCATATCAGAAAAATCCACATCCCTGATATTTCCCAGCATTAAAATACCCACAAAAATCAGTGCCGGCGCAGTGGCAGCCGCCGGAACAATACTTACAATGGGCGCAAACAGAATAGCTCCCAGAAACATAAGGGCTGTTACCAGGCTTGTAAGTCCGGTCCGTCCTCCGGCTGCAATGCCTGCGCTGGATTCCACCACTGTGGTTACGGTGGATGTTCCCACCATAGCACCGGCAGCCGTAGAAATAGCATCTGACATCAGCGCCTGCTTCATCCGGATCACCTCGCCATTTTCATCAATCATGCCCGACTGCTTGGCTGCGCCCAGAAGTGTGCCGATGGAATCAAACATATTTACCAGCGAAAAGCTGATGACCAGCATGGTTACAGTAAAGATGGTCTCCACCATATTGGATCCTGAAAATAATCCGGCAAAGTCCATTTTCATAAATGATACCTCTGCAAAATCCCTGAATTTCATTCCGATGTTCATATCCAGGTTTGAAATATGAGTCACTCCAAGAGGTATTCCAATGAGTGTGGCAGCCACAATGCCCAAAAGAATTGAGCCCTTGACTTTTCTGGCATGAAGCATTCCCATAATAACCAGCCCGGCCAGCGCAACCAGAGCGCTGCTCATGAGAGCCAGGTCAGCCCCTTCTATTTTCCATTGGGAAAAGTCCACCAGGCTTACAAGGGTGGCTGGATTTGAAATCACAATGCCTGCATTTTTCAGACCGATGATAGTAATAAACAATCCGATTCCCGGGGTGATGGCTGTCTTTACCGCATCAGGTATGGACCTTATAATTGCCTCACGCAGTCCGATGGCTGTTATCACGATGAAAAATACACCTGAGATGAACACAACCACCAGAGCCTGGCCATATGTGTAGCCCATTCCCAGCACAACCGTATATGCAAAAAATGCGTTCAATCCCATTCCGGGCGCCTGAGCAAAGGGCACTCTGGCATACAGAGCGCAGAGGATTGTTCCGATAAAAGCTCCAATACACGTTCCGATAAATACTCCGTTTGCAATTTTCCCTGCCATGGCAGCATCTCCCATGATGACGTAGGGGTCTGCTAAAATCTGTGGATTCAAAATTAAAATATAGGCAATGGTTATAAATGTGGTGATTCCTGCAAGCACTTCCGTCCTGACGCTTGAATGGTTCTGAGACACCTGAAAAAAGCGGTCTATACATCCTGTTTTTTGATTCAATGCTATGTCCTCCATGTCATGTTTTAATCTGTGTAATGTGATCAGATTCCTCACGTCGCTATCCCTTGTAGCCGGTCTCCAGCTGCTTTACCTCACTTACCCCCCTCCGCCAGCAGATCTTTAACTGCAAAAAAAGAGCCAACTACAAAAAGCCATGTAGTCAACTCTTTACGGTAGTTGGTAGAAACTCTGAGCCGATTCTCAGGATATACATAGTGAATAGCACCAATATTTAATACAAAATTAATTATATACCCTAAAACATTTTTAGTCTATTGGCTTTTTTATTCAATAATCCAGTCCGGTTTTTGTGCAATATGCACATTCTTATTTCATTCATAAACTTATTACAAACCGTTCATACTTTTGCAACAGACTGCTCACATTTTTTGAATATACTAATCACTGTAAAAGGTCAATGCTAATAACTTTTTTTCATAATACTCAGCCAGCGGGAACAGCCCGCTGGCTGCTCCTCTTTTACCGGGCAGTGAAGTTAAGAAGTTAAACACGAAGTTAAGAAGTTAAAACAGGAGTTAAAAAAAGACAGCCGCCGCTGTCTTTTTTAAATACTTAGTTAATCTGAATCTCCATGGCCTGCTCCGGAAAGAAGTCATTTTCCATATCGTAAATGTTGTGGCTGGTGGAATCTCTCAGCACACGGCCCTCCAGTGAGTAGCAGCGCATAAACTTGTTCTGTCCGTCCACACAGGTCCAGTTCTCGGCATCCCAGGTCAGATATCCCATATCATCGGTTCTCTTCTCCGCAAACTTCATATCAATCTGGCGGTCCTTCTTCATGAAGTCAATCAGACCTTCCTTGGTAACTTCAACTTCCTGCTTGTTAACGCAATCAAATGCTTTCATTCGTATTCTCCATTCCGCCCTGCCTGCTGCAGTGCATATCTTGATTTTATCCCATAAGGATTCTATCACAAATCTATGTTTCTGGCAATAGATGGATGAACGGTATCAGCTGCGGTATCTGACTGCCGGCAATGCCTCCATGTCATCTCTGCCTGTATATATCCCAGGCCCCCAAAAACCTTATCACCTTGCGCTCCATCCCGCGCTCCTCTTTCTCAAATCATCCTGATACTCTGATTATATCATCATACCTCTGTCTTCTTCAACGCCTCCGCATACTTCCGGTTAATCCGCAGGAATCCGCGCTTTTCCTCCACGGGAATCCTATCATAATATTTCCCGGCCAGTGAGTACAGACCCTGTGATACAGCTATATGATTCTCTTTCCCCGGTACGGTAAAATACATGAGCTTTCTCCTGCTTCCCGCATAGTATAACTCCAGATTCTTCTTTGCCATATGGCGCATGGCCTCCTTTGTTATCTCCATGATTTTATCATTCAGACCCGCTTCAAAAATCCGTATCTTCTCGGCCAGCTGTTTATAATCATCCACATATCTCAGCCTGTATCCTTCCGGACAATCAGACTGCCCAAGCACCTCCGAATAATCCGTCCCCACACATACCATAAACCTTCCGGCAGGGTCGTGATATAACATATCGTACTGTATGTATGACACAGCCCCGCAGTCAGGGCATACTACTGTTTCAAACCGGCCGTCCAGAATCTGTTTCCTAAGCTCCGGGTTCAGGGATGATGTAACACTGTCATATAATTCAAATGGCATAACAGAACCACATTCAGGACATCTGACTGCATAGTTTCTGCTTCTTGACATTACGCGCCTCCAAACATCTGTTCGATACATAAAGTATATCAAACACGGTTGATATTGTCAAACAGAATCCGAACATTTGTTTTCCGGGACTTGTTTCCCGCGGTCTGGTTTGCGCGGCCAAAATGATAAAATGCGGACCCGCTTTTCACGTATCCGCATCAATGCAACGCATATCTTTGTATTAAATCATCAGGAAGCCGATTCATCCCCTCCGTATTTTATTGCATGTAAGAACGCATCAAGTGTATACTCCTTATCAAATTCATCCACAATGCTGTATTGCTGCTGGTTCATCTTACTGTTAAAGAATTCCACCAGGCTGGCCTCATCACGTATAATATGTTCCTCAACATAAGAACCTTCCCACTGGAACAGGTTCCGTTTGCCGTTCCAGTGGGACACGCCTATAACCGTTTCGTAGCTCTCGGATTTACCTGGCGCGCCCGAGATACCGGCTATTTTTTCTTCGATTATTTCATTCCCAAAATCCGTGTTGACATAGGTTCCATTCCGCTTACTGCAGTAATCTTCTACCTGCTGTTTTAATCCTGGAATAAATGTTTCTTCCCAGAACCTGTTAAACTCCTGGATTTCTTCCCGTTTTTTCCGGTTAAAAATATAATAATTTGTCGACAATCGTACTACCTCCATTGCGTTTCCAAACCCGCATACTTTTATAGATCATAAGATTTTTATAATAAACTTTCTATATTATACCAAAATTCAGCCTGTAAAGCCACTATAGATTTTATTGCCCACATGGCCCTTGTTTTATGCAGAACAGCCATTTTACTGCGCATACCGCGCTTTCTGTTTAACACTGTCATGCCGGGAGGCTTTATGAATATACTATTTATAACTACTTAAACCGGAAAACAATGTGCAGACAATCACAAAGTCAACCTTAAACGACACCATGCTGTATGGAGACATACCGGTATTTACCTATCATATTGCTTATCCGTCCTTCTCAACCACCTGTGTTTTATCTGCTGCCCGGACAGCAAATATCTATTATATGCAGCTTGCAGAAAATACAGAACAATACTGCCGTACCGTCCTCTACCCTCAGGCGGCCGAACGTGCCCGATATATTCCGGCCAATTATCCTCCCTTTAACCGCTATACCCTGGATATGAATTATCAGATAACCTATAATTCCGGCTGCATTACCAGTCTTTATACGGATACCTACACCTACATGGGCGGCGCACACCAGGAAGTGAAGCGTACATCGGACACATGGGATTTCAGTACCGGCAGACAGCTGCATCTGGATGATATCACCTCTCTTACTCCCGACACCCTGAAGGGACTCCAGACATCCATAAAACAGCAAATCGCAGAACGCTTAAAGGAAACTCCAGG
>OGYT01001967.1_pt1 | contig 12004 bp, 7 predicted proteins | sample 1576631 | NCBI WGS metagenome assembly OGYT01 (sample SAMEA3541588, study PRJEB24748) | human gut metagenome | biome: human gut; feature: human-associated habitat; material: faeces | place: China | collected 2012
GCCCTTTAAGGCGGCGAGAGCGAGCACAATGAATAAGGAGTTTTCTAAGACATAAACACTTTTGTCTATGTTTTTAGTAGCAGGTAATTGCGTGGGCAGATATATATTAATGGGTATTTTGCTTATGACCGCTTTTTTTGCAGGTCCGTTTAATAGAGCATGGGCGGCGGAGCCGTTTGAGTCGCTGCCGGAAAATGAATTTCAGTGGGTGCAGGCGACAGCGCGTTCCAGTTATTATTTCAACAAACAGGCAATGACGTATGAAATAGGAGCGGACGGTTATGCTGATACGAATATATTACTGGTACCGACAGTGAAGCTGTATGATAATATGCAGATTGACGATATCATCATGAAACGCCAGTGGCGTAATTTAAGTACGTATCGTTTCAATGAACTGGTAGGTGCAGCGGAATATCTGCGAATTGATTTGCAGAAGAAAACAGTGGAATATACGGATTGTATTTATTTAGACCAGGGTTACAATTCGCTCTATGCTGAATATGAAAGACCAACTCAGAATATGACGACAATGAGTCCTAGAAATGTAGATTATAAATTTTATCAGGCTATATTGGAATATGAGCAGCAGCACAGAAAAGAACTGCTGGAAAAAATTGTCGACCAGGTAAAGCCGGAAGATTTAAAAGCTGCGGGAATAAAAGTAGATAAACATAAAGATAAGAATAAAGATAAAAAGGAAAGAAAGAGTAGAGGATAAGAGGTGTAGATTTTGTATTGTAGGAGTTGGAATAAAATCTGTCTGTTTATGGCAATGCTGTTTTGCTTCGTAGCATTTACAAATGTAGCTTTCGCTAAAAAAGATGATGAAAAGAAAGTAATTTTGTACGTGCCTCAGGACGACAGACCGATATCGTCAGACCAGACGGCTGATGTAATACGTTCGCTCGGTTATACGGTGGAGATGCCGCCGAAAGATTTATTGGGTGACAGAAACAGAAACGGCAGACCGGAAGAGCTTAACCGCTGGCTGGTGGAAAACGGCGGTGAAAACAAAGTTGCAGTCATATCGTCGGATGCCCTTACGTACGGAAGTCTGGTAACGTCACGCAAACACCATATTCCGAAGGATATGCTGCTCAGACGCGTAAAAAATATCGGCAGACTGCATGAAATTCATCCGGAGATGCCGGTATACGTATTTTCATCCGTAATGCGCACACCGCGTGACGGAGCGTCTTCAGGAACGGAAGAGCCGGAATATTATGTGGAGTACGGTAAAACGATAGCGACGTATACGAAGATAGATAATGCCGATACATCGGGACTTGATGAAAGTTATCAGGTGGCACTGCGTGAAGGCGTACCGGAAGCCGCATTGAACGACTGGTTCGGTCGCCGCAAGACGAATTTGCAGGTAAATGCCAGTCTGATTAATCTGGTGAAAAACGGTAATATCGAATACATGGCAATAGGCAGAGACGATAACGCCAAATTTTCCCTGACGCAAAGTGAAGGCGACAAATTGGAAAACTACGCCAGAAGCCTCGGTCTTGATAAAAACAAATTCGATACACTGACCGGTCTGGATGAAGTGGGTCTGCTCGTTTTGACAAGAGTAGTAAATAAATTGGATAAATATCATCCGTATGTTTACGTAAAGTATGCGCCGGGCTTCGGCGGAGCGACAGTGCCGAGTTATTCGGGCGAGCCGATAGACAAAACGATTGAAGACCAGATAACGGCAATCGGAGCTACAAAAACGTATGATTTGAAAAAAGCCAATCTCGTATTAATGGTGAATACGAACCGCAGCGGCTGGACGTACGATGCCAATACTCCGGTAAATACACTGCAACTTCGCTACAATACGCTTGATTTTGTAAATGATATTCAGAAAATGGTGGATGGTGGTTATCATGTATCCATCGGCGATATTGCTTTTGCCAACGGTGCAGATAATGCGTTGATGAATTTGCTGCAGAAAAGAAATCTGCTGGACAGACTTTATGGCTACGCCGGATGGAATACAGCGACGAACAGTACGGGTTTTGCACTCAGCATGGGAGTAATCGGAAACAGGATAAGTGAAGAAAATCGTGATAGACTGCTTTTAACGCGTTATCTTGATGACTGGGTTTATCAGGCAAATATAAGGCAGAATATAAATTCCTATATTAATCTTTTGCCGGGCAAGGGTGATTATCTTACTATTGGGGACAGTAAACTGCCGCATGCGGAAGAATACGGAACAAAGCTCATGCGTGATTTTGCCGAGGATAATCTGAGTTTGTTTGCCAAAGCAATAGATGTTTCCATAACAATGCCGTGGGACCGTATCTTTGAAGCGAATATTAATCTGGAACGCGGCAAATATGACGATACGGTACTGAAAAAATATTTAAAAGGATATTAAAAATAAGCCTGCTTTTCGGCAGGCTTTAAATTTATTTAATGAAAATTTGAGGTGAATGTAATGAGTTTATTAAAAAGAATGGCGGCTGTATGCTTAGCGGTATTGTGTACGTTTTGTATGGCGGAAAATACGGCATGGGCGCATTTGAATAAAACGATTTTATTCGTGCCCCACGATAACAGACCGATTTCTTTCAAGCAGACGGCGGACAATATTCGTGATTTGGGTTATGAAGTGCTTACGCCGCCGCAGGAACTTCTAGGTAACAGGGAAAAGCCGCAGGGCAATCCCGACAAGCTGGCTGAATGGGTGATAGATAATGCAAAAAAAGCGGACTCGGCAGTAATATCCGCCGACTCTATGGTCTATGGCAGTCTGGTTGCTTCGCGCAAGCATAATTTATCTGTAGAAACAGCACAGCAGAGAGTGAATAATTTTTCCCGTATTCATGAAGCTAATTCCAATTTAAAATTATACGTATTTGCTTCCATCATGCGCACCCCGCAGACGAGCGAAGCTTCCGGCAGCGAGGATGCCAGCTATTATGCGCAATACGGTACGGATATCGCCCGCTATACGGCTCTCTCGGATAAAAGAGAACAGGACGGTCTTAATCGTTCCGAACGCAGACAGATGAAGGCATATGAAGAAAATATTCCGAAGGAAGCATTGGCAGACTGGCTGGGTCGCAGACGGGCAAATCTTGAAACGAATAAAGCATTGATAAATTTAGTGAAAAAAGGCGATATAACGTATCTGGCACTCGGCTGTGATGACAATGCCAAATATTCGCAGACAAATATGGAAAGAAGAGAGCTCGACTCTTACGGCAAATCTCTGGGCAGTCACAGATATCAGTCAGTAGCCGGTATTGATGAAATAGGATTTGTGCTTCTGACTCGTTGCGTGAATAATTTACAAGGTGATATTCCGTTTGTGAGCACGCACTATGCTGCCGGAACGGGAGAAAACACAATACCGGCGTATTCCAATGAACCGATAAAGGACTCCATTAAGACACATATAAAAATGGCGGGAGGACTGCCGGTTACGAGTGATAAACGAGCTGAACTGGTATTTATGGTCAATACGAATTTTGATGGAACGACAGGTGCGGCAAATGATTTGAACAATACGTATACGCCGAATGAAAATGTCATCGGTTTTGTGCAGAATGTGAAAAAGGCTGTAAATGAAGGTAAAAAAGTCGGTATCGGCGATATAACTTTCGGCAACGGTTCGGATAATTCTCTGATGTTTGGTCTGTACAATGAAAAACTGCTCGATAAAATAAGTGCATATTCCGGCTGGAATACACCGACAAACAGCACAGGTTACGCTCTTGCCATGGGAATGTGCGCCAATTACACGGACAGAGAAGGTATTTTGAAAATGCTGGAAGTCCGCTATCTTGACGACTGGCTGTATCAGGCGAATATTCGCCAGACTGTGGCAAACAGACTGAACTCCATGCCGGGTGAAGGTGACTACGGCGACACGAAAACGCGTACAGTACCGGCACAGGAACTTGCTACAAAACTTCTGCGCGAGAAAATCGCTCAGTACAATCTGGCGGATTTTGCCGGTCAGTCCTATGTGAAAGACGCTGAAATAAAATTCCCGTGGGAAAGAATGTTTGAAGCAGATATAGTATTTCCTGAAAATGAAGAGAAAACAAAATAGAAAATATGAAAACCTCAGAGCAGAAGTTCTGAGGTTTTTTCGGCATAAAAAATTATACTTGCAAATATCGGCGGCAAAATTCATACTAGATATTAAAATCAGTTATGCAGAGGAATATATTATGAATGAAAAAGGAAAACGGGAAAATGCGAAAAAATTTGCTGAATATTGGAAGGACAGAGGTTATGAAAAGGGCGACAGTCAGCCGTTCTGGCTGTCGCTGCTGCGGGATATTCTGGGAGTGGAGGAGCCGGAGAAATTTATAAAGTTCGAGGATAAGGTAATGCTTGACCATACGAGTTTTATTGACGCCGTTATTCCGAGCACCCATGTGATGATTGAGCAGAAAGAACTGAATAAGGATTTGCGCAAGGCTATCCGCCAGTCGGACGGAAGTTTACTTACTCCGTTTCAGCAGGCAAAACGCTATTCGGCAAATATGCCGTATTCACAGCGACCGCGCTATATTATCACCTGCAATTTTTCCTCATTTCTCATCTACGATATGGAAAAACCGCAGGGAGAACCGGAAGAAATTCTGCTAGAAAATCTGCCGACGGAATATTACCGTTTAAATTTTCTCATCAATCAAAAAGACCAGCATCTGCAAAAAGAATTGGAAATTTCCGTACAGGCGGGAACTTTAGTCAGCAAATTGTACAATGCGCTTTTAAAACAATATATCAATCCGCAAAACGAGCAGTCGCTCAAAAGCCTGAATATCCTGTGCGTCCGTCTTGTTTTTTGCCTGTATGCCGAAGATGCGGAAATATTCGGCGCACGTTCCATGTTTCATGATTATCTGGCGCAGTTTCCGACAAAAAATATGCGACAGGCGATTATCGACTTATTCAAAGTGCTGGATACCGAGCAGGAAAAACGCGACCCGTACATGAATGAGGATTTAAACGCCTTTCCGTATGTGAACGGCGGTCTTTTCTCCGAAGAAAATATTGAAATACCGCAGTTCACTGACGAAATCCGCAATTTACTGCTGACAGAATGTAGTGAACAGTTCGATTGGAGCGAAATCAGCCCGACCATATTCGGCGCGCTGTTTGAAAGTACCTTAAATCCGCAGACGCGCCGCAGCGGCGGTATGCACTATACATCTATTGAAAATATTCATAAAGTAATTGACCCGCTCTTTCTGGATAGTTTGAAGGCAGAACTTAGCGCAATCAAAGAAATGAAAAAAGGCAAAAAGCGCAATACTGCGTTGAAAAATTTTCAGCAGAAATTATCCGAGCTCATTTTTCTCGACCCTGCCTGCGGTTCGGGAAATTTCCTGACGGAAACGTATCTGTCTTTGCGCCGATTGGAAAATGAAGTTTTGGCGCAACTTTTAAAAACGGCGGAAAGCGGCGCAACGCTTGCCGGTTTAATCACGGATATGCACGCCTACGATTTAATCAAAGTTTCCATAAGTCAGTTTTACGGTATAGAAATAAACGACTTTGCCGTAACGGTGGCAAAAGCCGCTCTCTGGATTGCCGAAAGTCAGATGATGAAGGAAACGGAAAATATCGTAAATCTCAGTCTTGATTTTCTGCCGCTTAAGACGAACGCCTATATTGTAGAAGGAAATGCACTGCGCCTTGATTGGAATGAAATCGTACCAAAAGATAAACTGAATTATATAATGGGCAATCCTCCTTTTGTAGGTGCTCGATTGATGAATGAACAGCAAAAAGAAGATGTTAGTATTATTTTCAAAAATTGGAAAGGCATTGGCAATTTGGATTATGTAAGTTGCTGGTATAAAAAGTCTTCCGATTTCATGTTTAATACAAATATCCGCAATGCGTTAGTTTCTACTAATTCGATATCGCAAGGCGAAGCCGTTTCCATACTTTGGAAACCGTTATTTGAGCAGGGTGTTCATATAGATTTTGCCTATAAATCATTTATTTGGGATAATGAGGCAAGTGCTAAAGCTCGTGTACATTGTGTAATCGTTGGATTTAGCTATATAGTTAATTCTCAGCCGAAAAAATTATATTCCGATAACAGATTTCAGATAGCTGATAATATTAATGCTTATTTATTAAACGCTTCTAATATTTTCATAAATAATAGAAAAAAAGTTCTTTGTAATGTTCCTGAAATGGTTTTCGGTAATATGCCTAATGATGGTGGATATTTAAGTAATTATTCAATAGAACAAAAAAATGAAATTATAAATAAATATCCTAAAGCTGAGCCGTTGTTTAGAAAATTTGTTGGTGCAGTAGAATTTTTACACAATAAAGACAGATTTTGTATTTGGTTAAAAAATATTCCACCGCAAAATTTTCGTTCTATTCCTCCTATTATGAAGGCAATAGAAAATGTGAGAATGTTACGCGAAAATAGTAAGCGTGCTGCTACAAAAAAATTAGCTTTAACACCTTATTTATTCGGAGAAATTCGTCAATTAAATACCAATTCTTCAAGTAAATATATAGCTGTTCCTAAAACTTCTTCTGAAAATAGAAAATATATTCCTATTGGATTTTTACCAGCGAATATTATTGCTAGTGATTTATTGTTTATTATATCCAATGGTTCACTTTATCATTTTGGAATTATAACTTCTAATGTTCATATGGCTTGGATGCGTACCGTTTGCGGACGATTAAAAAGTGATTACCGTTATTCAAATACTATTGTTTATAATAATTTTCCGTGGTGCAGTCCTACACCGCAGCAGAAGAAAAAAATCGAGCAGACGGCACAGGCGATTTTAGATGCACGAGCACTTTATCCCGACGCTTCACTTGCCGATTTGTATGATGAACTGACCATGCCGAGAGAGCTGCGCCGTGCTCATCAGGAAAACGACAAAGCTGTAATGACTGCCTACGGTTTTAGACTGGCGTAGAATGACGGAGAGCGACTGTGTAGCCGAGCTTATGAAAATGTATCAAAAATTGACGACGGATGAAAAAAAGAGAAAACGATAAGTTTTTGCTTTTTTCACAGTATTGATGTATAATACAAATAAAAGAAGAGATAACTGATGTGTGGTGCGTCAGCCCTCTTTTTAAAAATCAGTTAAAAAATGGAAAAAGGGGCTGACGTTTGTACGTTAGCTCTTATTTCTTATATAAGTAAGAAATGAAAGTATAAGCATTAGAATATTAATGATTAGCATCAATAATTCATAATAACTCATAAAATCACCTCCTTCTTAATAAAGAAGGGGCTAACTCATCAGAATATCTCTCCGTTTGATTATTATAACATAAATGCAGTAACAGCTGTTGATAAATTCAATGGCTGTTTTTTTATTTGCATAATATGGTACAATATGAGAATATGGCTGAATATTTTTTTGATGGTGAAAGGATTGTTATATGTTTTTTTATAGAATTTGGACATTTGTTTCTTCAAGGAAAAAAGATTTACTGACACTGTTTACGGCTCTTTTCAATCGTGATACGCCGCGGGCGATTAGAACGATGATAATTGCTGCTTTTCTGTATTTAATCAGTCCGGTGGATTTTCTGCCGGATGTAATTCCGGGATTGGGGCTTATAGATGATGCAGTGCTTGTACCGGGGCTTTTATATGCGGCAATGCAGTTTCTGCCGCCGCAGGTACGGGCGGTGAGTGAAAAACGGGCTGATTATCTTGCACCGAAGCTGCCGTATATATTGGGTTTTGCGGGAATTTTGCTGATAGCGTGGACGTTGTTCGTGCTTACGGCGATTTACAATTTTATATTTAATTAATAATTATTGGAGGAGAAAATGCGTTTATATATTGCGGAAAAACCGAGCATGGGAGCGGAAATCGCCAAGTGTCTTACAGGACCCGTACAGCGAAAGGACGGCTATTTGATAACGAAAGACGGAATTGTTACATGGGCATTCGGTCATATTTTGCGTCAGGCGGAACCGGATGAGTACAATTCCAGATATAAAAAATGGAATGAAGCTGATTTGCCGATTATTCCGGCGCAGTGGAAGATGATTGTCGATAAGTCGTGTCAGAAACAGTTTGCCATAATTAAAAGTCTTATTGATAAAGCTGATGAAATTGTCCATGCAGGCGACCCGGACAGGGAAGGGCAGCTTTTAATCGATGAAGTGCTTGACTATCTGCACTGTAAAAAGCCGGTAAAGCGCATATTGTTAAATGCTCTCGATGAAGAAAGTATAAAAAAAGCGAATGCGCAGCTTCGTGAAAATACGGAGTTTCTCAATTTGAAAAAATCGGCACTGGCAAGAGCTAGAGCTGACTGGCTTATTGGTATGAATTTATCAAGGGCGTATACGCTTGCCGCACGCCGTGCCGGCAAAAAGGAGGTGCTGGCAATAGGGCGTGTGAAAACGCCTACGCTGGCACTGGTGGTAAGGCGTGAAAGAGAATTGCAGAATTTCAAGCCGGTTGACTATTTTGTAATAAAAGCACTGTTTGCTCATAAAAACGGTGAATTTATGGCTGTATGGAAACCGCAGGATACGCAAAAGGGACTGGACAGCGAAAACAGGCTGCTTGATGAAAATATAGCGAAAGCTTTAATGGCGAAATTCGATGAGCGGACGGAGCAGGGCAGGATAAGCGCATATCAGAAAGCACAAAAAAAAGAAGCGCAAAGACTGCCGTTTTCACTTTCAACTTTGCAGGTGCTTGCCGGACGGCGTTTCGGTTACGACCCGCAGCTTGTTTTGGATACGGCGCAGAAATTATATGAAAAGAAATTGACGACGTATCCCCGCTCTGACTGTGAGTATCTGCCGCAAAGTCAGTACGGAGATGCAAAAGTTATTTTGCGCAATATGCTTAGTTGGGGTGAAGAACAGCTGGGAGAATGGGCGCATAAAGCCGATGCCAAAATAAAATCACGTGCATGGAATGATAAAAAAATCACAGCGCATCATGCGATTATTCCAACGAAGGTAAAAGTAAATCTAAGTACGCTTTCACCGATGGAGCGCAATATTTATTTTCTGATAGCACAAGCATATATAGCGCAGTTTTATCCGGTGCATGTTTATGACCAGACGAAAATTACGGTTGAATACATGCAGGAGATTTTTACGGCGAGCGGACGCACTGTAAAACAGCCCGGCTGGAAAGAATTGTATATGCAGAGCAATAATAAAAATAATAAAACCAAAGACAGCGACAGTGAAACCGGTAGTGAAAAGGAAGAGGAAAACAGTTCACTGCCGATTATGAAAAAAAACGACTGTGTCGATTATGCAGAAGGCAGATATGAAAAAAAATCAACAAAACCGCCGACCCGCTTCACGAGTGCAACACTGCTTGCCGGCATGAAGGAAATTCATAAATACGTAAAAGATACTGAGGTAAAAAAGAAACTGAAGGATATTTACGGTATCGGTACGGAAGCAACACGTGCTTCGATTATCGAGGATTTAATCAAGCGCGGTTTTTTGCAGACGGAAGGCAAGAAAAAATATCTTATACCGACACAAACGGCTTATATGCTGATTGACGCACTGCCGGACGAGATGACATATCCCGATTCTACCGCTGTATGGGAGGATTATCTGCATTCTCTGTCAGAGGGTGATGGCAGTGTGGAGGAATTTTTGCAAATGCAGGCGAAATTCACGCGCGATTTATGTATAAAAGCTAACAAAACGGTGCTTGCCGGTGAAGATGAATATAAATGTCCGCGTTGCGGACGCGGTATCATGGTAAAACGCAACGGTAAAAACGGTGCTTTTTGGGGCTGTTCCAATTTTCCCGTTTGCCGCATGACCTGTAATGATATTGAAGGAAAACCGGATTTAAAAGTAAAACAGGCAGTGTATAAAAATGATTTTCTGCCGAATTATAATATGGATTATGCAAATGAAAACGAAGCGATAACAAACAGCGGTATCGTTTCCGCATGGGATTTGGTGCTGAAGAGTAAACAAAATTATGCAAGCGCCAAACCGAAGCTTTCCGCTGTGCCGCTGGAAAAACAGGTTAAACAGCAGGCACAAAGCAAATATCTGTGTCCGCGGTGCAAAGACGGCAACTTGCGGCGTATTCACGGCAGAAACGGGTGGTTCTGGGCATGCTCCAATTATCCTCACTGTACGGCGACTTATGATGATAATAACGGTATGCCGGTACTGTAAATTTTTCGTAAGGGCAGTGTAAACAATACTGTTTTAATGTTGGCAGCACAGGGTTTTTTCTCTCTTGTAGGTAATGGGATGATTTATCCTATTGGATTGACAACACTGCAATTATTTGAGAAAATAATAAATAATAAACCGTGAATGACACGGAATACTGTAAAAAAATATAGGAGTGAATTTTTAGACTTGGAGCTAATTGAAGTTCTGCTTAAATTAATTTTGGTTGTTTTCTTGGTGTTTATGAATGGCTTTTTCGTGGCGGCAGAGTTTGCTTTGGTAAAAATCCGCGCATCCCGTTTGGAAACTTTGGTGCAGGATGGCAATACGCGCGCTAAATACGCGAAAAAACTTACTGACCATTTAGATGCGTCGCTTTCCGTTACACAGCTCGGTATCACATTGGCTTCGCTCGGTCTGGGCTGGGTCGGCGAACCGGCGGTGGCCGCTCTTTTAGTGCCTGTTATGGGCTTTTTCGGTTTTGGCGAAGAAATGGCTCATTCCGTTGCGCTTGTTGTAGGTTTTTCGATTATTACGGCAATGCACATCGTACTGGGTGAACTGGCGCCGAAATCCATGGCTATTCAGAAAGCGGAAACTGTTGCGCTCAATATTTCCATACCGATGATTATTTTTCACCGCTTGATGTGGCCGGCTGTATGGCTTTTAAACCACGTAGCCAACTGGGTGATTATTCATTTGGGCTTTGAAGTAGCAAGTGAAGGCGAAGAAGCGCACAGTGAAGAGGAAATTCGTCTGCTTATGGAAGAAAGTCATAAACACGGTTATATTGACAAGACGGAACTTACCTTTGTCGATAATGTGTTTGATTTATCCAATTTGACCGTAAGGGAAATCATGATACCGCGTACGGACATGATTTGTCTGTATTTAGAGGATTCTTTTGATGAAAATGTGAAAAAAGCACTGGATGAACAGATGACACGTTATCCTGTCTGCATTGAGGATAAGGACAATATCATCGGTTTTCTGCATATAAAGGATTTGCTCAGCTCGCTTTACACGAAAAAGAAAACGGATATCAGACCGCTGGTACGTGAAGTAACTGTCGTGCCTGAATCCATGCCGGTAAGGAATTTGCTGAAGCTAATGCAGGGAAAACGTTTACAGCTGGCTATTGTCGTTGATGAGTACGGCGGTACAGCCGGTATGGTAACGCTTGAAGATATTATGGAAGAAATTGTCGGCGAAATACAGGACGAATTTGATGAAGAACGTCCGATTGTAGAAAAAAGAACAGATAAACTTTATTCAGTTGATGCAAAAATGTTGTTGGATGATTTAAATGAAATGTTCGGTACCAATATTGAAGAGGAAAATATTGATACAATCGGCGGCTGGCTGTCGACTCAGGTGGATACACCGCCGCGTGTGGGACAGAAAGCGGCATTCGGTGATGATGAATTCTTTGTCGAAGAAGTGGACAGAGTACGTATCACGCGTGTATTGGTGAAAATAAATCATTCATTGATAAATGCAGAACTTAATGAATAAATATAGCTTTTATCTTTTTTTAGAGTTAAAATAGAGATATGAGAGTGAAGATGAGAGTTTATTTACCTAAAGTGCCGTAAAATCCCGTGCCTCGGCGCTGGGATATAAGGTGCGTCCGACGAATTTGCGTAAGCAAATTGAAGCCGGATTTATGGGCAGGGCGTTGTCCATTGCGGAGAGAACTTGTAAGATAGCAGGTTCGTTGGTATCCTAAAATTCCCTGGCTTTAGCTATGGGAAGTATGTCAAAGTTCATAATGCAGAATAGATATACGTATGCATTATAGTATATATCAAAGAAGAAAAGGGGTAATTTGATATGTTAAAATCTATTGCAATCATGA
>OGYT01001973.1_pt1 | contig 11978 bp, 9 predicted proteins | sample 1576631 | NCBI WGS metagenome assembly OGYT01 (sample SAMEA3541588, study PRJEB24748) | human gut metagenome | biome: human gut; feature: human-associated habitat; material: faeces | place: China | collected 2012
GGTGAATCAGCCCCGGTCACCCGGGAGGCCGGAGGGGATTTTTCATCTGTGACAGGAGGGACCACAGTGGTTTCTGACTGGCTGAAGATCCGGATCCAGGCAGAGCCGGGCCAGTCCTTTCTGGATAAGATGATCTCCCTGGTGGAGGGGGCTTCCAGACAGAAAACACCCAACGAGATCGCTTTGAATACGCTGTTGATCGTTTTGACACTGATCTTTTTGATCGTGGTGGTGACGCTGTATCCCTTTGCCTCTTATCTGGGGGTGGATATCCCGGTTTCCTGGGCCATTGCCTTGATGGTATGCCTGATTCCCACAACCATTGGCGGTCTTCTTTCAGCCATTGGTATTGCGGGGATGGACCGTGTGACCAGGTTCAATGTTATTGCCATGTCTGGAAAGGCTGTTGAGGCCTGCGGGGACGTAGATACGATGATTCTTGATAAGACCGGGACGATTACTTTTGGAAACCGGCTGGCTGCCGAGTTTTATCCAGTAAAGGGGGCTTCCAGGGAAGAATTGATCCAGTTCAGCGTCATGAGTTCTCTGCTGGATCCGACGCCGGAGGGTAAATCCACGGTGGAATTGGGGAGGAAACAGGGATGTATTTTGGGTGCAGAAGTTCCAGCCGGGATGACATTTGTGGAATTTACGGCCCAAAGTAAAATGAGCGGCGTGAACATGGCGGACGGTACGATCGTACGGAAGGGAGCCTCCTCTGCGGTCCAGGCCATGGTAAAGGAAATGGGGGGCACGATTCCGGAAGATCTGGAGGAGATCGTGAACCGGGTATCCAATCTGGGAGGAACGCCTCTGGCAGTTGCTGTGGGAAAGCGGATCCTTGGAGTGATCTATCTAAAGGATACTGTAAAGCCGGGTCTGGTGGAACGATTCGCAAGACTTCGTGAGATCGGGATAAAGACCGTTATGTGTACTGGAGATAATCCTCTGACAGCGGCAACCATTGCCAGAGAGGCAGGTGTAGACGGCTTTATTGCTGAGTGTAAGCCGGAGGATAAAATTGCAGCGATCAAAAAGGAGCAGGCAGAGGGAAAGCTGGTGGCCATGACCGGAGACGGCACCAATGATGCTCCGGCTTTGGCCCAGGCAGATGTGGGACTGGCCATGAATTCTGGCACCCAGGCGGCCAAGGAGGCAGCCAATATGGTGGACCTGGACTCGGATCCCACGAAAATCCTGGAAGTGGTGGAGATCGGAAAACAGCTTTTGATCACCAGGGGTTCCCTGACGACCTTCAGCATCGCCAATGATATTGCCAAATACTTTGCCATTATACCGGCTATGTTCACCATGATCCTGCCCCAGATGCAGGTTTTAAATATCATGGATCTGGCGACCCCGGCCAGTGCCATTCTTTCGGCATTGATCTTCAATGCCATTATCATACCGGCGCTGATCCCCATTGCCATGCGGGGAGTCAAGTATAAGCCTATGAAGGCAGAAAAGCTGCTTCTTCGGAATATGGGGATCTACGGAGCGGGCGGTGTGATCGTTCCGTTCATCGGTATTAAACTCATTGACCTTGTGGTTGCGCCCATGCTGGCGATGATCGGTATGTAGGAGGAAAGCTCATGAGAACCTTTGGAAAAATGTTAAAAACAGCAGTGATTTTTTGTGCAGTTATGATGGGGCTCTGCTCCTTTCTGTATCCCATGGCTCTTACAGGGGTCAGCCAGCTAACGATGAAGGAAAAGGCAAACGGAAGCCTTATCAATAAGAATGGAGATCCGGTTTCCAGTGCCGAGGAGGCCGTGGGTTCTGAACTTTTAGGGCAGGCATTTACCGAGGATTATTATTTCCGCGGACGAGTCTCTTCTATAAATTATAACACGTATACGGAAGAGCAGAAGGAAAATGGTGAGTACGGAGGAGTTTCCTCTGGTAGCTTTAATTATGGAAACTCCAACCCGGATCTGAAAGCCCGGGTAAAGGAGGATCTGGAAGCTTTTCTTGAGTCCCATCCAGGAGTAAAGAAAGAGGAGATCCCATCAGACCTTCTGACGGCTTCCGGCTCTGGCCTGGATCCTCATATCAGTCCCGAGGCTGCCAGGATCCAGATCGCAGCAGTGGCCCGGAATTCAGGCCTTTCTGAAGAAAAGGTGAAGGAGATCGTGGAGGGCAATACGGAACACAAGTTCCTGGGGATCTTTGGCGAGGAGCGTGTAAATGTGTTAAAGTGCAACCTGGAAGTGGCAAGGGCCATGGGGCTCATATAAATGGAGCATATCGGAATGGAAGAAATGAGACCGGATTCGGAGCAGCTTTTGAAGCGGATCCAATATGAGGAAAAACGGGAGCAGGAAAAAAACCGGGGGAAGATGAAGGTTTTCCTTGGTTATGCAGCTGGAACAGGAAAGACCTACGCCATGCTGGAAGCGGCTCATGAGGCAGAAAAGAGTGGGATCGATGTGGTGGCCGGTTATATCGAGCCTCATAACAGGCCTGATACAGAAGCTCTGAGGGAGGGCCTTGAGGAAATTCCTTCGCTGATGGTGGATTATAAGGGGATCCGGCTGCGGGAATTCGATCTGGATGCAGCGCTGAAGCGGAGGCCACAGCTTCTGCTGGTGGATGAGCTGGCCCATACCAATGTCAGGGGATGCAGAAATGAGAAGCGGTATCAAGATGTGATGGAGCTTCTCCAAGCGGGGATCAGTGTATATTCCACGGTCAATATCCAGCATCTGGAGAGTCTGAACGATCTGGTGGGGAGTATTACAGGGATCCAGGTCCGGGAACGGATCCCGGATTTTGTTTTTGACCAGGCGGATCAGGTGGAGGTCATAGATATTGAGCCGGACGATCTGATCCGTCGTATGAAGGAGGGAAAGATATACGGAGAGAGCCAGGCGGAACGGGCGCTCTCCAATTTTTTCCGGCGGGAAAAGCTGGTGGCTTTACGAGAGATCGCCCTGAGGCGGACGGCAGACCGGGTCAGCCGGATGGCGGAGGAGGAAAGGAGTCTTTCCGATAACCAGGATTATCATACAGGAGAGCATATCCTGGTCTGCATTACGGCGGCTCCATCCAGTGCCAAAGTGATCCGGACGGCTGCCAGGCTGGCAGACGCGTTCCGGGGCAGGCTTACAGGGCTGGTGGTAGAGACTGCAAAGATCCGGGAGGCCGATGAAAAGACAAAGGCGGCCTTGAGGGAAAATATGGAAATAGCCAAGGTCCTGGGAGCCAGGGTCGTTACGGTTTGCGGCTCTGATGTGGCCTCTCAGATCGCCCAGTATGCCAGGATCAGCAATGTATCAAAAATCGTTTTGGGGAGGACCAATCATCTTACCATCCGGCCCATGTACCGGTCAGAGCTTTTGGAAAAGCTTACCTACTTGGCCCCCAATATAGACGTATACATCATACCGGACATGCGCCAGACCAAACGATACCATCCGTCTCAGATGGAAAAAAGGAAGAAAGGGGATTGGAGAAAAACGGTTCTGGATCTGTCACTCATTACGGCTGTGATGGCAGCGGCAGCGTTTCTGTCCTTAGCGTTTCTGAAGCTGGGACTTTCGGGATCGGATCAGATCATACTATATCTTCTGGGTGTCCTGATCTCCTCTTATATTGCGGACCGGAAGATCTACTCCTTATATTCCGCTCTTCTGAGTGTTGTTTTATACAATTTTTTCTGTATAGAACCGCTTTACAGCTTAAAAGCTTACGACAGGGGAGACTCTGTTACCTTTATCCTTCTGTTTTTCTCCGGGTTCTTCGCTGCGGCAATGACAAGAAAGCTAAAGCAGCAGAACGTGGAAAGCGCCAAGATCGCATACCGGACAGGACTTTTGCTTGAAAACAGCCAGAGGCTCCGTCGGTGCCGGAGGGAAAAAGAGGTCTGGGCGCTGACAGCGGCCCAGGCCGGAAAACTTTTAAATTTATCGGTGCTGATCTACCCGGTGGATAAAAAGGGGCGTTTGGGAACAGCGATGGTGTTTCCCCGGCCGGGAATGTCAGAAGAAGAATTTTCTGTTTGCCTCAGTGCCCGGGAAAAGGGAGTGGCCCAGTGGACGGCGGCCAACGGACACCGGGCAGGTGCCTCGACGCATACGCTGCCGGATTCCCTGGCGTTGTATCTGCCGATCCAGGATGAGGATCAGGTAAAGGGGGTCATGGGAATTTATCTGGAGGAACGCCGTCCCATTGCAGAGTTTGAATATAATCTTCTGACAGCCATGCTCAGTGAAGCCGCCGTAAAGCTTAAGGATACCTTTCCACAGGAATAAATGCTCCTGTCCCCGCCCGTCTTTATGCAATATTAATACGGAGCCTTATATACTCATACCGGCTTAATGCGTTTAAAGATATAATAAGGATGCAATAAAGACCATATTAATAAGAAGATTTACAGGCAGGTGCGGAATATGTGGCAGAACCTCAAGTGGGAGATCAATGCAAAGTTTAAAGAAAAGATACACAGACACGTTTCCTCGTTCCAGGTGATCATCTTGGGCTTTATGCTGGTGATCCTTCTGGGCAGCCTTTGTCTGACGCTGCCCCTGGCCACCAGGGACGGACAGGGCGCGTCCTTTCTGGACGCTCTCTTTACATCCACCTCGGCGGTATGTGTGACCGGACTGGTGCTCCATGACACAGCCTCCTACTGGTCCGTGTTCGGACAGGCGGTGATCCTGTTTCTGATCCAGATCGGAGGCATGGGCGTGGTGACAGTCTCTGTGGCAGTGGCTATTTTCTCGGGCCGGAAGATCAGTCTTATGCAGCGGAGCACCATGCGGGAGTCCATTTCCGCTCCCCAGGTGGGCGGTATCGTCCGCATGACGGAATTTATCCTGAAAACGGTATTTCTGGTGGAGCTTCTGGGAGCTGTGGCCATGGCTCCGGTGTTTGTCCGGGATTTTGGCTTCCTTAAGGGAGTCTGGTATGCCATGTTCCACTCCATTTCCGCCTTCTGCAACGCGGGCTTTGATCTGATCGGGATCCGGGCTCCTTTTTCCTCCCTGACTACATACGCGTCCCAACCAGTGATCAATCTGACGATCATGGCGCTCATCATCGTAGGAGGCATCGGCTTTCTGACCTGGGAGGATGTGAAGAGGAACCGGCTCCATTTCAGCCGGTACCGGATGCAGAGCAAGGTGATCCTGGTGACAACGGCAGTGCTGATCGCAGCTCCGGCCGCCTGGTTTTTCTTCTTTGAATTTTCGGAGCTGCCTCTGGGAACGCGGCTATTAAACTCTCTGTTCCAGTCAGTGACGCCCAGGACTGCCGGCTTCAACACGGCAGATCTGACGAAAATGACTGAGGCAGGCCAGATGCTCATGATCGTTTTAATGCTCATTGGAGGCTCTCCCGGGTCCACCGCCGGAGGAATGAAGACTACCACCATTGCGGTGATCTTCTCCTCTGCCAGGGCAGTGTTCCGGCAGAAGGAGCGCGCCCATTTCTTTCAGCGCAGGATCCCGGAGGAGGCCATCCGCACTGCCGGAGCCATTCTTCTGATGTATCTGGGGCTGTTTTTGGCAGGCGGTATGTTCATCAGTTATGAGGAGGGGATCCCTCTTCTGGACGCATTATTTGAGACTGCCTCGGCCATCGGCACCGTGGGGCTGTCCCTTGGCGTTACGCCGGAGCTGGGGCGGATCTCCCAGCTGATCCTCATCAGCCTCATGTTTTTTGGCCGGGTGGGAGGGCTTACGATCATTTACGCGGCTGTATCCAGCCGCTGTGTCAGCGGATCCGCGTTCCCGCAGGAACGGATCACAGTGGGATAAAGGAGGAATTAAATCATGAAATCTATACTACTGATCGGATTAGGAAGATTTGGAAGACATATCGCCATGAAGCTGGACGAGCTCCATCACCAGGTCATGGCCGTGGACACAGATGAAAAGCGGGTGGAGGCGGTGCTTCCCTATGTGACCAATGCCCAGATCGGAGACGCCACAGACGAGGAATTTTTAAGCTCCCTGGGAGTGCGGAACTTTGACGTCTGCATCGTAGCCATTGGGGACAATTTCCAGAGTTCCTTGGAGACCACCTCCCTTTTAAAGGAGCTGGGAGCGGGCTATGTGGTATCCAGGGCAGCCAGGGACGTCCAGGCCAAATTCCTTTTGAGGAATGGAGCGGACGAGGTGGTGTATCCAGAAAAACAGCTGGCTGCCTGGACCGCCATCCGTTACAGCGCAGACCACATTTTTGATTATGTGGAGCTGGATGAGGAGCATGCGATCTTTGAGGTGGCAGTCCCGGAGGGCTGGGCGGAAAAGACCATCGGCCAGCTCAATGTGAGAAGAAAATACAACATAAACATCATGGCCATGAAGCATGATGGAAAGATGAAGCTGAATATCTCGCCGGATACGGTCCTTCCGGCAGAGGATACCATGCTGGTTCTTGGGAATATCCGGGATATCCAGAGATGTTTCCATATCTAAGAGAAAGAAGTGACCCGTATGAAGGAAGCGATCCTGCTCTGTCTGGTACTGGCGTCATTTTATGGAAGCTGGCGTTTTATGGGGAAGGCAGACGTTTTTTTTGACAGCCTTGAGTTCCCGGACCAGGATGATATATAATAGTGGTATATTCCGGGAAGGAGACTGGCGATGACAGAAGAAAGACAAAATGCAGGGGAAGGCGGAAAAAGCGGCCAGCTGAAGATCTTTTTTGGATACGCGGCAGGAGTCGGGAAAACGTATGCCATGCTCCAGGCGGCGCTGACGGCAGAAGAACGGGGCATGGACGTGGTCATCGGCTCCATTGCGCCGTACCGGTCGCTGGAGGACGCAGCCCTGGCGGAGCGGCTTCGGGCCATGGAACGGCTGGAGGAATTTGACCTGGACCAGGCCATCCGGAGAAAACCGGATCTGATCTTAATGGACGATCTGGCCTGCGAAAATCCTAAGGGGAGCCGGCATTCCAGGAGATACCAGGATATCCGGGAGCTTTTGAAGGCCGGGATCAGCGTTTATACCACGGTCAGCGCCCAGAACATAGAAAGCCTGAATGATATCGTGACGGCCATTACCAGGGTCCCTGTAAAGGACAGGATCCCGGATTCGGTCTTTGATCATGCAGATCAGGTGGAGCTAGTGGATCTGGAGCCGCGGGAGCTTCTGGAGCGGCTTAGGAACGGGGCCCTGGCGGAAAAGGAGGGGGAGCATCCGCCGGGAACGGCATATTTTACGGTGGCAAATCTGACGGCCCTGCGTGAGGTGGCCTTAAGACGGTGTGCTGACCGGATCAATATGCTGACCAGGGGAGACGGAGCTGCTCATGGAGATGAGCACGTTCTGGTCTGTCTGTCGGCATCCCCCTCCAACGCAAAGATCGTCCGAACTGCGGCCAGGATGGCAAATGCGTTCCGCGGGGCGTTTACGGCCCTGTTCGTAAAGACGCCGGATCTGGCATACATGGACGAAGAGGACCGGAAACGTCTCCAGTCCCATATGCGGCTGGCAGAGCAGCTGGGAGCCAGGATCGAGATCCTGTACAGCGACGATATCCCATTCCAGATCGCTGAATTTGCCCGGATTTCTGGAGTCTCAAAAATCGTCATCGGACGCAGCGCCGCCACCAGGGATCATATATTCAGCAAGCCTGCCCTGACCGAAAAGCTGATCTCCAACGCGCCGGATCTGGACGTATATATCATTCCTGACGCTGATCCGGGCTCTTCCTTTTACAGAAAACGGCATTTTGGGACGCGCCGCCACCTGGTCTTTTCGGCCGGAGATATCCTAAAAAGCATTGGGATCCTTCTGGCGGCCAGCTGCATTGGATTTTTTTTCTATAACCTGGGGGTCAATGAGGCCAACATCATCACCATCTATGTGCTGGGGGTCCTGGTGACGGCCCTGGTGACAAAAAACCAGATTTACAGCCTGATCTCATCCGCCGTCAGTGTTCTGGTGTTCAATTTCCTGTTCACAGAGCCGCGCTATACACTCCAGGCATATGCTCCCGGGTATCCGCTGACCTTCAGCGTCATGTTCCTGTCGGCTTTCATCACAGGCTCTCTGGTAATGCGGCTGAAAAGCCACGCAAAGCAGTCGGCGGAGGTAGCCTTCCGTACCCGGATCCTGTTTGATACCAACCGGCTCCTGCAGCAGGCCAGGGAGCAGGAGGAGATCACTTCTGTATCTGCGGGCCAGCTGGTGAAGCTGTTAAAAAAGGACATTGTGGTCTATCCGGCGGAAAATGGAGTGCTGGGAGAGCCGCAGATCTTTCAGGCCGGGGAAACGGAGCCAGATGCCGGCTGTATCTCCTCCAGGGAGCGGGAGGTGGCCGCCTGGACCCTGAAAAATAATAAGCACGCGGGAGCCACTACGGATACTTTTTCCGATGCCGGCTGCCTGTACCTGGCCATCCGTGTGGGGGAGAACGTCTATGGAGTCTTGGGGATCGTTATGGAAGGCGGAGAGCTGGACGCCATGGAAAACAGCATCCTCTTATCTGTTCTGGGAGAATGGGCCTTTGCCCTGGAAAATGAAAAGAGCACAAGAGAAAAGGAGGAAGCCGCCGTCCTGGCAAAGAACGAGCAGCTGAGAGCCAACCTTCTGAGGGCCATTTCCCATGATCTCAGGACGCCTCTGACCTCCATTTCCGGAAACGCCAGCAATCTTCTGGCCATGGGCCAGGACTTTGACGAGGAGACGAGGAAACAGCTTTATACGGATATTTATGAAAATTCCATGTGGCTCATCAATCTGGTGGAAAACCTCCTGTCCATCACCCGGCTGGTGGAGGGCCGATTAAATTTAAATATCACCGAGGATCTCGTGGACGACGTGGTGGCCGAGGCATTGCGTCATGTGAATAAAAAAAGCGCAGAGCATACCATCGTTACAGAAAGTGGGGAGGAGTTTCTCCTGGCCAGGATGGATCCCAGGCTGATCGTCCAGGTGATCATCAATATCGTCAACAACGCCATCGAATATACGCCCGCCGGCTCCCATATCACGATCCGGTCCGAAAAAAAGGATGGAACGATCATCCTTTCCATTGCCGACGATGGGCCTGGGATCCCAGATCAAGAAAAGCCCAGGGTATTCGATATGTTTTACAGCGGAGGGAATCCGATCGCCGACAGCCGGCGCAACTGCGGCATCGGTCTTTCCCTCTGCCGGTCCATCATAGACGCCCACGGGGGGGATCTGACTGTTTCAGACAATGCACCCCATGGAGCAGTCTTTACATTTACATTGCCAGCAGGGGAGGTACAGCTTCATGAATAAACCTTTGATCCTTGTGGTGGAGGATGACAGATCTGTAAACAATCTGATCACGACGATCCTGAAGACCCATGACTACCGGTATCTGACGGCCTTGAACGGTGCTGAGGCGGTGCTGGAGGCATCGTCCCATAATCCGGACATCGTACTCCTGGATCTGGGACTGCCGGATACGGACGGAGTGGACATCATAAAAAAGATCCGTACCTGGTCCAATATGCCCATCATCGTCATCAGCGCCAGGAATGAGGATAAGGATAAGATCGAGGCCCTGGACGCAGGGGCTGACGATTATGTGACGAAGCCCTTTTCTGTGGAGGAGCTGTTAGCCCGTCTGCGGGCTACCACCAGGCGGCTTTCGGCCTCGGGACAGACTCAGGCGGAGGATGCGGTGTTTGAAAACGGGGAGCTTCGGATCGAATACGCCGCCGGATGCGCGTGGCTTGGGGATAAGGAGCTTCATTTAACGCCCATTGAATATAAGCTTCTATGCCTTCTGGCCAGGAATGTGGGAAAGGTCCTGACCCACACGTATATTATGCAGCAGATCTGGGGCAGCAGCGGAGCCAGTGATATCGCTTCCCTGCGGGTGTTCATGGCCACCTTGAGAAAAAAGATCGATTCCAGCGTGGACGGTCCCCAGTATATCCAGACCCATATCGGTGTGGGATACCGGATGATGAAGGTCGAATAGGCTTGAGATTTGCCGGCTTTTGTGCTATTTTGTAATTATGATAGCTGGGTCAAATAAACTTTTGTCCCGGCATCGGATATTGAACGGGACATACAGCCGCCGCGCCGTCTTCCTGGGATCCTGACAGGCCCCGCCTCCAGGCGGGAGGAGAAGGCTGGAGACTGAAACGAAAAAAGAGGAGGAACAGCCAGTGAACTTTAATGAGGAAGCTTTAAAGCTCCATGCAGAGCACAAAGGTAAGATCGAGATCAGGAGCAAGGTGCCCGTAAACACAAGGGACGATCTGAGCACCGCTTATACGCCGGGCGTTGCCGAGCCGTGCCGGAAGATCCATGCAGACAAAAAGGAAGTATATAAATATACGGCCAAGGGAAACCTGGTGGCCGTGGTCTCCGACGGAACCGCCGTTCTGGGGCTGGGAGATATTGGACCAGAGGCCGCCATGCCGGTGATGGAGGGAAAGGCGATCCTGTTTAAGGAATTTGGAAACGTAGATGCCTTCCCCATCTGCCTGGATACCAGGGACACAGAGGAGATCATCCAGGCTGTAAAGGCCATCGCCCCCTGCTTCGGCGGCGTGAATCTGGAGGATATCGCTTCCCCTAAATGTTTTGAGGTGGAGGCGCGTCTGGAAAAGGAGCTGGATATTCCGGTGTTCCACGACGACCAGCACGGCACAGCCGTTGTGGTCACGGCGGCCCTCTTAAACGCCTTAAAGGTGGTTGGAAAGAAGATCGAAGAGATCCATGTGGTTTTAAACGGCCCTGGATCTGCCGGAACGGCCATTATTAAAATGCTCCTGGCTGCCGGAGTGAAGCACATCATCGCTTGTGACGAGAACGGTATTCTTTATAAGGACCGGGGCGTGGGCATCAAGGACCATAAAGAGATGCTGTGCGGCATCACGAACCTGGAGGATAAGAGGGGAGATCTGGCAGACGCCCTTGTGGGCGCGGACGTGTTTATCGGAGTTTCCGTGGGCGGAGCCTTAAAGCCGGAGATGATAAAGACCATGGCCAAGGATCCCATCGTTTTTGCCATGGCGAACCCGACGCCGGAGATCATGTACGACGAGGCCATGGCCGCAGGCGTGAAGGTCATGGGAACAGGCCGTTCCGATTTCCCCAACCAGATCAACAATGTCCTGGCCTTCCCGGGGATCTTCCGGGGTGCGCTGGACTGCGGAGCCCGCGACATCAACTATGATATGAAGGTGGCCGCCGCCCATGCCATTGCAGAGCTGGTGACCGACGATAAGCTGTGCGCCGAATACATCATTCCCGGGGCCTTAGAGCCGGGAGTTGCCGCCCATGTGGCGGAGCGTGTGGCAGAAGCCGCCGTAAGATCCGGAGCCATCCGGAAATAAACTGGATATCCTGAGAATATTTCATCACCCCGCTGTCATATACTGTATAACAGAGGGGTGAAAATATGTCTGACTATCGCAGATTGATTTCCTATATTTATGAATATGAAGGAAAAGAAAAGGGAAAGAATGTAGGATTTGTAAAGCTGGAGGCAAGGAACGGACAGTGCCGTCTGAACCTGAGCGTAAAGAAGGTGTATATGGGAAGCAGCGCCATCGGCGTCTTTCTGCTGTCCAAAGCCGGGACGGAGGTTTTCCTGGGAAACATCTTTATCCGCAGCGGAGCCGGAGAGTTCCGGGCTGTGGTGGATGCGAAAAATGTGGAGGGAAACGGCGGGGGACTGGATACATATTACGGGTTGACCATCCATGACGTAAAGAATCCCTGGCGTTCCTATACGACGATCTGGGAGGACGCTGTGGAGCCGGAGACGCTGCCGGGATCCCTTCCAGGGGACCAAGGAAACGGAGATACTGTAAAAATGCTCCCGGCTCAGGAAATACTGCCGGGAAGCCCGGACCAGAGCGAAGAGGAGCCAGTGATGGCCGTGGCCAGCGTGGTGCGGGAGATCGAGGCGGAGATCGCCCGGGAGGAGGAGCGGAGGAGCCGGGAGGAAATGATCCTGGATCCGGCGTCCGCTCCGGTACCTTTATCACGAATATGGAAATTATAAAAAAGCACAATGACAAAGTGATAAAG
>OGYT01001977.1_pt1 | contig 11970 bp, 21 predicted proteins | sample 1576631 | NCBI WGS metagenome assembly OGYT01 (sample SAMEA3541588, study PRJEB24748) | human gut metagenome | biome: human gut; feature: human-associated habitat; material: faeces | place: China | collected 2012
TATTCTTGACTGTTTCAGGGAATAGTCCGATTGCTCTATTCGCTTTTAGAAAAGATTCAATGTCTTTTTCCGAGTGTGGGGTATAAACAACTCCATCCACATGAGGAAGAATAGTCAGAATACCATCTGCAAGCGCAGTATATATAAAAACGCTTACCTCGTGGTTGTACGCTAACACATTGGAGTTTTTAATAGCATCCGATAAGATAGCTACTTGATCGGGAAACAGGAGTGGTTCACCACCAGTTATCATCACTTCTTTATAATTGAAATGGTCTACTACCGGAAGTTTCGTGAAATCCCATGAATTATTGCAGCACATGGGACATTTATTGGGGCATTGGGTAGTTACCAGCAAACGTAATTTATCTTTTTCCATTACAGAGTGATTTTTTGTGTATATTGTAGTTCTCCTGTATAGCCACGCGCTTTCAGTTCATCCATTAGATGCCGTGGAGTAAACTTTGCTAATTCAGGATTGGCAAAGACCTTCTTCAAATTGTTAGCTGAAGGTTTACTCCTTTTTTTGAAATATTCCTTGCCACAATCTTTGCAATAATCTTGCAATCCATCTTCTTTTGAAGCATTTTTCCAAAATTCACTTACTGGAAGTTCTCTTCCACATTTGGGGCATTTTTTTGTTTCCATGATTTTTAATTATAGTTTTTCTTTGATTCTTGCATATTCGCAAATGAGAAGTGCATCACTGATAGCAAGAGTGATACTCTTTATGTATGGGAAGAGTTGTTGGGCTTTAGCTCGGAGCTTATTCTTCCATATCGTAGTACTATCATCACCTTTAGTTCCCAACTGCAATGCTTTCTGCCATATTTGAGGTGTAACAGTTACAGTAGGAATATCACAAGCAAGCAATGCCATTTCTAAATGTCCGTAACCTTTTCCAAAGTTGAACATTGCGGAGCCACCTTGCCCCGGCATACCACCTACTTTTTCAAGATAACAAATAGAGTCTTCTTTATGCTTTAGAAGAAATGATAGTACATCTTGCGGAGTGGAAGGCATTTTAATTACTTCTATCACATTAGATGATTCATTGGAGTAGACTGCTATACCACCGTTTGTACCGGGGTCAATAGCAATGATTTTAGATTTTGCTTTCATTATCTAATTTATTGATTATTATTTGTGAAAGACGAGCCTTATTAGCTTCTCTAAGAGACTTGTTTTCTTTGTAATTGGCAAGTCTTATTTGCCGTGCATACTCTAACTCGGCTCGCATGTGTTTCAAGTCTGCTTTGGTAAATAGTTTCTTTTTCATAATCATAATAGAAATGGGCAACCTACTTTCACAAGCGAGTTACCCCAAGATTAAACAAATGTAATTTTAAGTGCAATATTTTTATCGTAATCTGATTTTAAGAAAAGCTCCGAAGCAACCTCCGGGAAAACAGATAATCAATATCTATTTATCTATTATTTAATATAAAGTGTAATGTTCCCTTTGATGAAATACCAAAATGTTTCATTGTTTTATAGATTTGATTAAAAGGGCACGCCTCCTAAGCGAAGTATAAATTGTCACATTTAAAACTTTATCGTCAAAGGCGGAGAACGTGCCCGAATTATTATTACTTTTGCTATGTCACATTTAAAATTTTAAATATTATGCAACAAAGAATTTTAACTTTTTCAAGGCGTTTTAACGTCATTGATTCCTATGGAATGAATTTAGACGATGTAACCAAGCAATTAAACGAAAACGGGTGGAATGTTAAGCAAATTATTTCTACAACATTCAGTCATCAGATTGGGAAAGACAGTCAGCCTTATCCTGTGCTTGTCATATCGTTGCTTGTAGAGAAAGACTAAAGAGTACATTCAACTTTCTGTTTTTCTTTGTGCTTTTTCCATTGTCGGAACTCCTGTAGCTCCGACAATGCTTCGTCTGACCCTTTTACAAAAGCATAAACCAATGGAATTTCGTCTAATGCAAAACCGGCTTGTTTTACCAGTTCAAATCTTAATTTTTCGTTTTTTTGTTTTTTGAACATGATTTGCTCCTTTCTGATTTATTTTACGCATATCTTTCTTTCATTTTCTCAATCCATTCGAGATAGGCTTGCCTTGCTTTTTGCTTAGCAAGTTTCTCCATTGAATCAGTGATAGTATCTCCGTCGTCTTCCATCTCCTCGCAAAAATGGTCTACCCATCCAAATGGGTCTACTTCGATAAATTCCTCCGTTTGGCAAAATGGACATGGGATATCGTCGATAGGTTCGTACAGATTACCGTTTTCGTCGCATCTGTCAAGGTCATACAGTTTCCCATCAACACAACAGGCATCCGGGTAATGTGCACCCCAATATGGGAACTGGGGGCACGGTTTATTATTTTCACTCATATCTAACTTGAAAGCCACATATCCTTTTCTGATAACAGTTTTCCTTTTAGTATTGTGTGGAGATAATACATCTCCATTTGGTAATATTCTATATCCTTTTTCAAAAGCGTAAACAACAACTTGATTTGATTGGCTAAAAGGTGTCATGGTTATATATAATTGTTCCCGGATAGGTTATCAAGCCACACCGGGAGATGCTATTATTAATCAAATAATGGGTCTTTCACCCAACGCCATTCCTTACGATAGCGGATTAGTTGTTATTTGAGGAATTTTGAGAATGTCTTGATCGAACTGTCATTATCAGTTTTCAGAGATTGAAGTTCTCTGTTTTTGCAGCTAAATTTTGCATTTGAACTGCATTATCATCCATCTCTGCCTGAATTTCAGCATTTAGATTCTCCAAATCCGTTTTCGCTTTAGCGAAATTGGATAAGATACTTTCTCTTCGTTGTTTGTAGTCCATAGAGCATATTATTGTTCAATGATTGCAATTTCAGGAGCTAACTCACGGATGATATTCAACTGTTCGTCAATAGCCTTATTGCGCTCCTGCTCAATAACGACCTCGGCACCGGGAGAGCAGAGAGATAATCGAATATTTCTGCCATCAACATCAGCGATGATTTCTACTTCGATTACTTCTGCGGAACGTCCTTTGAAAATAGGGATATTGAGGTTGAAAGCCGCCGGAAGATTTGAGTTTACTACCTGACTGTAATTGTCAGTCCGGCTACCGTTGTCCTCCTTGTTCTTTTCCATCTTAGACTCTACACTTGCTTTGAAGTTCTTTAAGATAGAAACAAGCTCCATATTGTAGGTAACGTCAGTGAAGAAGGCTCGATTCATTTTGATGAAACGAGAAAGATGTGCTGGTTCCCACGTTTTGTCGGTATTGATACCAAACTCAACAAACTTCGGGTACATAGCCAACGCACCTTTTACTTCTGCTTTGTTGCGTCCGTCTGTTTCATTTGTAATGAGAATGATTGTCATTTTCTCTCTATCTACAAGAATATGGCAACGTTTCTGATTGATCTGTTCCGGTTCAGACTTTCTCTTTGTCAGAAACTCGGCAACACTTCCAATCGTACCATTCAAACCGACTTTCAAAGGTTCCAGTACTGGAAGAACATTCTCCTTATCCAGTTCTATAACTTTGATTGTTGCGCTCTCCATGCCGGGAGCAAGATTGATTTGCATCTTTTCGTTTTCCATTGTTGTTTAAAAATTAAAATGATTAATAATCTGTTCCTGTTGCAGCCAAATCCTCTTGGATTGTCTTTTGCATTTCTTGTGCCTCCATTGGACGCTCTCTCACCAAATCACCATTGCCATTGTAATAGCAAGCAGTACGGGTTTCGCGGTCAAGGAATTTGTAACATTCATCTGTTACATCTTCGTATTTACGCTTGATGTCTTCAATCAGCTTTTCGCGATGTTTGGTAATGGGCTTCATCTTCTCTTTAATACGGTCTTGTACAGCCTTCTTTTCGGCATCCAATTCAGACATTTCTATATCCAAATTGGCAAGAGATGTTTTTCTTGCTTCCATTTCCTCTTCGGAAAATTGATGCGGATAGGTGATTTTCTCAATAGCTGCACAGTTGTCTTGCAACATCTGTAATCTTGCAAGAGGTTCTTTGTGTTTAAATAATTCTCTTTCCATAACTTGATATTTTATTAAAGTGGTTTTAAATCGTACCTTGTACTTCCGACAAATGGTGTCGGATTTTTACGCATAAGTGCTTTGTTGATGTCGTCTTGACGGTGGTCGAATAATCGAGAAGCACCTGTAATCTTATCAACAGTCACTAATTCAGAGGCTATATAGCAGATGAATCCCTTCAAGCGTTGCTTTATCCATTGGTTTTGATACTTGCGTGCCTCTCTATAATCTTCGTAACCCATTCCTTTTGGACGAGAAGTGAGAAGCTGCACATTGCGTGCAACTTCTGTTTCTTTGGTTGTTTTCTTCTTTTTCATAATTATTTGTTAGTGAATTACTTTACTTCTTCAGCATACGGAGTTTCTTCTTCATCGAAATCATCCTTTTTATGTCCTTGCGATTTACGCCAGTCGTCAAACATTTCATCATCTAACTGGCTTTCGGTTTCAAGAACTTTGAGCATACTGTCTGAAATTCCTGTTTTGGGAAGGAACTTGAAAGCCCAGTTTACTACGGTCTTACGAGCCATTTCATCGAAATCAGTGTCCCACGGAGATTGTTTTCCCTTCTTGACCGCTTCAGAGCGACTTTTTATTTCCTCTATACGAGACTTTGGCATTGCATCGTACTTCTCGGCACCGGAAGTCAAAACAGCGTAGTAGTAGCCTCCCATGAGTTCACCACGGTTTTCCGCAAACACATCGGGTTCGTGAATGAGTTTTCCACCTGTGCCTTTCGTCATAATGAACTTATCATTTGTGTAGACCAAATCAGCATATATGTCTTTCACCACTCCGGTACGAATGAGAATGTCAACTTTACCCATGTATGAGGCTTGGAACTTGACTTTTCCCTTGTAAGGCACAAGATAACCTAACTTCAGTTCGGGGTTCAGAGACAATCCGGTAAGCGAAACGTTCTTAATCGCTTCAATCAAATGGTCGGGATAAGCCTTTGCACAGTCAATGAGATACGAGTTGTTCAACATTGCTTGCATAGCAAAGTTTACTTCACGTGCAAACTGTTGTTCCGTTCCTCCGGCAGCTAAAAACGCTTTCTTTGGTGAGATAAAGCACTTCTCCAATCCACTAAGTTGTTGTGGAAACGCTGGTGGGGCAGAAGGAGTTGTTGTTGCTGGTACTTGCGGTGCTTGTTGTTCAGGAGCCGCTTGCGGAGAGGGTTGTTGTCCCATCTCTAAATTTCCTTGTTGTTCGGGTTTCATTGATTCTCTTTGTTATAAAAATTAAACAATCTGTTTTTCTCGAATGAAGGAGTATCGGGTATCATAATTCTACGTCCTTTGAAACCGGGCTGGATAAATACCTGTGCTCCATCGAAATCATTGTTTTGTGTGCAGTAGACATGTTGTTCGAGCAACTTTGCAAATAGAAGAGCACTTGCACCCATTTTCACAATACCGTCTTCCATGTGATAAGCCCAGTTTGCGGCACTGACGAATACGGCATCATAAGGGGCAGTCTTTTGCTGCATTACCCAATAAAACTCTTTCCATACGCCTGTACGTTCGTGCTCCATAAACTGATAGAAGGCGGCAGATATTCCGTAATGGAATTTGGTGATTACTCTATTGACTGTATCTTCATGTAAATCATCTACTGCAACAGTTTTCCAGTCGATGATTTTTTTGGCAGTCTCAACGTCCGGGCGGTATTTGAATTTACAACCTTTGTACTCAACAAAGTGACTGACTTCAGCTTTCGTCTGTTTAAAGCTCAATATTTGCTTGATTTGCTTGGAAGTCTCCCGGCAGCAATTCAATAATTCATATACCATTGTTTCAACTAACTGAACGTCAGCACTACTTGTTAGGCTTTTTCCGGGATTTGCGGCAACGGCTTCTGCGAGTGCGTCTCTATATTTTTGAGTTTCACGTCCATAAGGGCATCCGGTTCGTTCGTTGATCGGCGGCTGGAAAACTAACAAGCTGTTTCTCCATTTGTCAAGTGATCCAGTATTCACAATGCTTTCCATCGCATCATGGTACAAAGAGCCTTTTTCGGCAGCTTCAGCACCTATCTCGAACATTTCAGGATGAAGTGTTTTAAACCGGGCAAATTTTGGAGATACCATGTAGTCTTTTAGGCTTGTACTTGATAGGTATTCTTTGTACTTCTCCCCTCTATGATATTCATTATTAGGGAGATTTAAAATTGTATCTTGCATATATTCATAATTTAAAATGTGATTTCTCATGCGGTTTATATGTTATTGCTTCTTCAATACTATATCCGTATTTAACTATTCTATCATATAATGTACATCGAGGAATATTAAATCTTTGGGATAACTCAAGAAGAGTAAATGTTAATCCATTATAGTTGAATTGCAGAGAGTTTCTTCGGTTATTTTCTTGAATCTTCATTGAAACAAACCTGCAATTCGATGGCTCGTAATTACCATTTGTGTCTATCCTGTCTAATGATTGGCTCTTTCCGGGTTTACTTTCGCTCCACCCATTGCTTATTGCCCATTCTTTGAAAGAAAGGAAATTTTTCTTCCATTCATCACAAACAACTATACCTCTGCCTCCATAATTGGCATATCCATGATAATACTTGCCATAACATCTACTTTTCATAGTACGCCAAAGTGCATAAAGTCTCGTTTTACTTTCTCCATGAGTCGATATTTTTTTAGCATGTTCTTTTTTAATGCATCCACAGGATTTACTTTTTCCAGTAGTAAGTTCATACTTGCAAATATTTACTATTGCTCCACATTCACAAATACATTCAAACATAGGAACCATTGTTCCACTTGGTCTAAGATGTGGTTTCACCTCTTTTATTATGGTCAATTTTCCGAATTTAGAACCGATAATATCTTTTTTGTAATTTGACATAGCTTTAATTCAATAAAAAAACTCCCTACTTTCACAAGCAAGGAGTCCGGCAGCTTTAATTAAAAGCTAATTATCATGTGTGGTTAAAGTCCATTTATTAAATCCTCTCTTGATTTGTAACAGTTTTGCTCTGTATAAGAGTCGGATGATATAATCCCATCTTTAGGATAATAAGTAACGCTCGGCTTTTCTTCTTTACCGATGGAGACATATATCCTATCAACTTCAAATTCATAAGCCTTGCAGTTCTTTACAGTCCATAGCTTATCACCTACATTGTACTTTGTTTTAATTTCCATAATGCTGTTATGTTATAGTTAATAATTTCCCGTCACTTTTTTTGCCACCTAATATATGATTGATATATGCAAGTCCCTTTTGAGTCACAAGAACCTTCATTACTGTGAAAGATGGATGATTCTCTCGCGGTATTAGTTGTTCTTTCAACTCAAAATAGCCAGCATCAACAAACCTTTGTTTTGGTTCATTCCGATTGGCGAAAAAGACTCCTTCTTTCCTCAACTTCTTAAAAAGGGTATTTCTACCATATCCAAGATTGAGTATTTTTGCCGCTTGCCCAATATCAATTTTGCCATCTGTATCAAAAGCCTTATCTGCAAAATCTGCTTTTGGAACCAAAACAGCAATATGCTTATTGGCTTTTTCAATTTCCTCTGCTTGCCGGGCAGCAAGCATCAATGCTTCACTGAAAGATGAAGGAATTTTGTTACGAGATTGCGTTTCAAGTTCTTCCCATCGGTCAATAATTCGCTCTCGTAATTTAGCGTCATAACCGGATGCAAGAATAAGGCAACCTTTCTTCGTTAAATTGTAACATGGTCTTGGTTTTCCTTGATTATCCGAATATTCCGCCAATTCAAAATTGATTTGGCTAACGCCTTGTTCTAATATGTTGCGTATATCACGCATTACATTAGAGTGCTGTTTATTCGTGAGTTCAGAAATCTCAATAGAACTCATGGTTTCTTTTGATAAAATTAGCTCTTTCATGGCTTTTAGTATTGATTAGCTCCCCCTCAACGACCCAACGTTATTACACCGAATTGTGCGGTAGGGGGTATGTTGTTCTGCTCATGGTAGTACTGCACCTTTATTGTCATTTTAGGCAGATAGATTCTTTAGTGAATCATTCTACTTTTTCACGCTGCCTCGGAAGGACAAGTCTACTTCCTACTGCTTTGGGCGTTTATCTCACTTTCCTCTATGTAATTCCTGCAACATCACAGGTGAGGCTATGCGCCGGGCAATTTCTCCAAGAGTGTAGCCGGATACAGACCACTAAGCAGGTTTCGCGCATCCCGAATACTATCATCGGTTTAGTTGGTGGGTGGATAGGCGGTCAAGCCATACCATCCTTGTTATCTATTGAGGTATTGTAACAGTGCTGATTTTTTGAAGCGTAATCTGTTGTTGAGTTTGGTATGGGGTATTTCTTCGATTCGATTGTATAATGTGCCAACCGACCAGCCTAATACTTTTGCGGCTTCTTTTGCGCCTATCCATTCTTCGGTTTCTTCTTTCACAGTTTGGGAAACTATGTTTCTCACGTCTTTATGGATAAGTTTGTAGAGTTCTTCCGCTACCATCTTTGCTTCATTCCGGTTCATGGGTCTACCACCTTAATAGTTACTGTATGCGTCTTCCAATCAGTGCTAACCGAATAAGTCTTTCCGTCTTCTCTCGGATGCACGTTTTTTACGTACTGCACAGTGTTTCGGGCAGATACACAAGCTGCATTATTTTCCAACTTAACTTGTAATACTCCGTTGGCGGGAATCTTCTTAATATCTTCAACTGTTACTTTCATATTTCACTTTGTTTTTACAGGGTTTTATTTGGAAATAAGAAAGCTAACAGCTATCTTTGCTTTTGGAATATGTATAGTAGCTATTGGTAGCTGCCAGCCATTCTTATATCCTTTTGTCTGTTGTTCTTTACTAACAACGATGCAAATGTAGTTCAAGATATTGAGTGGTGCAAGCATTTTCACTCAAAATATTGAGTGAATTTATATGTTTTATAGCATGTTTTTGCTTAAATCATTGTCTAATAGTTTATTATCACTCAATATTTAAGTCTAAAAATGGAAGAAAAGAAAGAAAATTCTAAGTCACGTTTTTTGGAGTTCTTGAATAGCATAGGAATTTCGCAATATAAATGTGCACAAATGTGCGGTTGGGCATCCGGTTACTTGACTGGGCTGAAGGGTGATTTTGGTGCTGATAAACTTGCCACAATGATATCCATCTTCCCGCAGCTTAATATCGTGTGGATTATAAACGGGAAAGGGGAAATGTTCAATTCTGATATTTCTAAAAACGAAGAGGTAAAGGAGGCTTCTAAGGAACAAGGCTCCACTATTCCTTTTGATATGTTCATGCAAACCACCAACAACTACAATAAGATAATCGCGGAGAAAGATGCCGAGATAAATGCTTTACGTCAGGAAGTGGAAAAGCTAAAAAATAAATAGAAAAGTAATATGGAAAGAGCTATTGATAGGTTGCTTCAATTCATCGAGTATCTAAAAAAAAACGATGGTGAGGTTAAAAATGCCAAAGTATTTGAAAAGAAGTGTGGTTTATCCAATAGCTATATCGCTAACTCCAAGAAAAGCAACGGAAGTATTGGAAGTGATACGATTGCAAAGATTCTATCATCATTTCCGCAGTTAAATGTCGAATGGATATGTACTGGGAGAGGTGATATGTTAAAGAAAGGGATGGCTTTCTTTTCGGAGATACTTGGAAGTAGAAATGTTTCTATTGAGACTGCACGCGATAATTCAATGTTTCCGGTAATAGAGCAAGGGAGTATGATTGCAGTAAGTCAAGAGCCGGAAAACGAGCTTATTTGTGGGCAGATTTATGCAATATACATGCCTGATGATTCTATATTCTTCCGCTACGTGTCAAAGGTAGAATCAGCAAAAATATTGGTGGTTCCTGCTAACCGGGAGCCGCAATATGGAACTGGGCAAGAATTAAATAAGAAAAAAATAAAAGAAATAAAACGAGTTGTCGGAGTGGTTAAGTCATTTTTATGATACTACAATGATACCAGTAATATAAATTAATCATGTATTGTGTTGATTATCAAATGTCATATCCTTTATTGGTAGTCCCGTACGCACCGCGAAAGCAAATAGCAAATTAAAGCAAAGCTCTGAAATTCAAGAAATTCAGAGCTTTTTTCTTTTTCTTCAGTTCATTTAAAACAGAGTTTAAGTAGGCGATAGATGTGCCCATTCAAACTCTACAATGATTTTTTAACCAATCATTTTATTCAAATGTAACATTACATCTTCAATTAAAGGTACCTATACTAAGCATCTGTTTATAATTGAACAGAGACTACAACTGCATGTGTAAAATAGGATATTCCTTACCTTCTCCGTCCAAATTCGACCTTTTATATATGTTAAAACCCATATATTTATAAAAACCGACAGCTTGAACATTTTGCTCATTCACATCAACTTTAGTTACTTGCAAATTATCTATGGCATAAGTTATTAATTTTTTTCCGATTCCTGCGCCTCGATACTTATTGTCAATAAATAACATTTCAAGATTTCCTTCTGCAATTCCCATAAATCCGATTAAGATTCCCTCTTGTTCAAATCCGAATAGATTAACATACTGAAAATATACCGGAAGTCGTTCCTTATAATATAGAAAATCTTCCTCTTTAAGAAAATCATGTGTACTCAATACTGCACTTTCCCAAATTTCCATCAAACGTGGATAATCCGTAACTTTAATTTTTCTAATCATACTTGTAATTGCAATTTAAAGCCGCAAAGTTCGTTACTTATACATTCAAAACACTGAACCCAAGTTAAAAAATACGTTTACGGATTCTGCTTAGTGCTTGCGGTGTGATACCCAAATAAGAAGCTATATCTTTTAATGGTATATAGTTTAATGTAATACCATATTCTTCCATCATCTGTAGATAATACTGTTCAGGAGAATATTTAATCAAGTCGATATTTCTTTTCAAAAGTTTATTCAACAATATAGCATTTAAATCTTCAAATACAGTTTTTACTTTAGGGATAGCGGTATATAGTTCATTTACTTGCTTCTTGTCTATTCGGTAAATAACACTATCTACAATTGTTTGCACATTAAATGCAGACCTAGTTTGTAATGTAAAAGATATGTTTGACATTGAAAACGTACCCTCTTTACAAAACCAGAAAGTTTGTTCTTCCCCGTTATGATTTAAAAGCCAACAACGTAATATTCCTTCAAAAACGAAATAACTATACCTCTCTGTTTCTCCTTCCTTAATCAAAAATGTACCTTTACTAACTAATATTCGTTCAAAATATTGGTCGAATAACTTAAACTCCTCCCAATTAAAAATATTAGTACTAAAATTAAATTCTTTAAGTAGTTTTTCTAAAAGCATAATCTAAATATGATTCGTAATATACTTACTCATTTAATATATTCACTATTACTTCCGCCCTATTTAACTTCTCATATTTAGTGAATATATTTTCAGTAGCCATCTTTATATTACTCCTTTCGCCCACTCTCCGGCCTGCTTGACACTTCCGTTCAACAATCGGCTTTCTCCCCATACGATTTTTGGATAAAGTTTCTTGAGTTGTTTTACACTATTAGTTATTGAGCTTCCTCCGGAAGTAGCAAATGGAATAACGGTTTTACCGGAAAAATCATATTTCTCAAGGAATGTATTGACCGGACGCGGACATAAATTCCACCATATCGGGTAACCAAGGAATATCACGTCGTAATCTTTCAGATTAAGCGCTTCTCCCCCCAATTCCGGACGTGAATTTTCAGTCGTCATTTCAATTGAACTACGGCTACTCTTGTTGTTCCAGTCGAGATCTGCCGAGGTATAGGCTGTAGCGGGAGTTATCTGATAAAGTTTGCCGCCAACCGTTTTTGCAATGGCATCGGCGGCTTTTTCTGTAGTTCCAGTACAAGAGAAATAGGCAACCAGGATTTTCTTATCGGACTGTACATTAGTATCCGCTGTCTGATTCTGCGCTTTTGATGAGCAGCTAAAGCAAAG
>OGYT01001985.1_pt1 | contig 11935 bp, 11 predicted proteins | sample 1576631 | NCBI WGS metagenome assembly OGYT01 (sample SAMEA3541588, study PRJEB24748) | human gut metagenome | biome: human gut; feature: human-associated habitat; material: faeces | place: China | collected 2012
AACAGATGCTATCCTGCACGTACTCCGTTGTTTTGACGATGAAAATGTAACTCATACCTATATTATAATGTTTATTTCTATTATAATATAGAAAACTTCTATCACAAAATTGTTTTGCAACATGATGGTTATATTATCAGCGTTTAATACAGTTTTTGCGGCGAACAGCGACTGAAAAGCCCCAGCATTTTTCTAAGAGAAGTACAGTATATATTGAACTGGAAATAATTTATGCGTTGGGTTGCATTATTGGCGAACTGAAACTTTACAAAAATCTGGTTAATTATCAGAATGAATTGGAAAAAGTACGATTTAATTTTGATATGAACGGTGAGAGATTAAAAGATATTTTAAGTAGTAAATGGGAAAATCCTTCCAGTAAGTATAGTAATAGGCGATAAAATATGTTATACGTGGAAAATCTCAGTTATGAAGTGAGATTACTGATAAATGGGACGGAAAACAGTCTGAGATTTTTTATGCCATATGTCAAAAACGCTAACAAAATTAAACAGGTTGAAATATATGGAGTATTTAAAGACTGCACGGGAAGTTATCAACAAATTTGAAAATCTAGTGAAAAACAGCCCGCAATTTAAGAAAGTTTTAAACAGGAACTGCAAAATGACCCGGAATATGCACAAGCTTTGCAGGAAGCGGGGTTGGATATGAGCATATTCAATTAAAATATTAAAATAAAAAGGATATATTACATTTGCCAAAGAATTATAATGAGTAATGAATTTTACAGTGAAAAAGGAGAGTTTGTATGAATCCAATAGTAAGAGGAATATTACTCATTTTATTCGGTATAGCAATAGCTTTTTCGTTTATGTCGTTTTTCTCGGCAAAAGATACTCCGACGGAAGAAAAAGCAACTTCTGCTGTGAGCAGCGAATTGTTTGCTGAAAACTTTAATGAAGTATCTTTTATGACAGTTACAGAAGAAAAAGCAGTATAATGATTGGCGGTGTTTTATATAACACCGCTTTTTATTTAAAGCTGATAGTATTATTTTCACATACAAGACCGGACGGCAGGGATTGTTTCAGTATATTCGGCAGCCGGCAGGGGAAGATTTATGCTGGCGAAAATATAGCAGCCGGTTCCGCTACGCCGGAAGCGGTAGTCAACCAATGGATGAATTCTCCGGGACATCGTGAGAATATTTTGAATGGTAATTATCGTTATCTGGGTGTAGGTTATGTTTATGATGGAAATAGTGAATATACACATTACTGGGTTCAGTTGTTTGCAGGTTAATTTAATCCGGACGGCGAATATAAATTATTTACTGAATGGAATATTGATGAAGGGAGTTTTCAATATGTTGAAGGACAAAATAAAAAAATCTATCGGCATTTTAACAATGGCCTGTTTTTTGGCAACACCTGTAAGTTGTGTTGTCAGTATGAGTACAACGGAAGCTGCTCCGCCACCACCGCCAAGGCACAGAGTAGCACCACCGCCTCCTCCGCAACATAAAGCACCGGACTGGAGAAAGGCACCGCCTCCTCCGCATCACAAAGTAAAACCTGCGCCTCATCATAAAATGAAACCGATACCAAAAAGACCTGCACCACCGCCGCCACCTCCAAGACATAGATAAGAAAAAACCTCTGACAGATTTGTCAGAGGTTTTTGTTGTATAAATTATAAGCCTGCCTGTATACGCAGTGTTGCAGCTTTATCAGTATGTTCCCAAGGAAGGTCGACATCTGTACGGCCGAAATGTCCGTATGCTGCTGTTTGAGCATAAATCGGACGGCGCAAATCAAGCTCTTTGATGATACCCGCCGGACGAAGATCAAAGTTATCCACTACAAGTTTTGTAATGGCGTCTTCGCTGATTTTGCCCGTGCCGAAGGTATTAATGCTGATAGATACAGGTCTTGCTACACCAATGGCATAAGCAAGCTGAATTTCACATTTATCGGCAAGCCCTGCTGCTACGATATTTTTGGCTACATAGCGGGCTGCATAGGCTGCGGAACGGTCAACTTTCGTCGGGTCTTTGCCGGAGAACGCGCCGCCGCCGTGGCGAGCCATACCACCGTAAGTGTCGACGATAATTTTGCGGCCTGTAAGACCGGTGTCGCCCTGTGGTCCGCCGATGACGAATTTACCGGTAGGGTTGATGAAATATTTTGTATCGTCCGTTAAAAATTCAGCCGGAACAACCGGTTTAATTACTTTTTCAATGATATCACGTTTAATTTGTTCTAAAGTAACATCCGGGTCATGTTGAGTGGAGATAACGATAGTATCGACTGCAACAGGTTTGCCGTTTTCATAAGCGATTGTAACCTGTGTTTTTCCGTCTGGACGGAGATAGGAAAGTTCACCGCTTTTTCTTACTTCCGTCAGACGTCTTGCAAGTTTATGGGCAAGAGCGATAGGAAGTGGCATATATTCCGGAGTTTCATTTGTAGCATATCCGAACATCATGCCCTGGTCGCCTGCACCGAGGTCGTCTTCATCAGCCTGTCCTTCTTTGGCTTCTAAAGATTTATCTACACCCATGGCAATGTCGGGGGACTGTTCGTCAATGGAGATGGAAATACCGCAAGTATCGCAATCAAGACCGAATTTTGCTCTTGTGTAACCGATTTTGCGGATTGTTTCGCGTACAATGGAAGGAATATCAACGTAGCAAGTTGTGGATATTTCGCCAGCAATATGAATTTGACCTGTCATAGCGAAGGTTTCACAAGCTACGCGTCCGTTCGGGTCTTTAGCTAAGATAGCATCAAGGATGCTGTCGGAAATCTGGTCTGCCACTTTGTCAGGATGACCTTCGGTAACAGATTCAGAAGTGAATAATATTCTGTTAGTCATTTATGAGCCTCCAAAATTGCATTTTATACAATTAAAAAATAACATAAAAAAAACTCCCTTAATGAGAGCGTATATATTCTCTCATCTTCTAAGTTTAAACTTAAAGGATTTGGCACCGTTTTGATGAATTATCAATGGTTGCCGCAATGTCATCGGGCCAGTCCCTCAATTGCTCTTGATGAGTTATCTATTTAATTGCTATTCATTATCATAATGAAAAAAACACAGTTTGTCAACCTTTTTATTTTTATGGTTATTTACAATATTTATTGTTAAAATAAACGATAGATATACACCAATTAGTTTCTTAATAAAGATGTATTTATAAAAAAGGATAGACATAAATTTGTCTATCCCTTGTTGTAATTATTAATAAGAATTATGTTTAATTTAATCGTCGCCGCCGAACATGGCAAGTATCATCTGAATAAGTCTCAAGATTTCGGTGTAGAGCCATACAAGTGTTAATAATAATCCGAATGCGCAAAAATACTCCATGTATTTAATAGGTTGTATCTATAATGTTTAATATGTTAATAAACGTTGATTTGCCTAGCTATTACAAGTTTTATACACGGACTGTAAAACATTAAAAATACTGATTTAAATTTAATATGGGCACACAGCAGGGCACATAAAAGAACATTTATAATAATTGCATATAATCTGTTACGCCACGAGATATAGCACGAGCGATATCATCTTTGTTTTCAATTAACTTTTTAGCATCTTCCATATTACTTATAAAGGCTGTTTCCACCAATACGGCGGGCATAGCAGTGTGTTTTAAAACTTTTAAGCTGGGATATTCTTTCACGCCGCGGTTAACTGTATGAATGGAATTTACAATCTGATTTTGAATGCAGGTAGCTAATTTATGGGCCTGTGTATTAAAACTGAATACCTCTATTTCAGTTCCTTTGGCTTCCGGATTGGCGAACGAATTGCAATGAATGCTGATAAACAAATCTGCACCCCAATTATTTGCAAGGTCACATACTGCTATTGGTCTGTCGTTATAATCTGTATCATTGCAGAGATTATCAGATTGCAGGCTTTTTGTTTCTATGCCTACATTATTAAGATATTTTTCTACTAATGCACCGATTACATAAACAATGTCACATTCACGAATGCCTAAAATATCATTTGGTGCGCCAGAGTCATATTTTCTATCGTGTCCCGGATTAATAAAAACTTTCATTTAAAAATTACTTCCTTTCTTTTTTCTGTTGTGTTAATTGCGCAAGATTTTCTTTCAATTTTGTCGGTATGGGTAGTCCGCAGTTAGCAGCATTTTCCAGAATACTGAGACCTTCAGAACCTATGAAAAAGAGCAGAACAATGCTTTTTGTCATTGTCTGCCCTATTTCAAGGTCTATTCTGTAAGCAAGTGCTATTAAAGACAGAATCACTATTTTTTTGAAAATACCGTATACGCATTTATTACTGTCAAGTTTCATTTGTGTATTAATAAATGCAGCACTGATACCAGTCAGATAATCCAATACCATTAATATAAGTAGTGTTTCAAGACTTGATGACCAACCGCCAATCAAATGTTCAAAAATAGTACCCAATGCTATTGAGCAACCTCCTATTATCGTTTCCGATTTTGTCGGTATTAGCGAATTAATAAAATTAAAAATTTCATTATACATGATGTCTCCTTTAACTTCCGGCATAAACGCCTAATGTACCCGTTGCAGACTGACTGTTTATACTATCGCTTCCTTCAAGTTTAATAGTAAGCGTACCGGTGATACTTGAACAGTTGAATATCGGTCTTATCTTGCTGTTTGCTGTTACATTTAATATACAGCTTGTACTACCGGAAGATAAATCAAGTTCAGTAAATGTTTCACTTTCTGTCCACGGGTCATCATTAGATACATAACCAACTTCAACTATGCCTGATGTCGCCGTTGCTGTGATTTTTATTTTCGTCATATTGGCAGGAATAGTATATTGATTGCTATCTATCCAAGCCGATGCCTGTGTTGATGTTACCGTTTCACTGAAAAATGTTTCGTCTGTATCCCCGCCTGGTTCCGGGTCGGTTGTTCCTCCACCACCTGTATTGTCAAGGTCTGTAATATCTGCTTTAACGTGAGTATGGGCAGATGGAGGGAATGTTGATGGTTTACCTGCTATATTGTCCCATGTGATATTTGTAACAGCACCGCCTTCGCCTACGGTGAACGCAAGTTTATCTGCGGTAATTGTACTATCTGCAATATTGGCATTTGTTACATTTTTACTGCCTAAAAGTTTGGCACGGACAGCACTGTCAAGTTTATTTTCAGTGATAGAACCGTCCATAATAGTGGTACTGCCGCCGGAAGAACTGCCGCCTGAGCCTGTAGTATTTCCTTCAATTATTGTTGGAGCTGGATTTCCTGTATGACAAAAATAACCATTAGTAGGACTTATAAATCGGTATAGTTCAACATTATTTATACGAATAGTCCATGTTCCCTTATCTCCATATTTTGTTGGGATATCTGTACCACCATCCCAGAAAGCAAATACATCTCCGCCTACTGTCATATTGGTGGAAATGTTTTCAATAACTGTCTGATGAGGAAGTTCCAATCTACCGTCAAAGACACATTCATAGTTCGAACCGTTGGCTGAATCTATATCACCTTTGTAAAACTGTGTTTGTGCGCTCCACTGCTTTGTTGCCTCAGTAGTCGTATTTTGCCAGATTATATCACCGTCTACGCATCGTCCGTTACCCGGTACAGGAATAGAACCGCTTGTCGTACCGTCCTGGTCAACAAGCTGATAAACCTGCAATATGTTGCTGTTATCATAGCTTAAACAATACGCTCCCTGCGCCCACCATGTAACAGCCGCCCAGTCTTTACCAATAAATTCAAGAACAGCCGTACCTTCATTAAATTCCTGTAGCCAAGGGGTATTAAGCGGCGGAGGTTCATTTAAAGTACCTGCGGATTTTACTTTGTAAAGCCTATGGTCGGCATATAATATATCTCCTTCATTGACCGTCATATTCGGTGTGAAGTTTTTTGTGATAAAACTTGAAGCCGGACTTACATATTGCCACCAGCAGGCATCTAAGTTTTTCGGATATACATCTTCACCTTCTATAACTTTGCCGGAAGTATGCACAGGTCGCCAGCCGTTGGATTTACCGGCTGTTGTACATTCATAACAGTAAACGGGCAGCCAGCTAGAACTTTCCGTAAAACAATAATCTCCTACTGAATAGCTGCGGCTTGCCTCCCAGCGGCTTCTGTCTACATATTTAATCGTTGCCGTGCCAAGCGTGAATGTAGCTCCTGTTGTATTTGTTGGAGTATTTTCTGTTGTTGGTGTCGGCAATGTACCACCTGTTACAACTTGAAAATATTTAAAATTATAAAATGAAGTCTTGCCTTCACTATCAACAAATTTTTCATACGTTCGCACAAACTGTCCCGGAACAACTGTAAGGCGTGACGCATCGCCATTGTCCACCCAATCCACGCCACGTCCTAAATATTTCCAGACAAGTGTTCCTGTATCATCATTGCCGCCGTCCCTGCTGTAACCTGTTAAAACAGTTGGAGCTTTTGTACTTGTTTTGCAGTTTCTTGTTCCTGCAATCATAAAATAAACAAGATACGTATTGGGGTCATAACTGTGAAAATAACAATCTTTTATGACGACTTCAGGAAATTTGTAATGGTCAAGAGTTGATACGGCTTCAGGAGAAAAGTCTATTTTGCAGACATCAAATTCATTACCGTCTGCCCCTTTTAGAAATACATTGCAGTTCTGAATTAATATTCTGCCTTCAAAAATCCTGCCGTAAGTAAGATTAAATTCAATCATATGGGCGTTCGGATAACTGTCGGCTGCAAGTTCATTTACATAGAAATTACAGTTTGTAACCTGTACGATACCACGTCCTTCACCGATTTGGATGGAATGATTAAAGAGATTGCAATGGTCAATATAAAGGTTATAAAAATAGTTGTGAATATCCAGACGGTTTATATTGACACGTTCTATATGAATATCCTTGACACAATTCATAGCAGTTGCGCCCCAATAACCCTGTACGGAAATATCATGGAGTTTTAAATTTAAACAGTTGGTTGCACGGATTACATAGCCGCTAGTTGCGTCCGTACTGCCTTCACGTTTACCCGCCGCATTAAAACCTACTATATCGGATACTTCAACGTTATAACTGCCCCAGATATAAATCATGGTGTTTTTAAAGACGGTATTGTGCATTTTTGTCGTATCCGGCACGAAATTAAAACCGGAAATATGCGCATTATGACATTTACACCATAAAACAGAACAATAACTGTCTGCTTCCGCTTCAAGTTTTACATCACAGCCTTTGAAATAGTAGTGCGTTGCCGGAAGTTTCGTATAAGAACTGGTAAAGTGGGAGTTTACCGTCTGTGTCGTTACTTCATGTGTTACATAATCGGAAATAGGAGAATTTATTTCCAACCCACCTGGATTGTTCCAATCCTCCAAAATAGGAGAGGTCAAAATACCATCGAGTGTGTGTAGTAACAGTTCATAGCGTGGTTCACTATAAAGATAACCACCATCATCTCGTACTGCATATGGGTCTTCTTTTAAATTTAATAATGAATTGGCATCAAGTGTACTTTCATTACCTTCCGTGCCGATGACGAAATTATCTTTTATATATGTTGCCGCCGTGTCGGCTGTCGGTTCAAATGTGAAATAATCCTCATCGTTGTCTCCCCAAAGGTAAAAGCCGTACCATGTCGCATTACAGTCCTGAATTAAGAGCTGCGAGCCGGAAAGGTCAATGTCGCCACAGCACATGATAGGCTCATCATTGTCTTTGCGGATTATGCCGTCATGATTTTCCACTTTTATATAGTAGCGTTTGCGGCTCGTTAAGGGCTCAATGGTGTAATTTTTGCTCTGATATAGATGTGTCAGATAAATTGCATTGTAATCGTCTGTAAGCCCGTCCAATTTTGCGCCGAACATTCTATAATTAACAGTTTTTTCATTAATGACGGCATAAAGATGTTTATATTTTACCTGTCCATTTTCATATACGGGAATAGGGTTACCATTTGTATCCTTATTTAAAACGTATTCACCATTTTCATCTGTTTGCGGTGTGCCGTCAGGGTTGTACAAAAGCTCATATTCAATCTCGTCCGTTGCACCTAAATCCACCGCCCAAGGATACGCTGACTGAGACCAAAGGTATTTGCAGACATAATTTGCACCGCCGCCGTCATATGGCTGATAGTAGCCGAGAAGCTTAAACTCGCTTTTTACATCCAATCCTTTTGTGCCATTCTCTTCCAGTGCAGCCATATTGTCAAACATTATTAAACCTGTGCCCGTTATTTCAATCGGCGTTGTAATGCCTGTGCCTGCACCTTCGCCGCCGTATACGAGCCTTCTGTCGTAAATCACGATGCGCTCGCAGTCTCTTTTTACAATCACTTTATTTTTACAACAATTCAAATTATCACCTACTTTCCTAAATACGGCGCGATTGTACCCGCCGCAGGCTGAGCATTTATATTGTCGCTTCCTTCTAATCTTATGGTCAAAGTACCGACACCGCTCCAATAGTTGAATACAGGACGGATAGTACTTCCTGCCGTTACGGTGAGTATAGTCGTTGCACTACCGGAGGTTAAATCAAGCGTAACGATATCGTCCGTTTCTTCCCACGGCTCATCGTTTGCAATATAGCCAATACTTATACCACCGCCAGAACTTGTCGCCGTCACCTTTAGTTTTGTCATATTGGACGGAATGGTGTACTTATTTGTATCAAGCCAAGCCGAGACTTCACTTGTTGTAATCGTTTCACTGAAAAATGCGCTTGGGTCAGGGTCGGTACTGCCGCCTGGAGGATTATCGTCACCGCCTGGAGTTTGTCCACCCGGATTGTCATCATCATCACCACCGCCTGGTGTTTCCGTACCTCCACCTGGTGTGTCGATACCGCCCGGAATATTGCCGCCGGATGAAGTGGATGCGTCTCTCGTTACATTCGGGCTTACAAATACTTTGCCGTTCAACAGTCTTTCCACGCCTGTGCCGCTTTCAGCTTCAATATCGTAGGCGAATAGTTCATATTCTTTCCAGTATGCGCCTACGGTCGGGATATTCGTCGTTTCCACCGGATTTAGGTAGATGGCGAATATTCCGTTTACGGCATCTATTTTCTGCACATTCACCGTTTTGATGATGATGGGACTGTTGGCACGTGCTCTTATCTGGCAGCGTATTTCCCATGCCGTTATATCCACCGGAACAAACTCATTCGGATTTTCCTTGCTCTCAACGAGCCATTGCACCTCATTATAAAAGCTGGCTCCCTGTTCTATGTGTAAATCGTGTACTCCTGCCGCCATTATCTAACCCCCTGTGCTGTATACGTAATCGTTGCCGTCATAATATCCGTGCTCTCCTGCCCTTCTTGTCCTTCCTGCGTCTGTGCCGCTTTAATATTTATGACTTTCGCTTCAAAGCCTGTTGTCGTTAAATTTCTGTAATAAACAGCGCCGTTTGTCGTCTGGCAGTTTATTACGAACAGATACGGAACGGACGCAAACGGAGTATTAAAATCAAAGCTCTGCCATTCTTCCTGCGCAGTATATTCTCTCGTTCCCGTTTCCACGGCGGTATCCGCACTTACAGGAACGGTGAACTGATAGACGCTGCACTCGGCTAAATCCTGCACGGCTTTTCCAAATACATTTTTTGCTGGAAGCTTCAGATAAATCGTCTTGCCTTCATCGGCTTTGGTGTAATTATAATAAAAATTAGCCGTATCATAGCGTACGAATAAATCACCCGTGTCGTGGCTTTGCGGTGCCGTACCGTAAATACCGCGCGACAGAGCACTCAGTCTGTACTGTCCCGTGCCGATTAACTCTGCCGTCTGATAGCTCAGCCATTCATTGCCGATTTTCACGGGTGCAGCGTTATTTTGCGCCGCCTGTTCCGATACGCTTAAAAGCTGAAGCGATTTATCGAAAAGTTCCACATTAACGCTGTTACCGTCCGCCGATAAATCGGTAAGTAGCTGTCCGTAGCGGGAAGGAGCGTTGATGCTGCCGAGATATTCATATGACAGATTATCAAGGCTAATCCAGACATCACAGCCGCCCCAGTTTGGGCCGCTACCGCATACGGCAATACCTACTGCCTGACTTTCGGGCATTTTATAGATAAACGGCGCATGCGTGGAGCTCGGTATGGTATTTGTATCAATACTAGGGCGCGTATAACTATAATTTGTTTCGTATTTTGCCGCCGTTGCCGCTCCCGTTATCTGTTTTGCTGTGAAATTTATCGTGTAGTCGTCCTGTTCTTCCACACTTTCAATGCGCACTGGCATTTTATCAAGTCCCAGATATTCATCTGTCAGCGTTACGATATCGCCCGGTTCCAACAGACAGAAGCTCCAGTCCAAACTGAATTTATATGTAGTGCGTCCGAGTAAACTTTCCTGCGTTAAAATCTGCGCTACATACTGCGCCCGCTCCTTTGTACAGATAAAACTGTAATCTTTTTGACTGGCCGACTTTAATCCACGGCGGTTTATATCGGTCTGGATTTTAAATTCCGCCAATTCTTCATTATATTCATTGACCCTGTTTAAAAATTTCACTTCCTGATGATTGTATGTTTCCGAGCGATTGGCTCGTTCAAAGGTAATTAGTGCGCCGTCATCAAGTTCGATAAAATCGTCTGCCGTCAAGTCATAAAGCGGAGTCAAATCCGGTGTATAAGTTGCATTTTCTCCTACAATTTGGCTATCGGCACGTGGTACGAATTTTAATTTGTTCTGACTCCAGAAATAAATTGTATTGGTAGCCTCAAAAATTTCCTTTAGCGTATCGACGGCTTTCGTTTGGTCTGTAAACGTCGGGCTTATTAAGAGGTCGCACGCCTTGCAGTAAGTACGGAAATGTTCCAAACTTTCAGCGTCAATACAGCTTTCATCAAGTCCGATACCGTTATTTTTATCGCATAAAATCAACTTCACAATATCGGCAGGATTGGCATCCACTTCGTCGCCCGATTCAGTGAGCAGTCCCGTAACTTCAAAACCGAGCTGCGGCAGTGAGGCACTTGTCCCCAAATCCACCTTGCCCGCAACGTATGCGAGCCCACTGTACGGCAATACGTGGTCAGTAAGCCCCTGCCCCTGTGTATACGCCCACGGCGACTGTCCGATTTGCCCGGTAAACAATGTCAGATTTAAATCGCCGAGCGTTACGATATTGTCGTTTTTCCAGACTTTGCTAATATTTTTTACCACGCCTTCACAAAGACCGAGACAAACGACGACTTCGTAGGTGTAGCTTGTCGTTTCAACCTTGCTTCCGCCGCCTTTGCCCGTTTTCTGCGTCGTGGTATGGGCTATGGCGTTGAAATTGTAATAGTCGATGATATTGCTGGAAATCCTGTTTGTACCGCATACGACAGGCACGGTTAAGCCGTAAGTGGAATTATTTATAGAAAACGCGCCCAAGCGTTCGTGTTCGATATGAGTCGTGTGTCCGCCGAAAATTCCGCCCATCTGTAAACCCCCTTTAATCTGCTTTCACCGTTTTTTTTGCAAAGTAACGCTTCATTAATCGTGCTCTGAATAACGCCGTAACCGACATAAGCGTGAATGAGCAGCGGATAATCTACAATCATTGCGCCGTGCGAAATGCACCTGCCGAACTGAAACAGCGCGATATCTCCCGGCTGATACGGAGGATTTACCTTCACACAGAATTTTTCCACCCATTTTAAATACTTTTCCTCACTTCTGTGCAGATGCCATTCAGGCGAATAATAGCCGGGAGAACATTCACCCCGTTTTAAAAGCCCCGCCTTTTCATATACGGCGATTAAAAGCTGACCGCAGTCCACGCCGATATTTTTCAGCTTTGCGCCGCTGTGATACGGCGTGCCCAGCCACGATTTTATTTCATGTACCAATTCGTTTTGTTTTTCCGCTATATTCATAATACGCTTGTCTCCTTTATCGGAATAAACGGCGTAGCGCGATTACGGGAAAAATTATTAAATTTATTGCGACACGTATCAGGTGTTTTAT
>OGYT01001986.1_pt1 | contig 11934 bp, 10 predicted proteins | sample 1576631 | NCBI WGS metagenome assembly OGYT01 (sample SAMEA3541588, study PRJEB24748) | human gut metagenome | biome: human gut; feature: human-associated habitat; material: faeces | place: China | collected 2012
TGAAGCTATGCGCCAGATGAATTTTGCCAATTTGAAGCAAATTGGACGCGACCACTTGGATTAATAGGGGGCGTAGTTATTATGGAAAATCTACAAAAATGTATAGATGAATTAAAGCAGATATTGCCGCAGGAAGCAGTGCTTCTTGACGAGCCGATGTCGAAACATACGACTTTCAAAATCGGCGGACCGGCGGACTGTTTTGTAATACCCTCCACGGCAGAGGAAGCGGTTAAAGTCATTAAAATCATTCATAAATATAATATGCCGTTCACCATGATTGGCAACGGTTCCAATCTGCTTGTCATGGATAAAGGTATTCGCGGCATTGTTGTGAATTTAAATGAGCGTTTTGCTAAAATAGAGCAGAAGGAAAATATTCTGCGTGTTCAATGCGGGGCTCTAATGGCAGATGTATCAAAATTTGCCGGCAGCTGCAGTCTTACCGGTCTTGAATTTGCGGTGGGAATTCCGGGAAGTATCGGCGGATGTATTTTCATGAATGCCGGAGCTTATGACGGTGAGATAAAAAATGCCGTAAAATCCGTTACGACAGTGACAAAGAACGGAAAACTTGTCTGCTATACGAAAGAACAGGCGCAGTTCGGCTATCGCCACAGTATTTTTCAGGATAACGGCGATTTAATTTTGGAAGTTGAACTGGAACTGTCTTTTGGAGACAAAGAAGCGATAGAAGCGAAAATGGCGGATTTGACGCAGCGTCGTGAAACAAAGCAGCCATTGGAACTTCCAAGTGCAGGAAGTACCTTTAAACGGCCGCCGGGATACTTTGCGGGAACGCTTATTGACCAGACGGGACTTAAAGGGTTAACTGTAGGGGGAGCTCAGATTTCCACAAAACACGCCGGCTTCGTTGTCAATATAGGGGGAGCAACGGCACAGAATGTGCTCGATTTAATTGCACAGGTTCAAAAACGTGTTTATGAAAAGCACGGGGTGAAACTTTATCCTGAAGTTAAAATGATTGGTGAACAATAAAATAAAAATAAAAAAGTGTCTGTAACAGATTCATTGTTACAGACACTTTTTTATTTAAAAATTTTACGGAATTGTAGAGGCGTCATATTTGTATATTTTTTAAAAATGCGAATAAAATTAGAAGCTGAGTAAAAACAAAGATATTCAGCAATATATTCGATACTGTCATTTGTTTCAGAAAGACATCTTTTTGCGTAATCCAGACGTATTGATAGTAAATAATTATAAGGAGACAAACCTGTTTCCAGATGGAATTGACGGGAAAAGTGAAATCGGCTTAATTGAGCGATAGAAGAAATATCATCAATAGAAATATTTTCCATAAAATGGTTATCCATATAATGTTTGGCTTTTAATATTGGTAAAGAGAATTTTCGAGCAAGATTTTGGGATATGGATATCTGGGTAAAAATCTTATGAATGGAGAGGGAAATTTCATCATCATTACTATTTTGTTCTTTTAAAAGAGAATGAATACGTTCAAACGGTAAAAATGATTGTTCCGAAAAAACAGGTCCATAACTAGAAAAAAATTTTTCTTCATACTGTTTACTGGCAGAGCCGTTAAAATGAAACCAGTAAAATGTGGTTTTTGTGACGGCTTTATAATAATTGGGGTAATTATTATTCAGTAAGACAATATCATTGTTTCGAGCTGTAAATTTTTTATTACGATAGTTGAAATTTAATTGTCCGTCAAGAATGTAAAAAAATAATAAAGCGTCAAATCCGGTCGTTCTTTTTACTTCATAAAGCGGAATACAGGTATATTTTGCGCCCCATAAGAGATAAAATAAATTATCTTTGGCGAATTTTGAAGAAGAATGAAAATAAATGCCATCTTTTTCTATTATTCCCTGCTCTTTTTGAATAATACCAATTTGTTCTAATTTCAAAAAATCATCTCCGTAGCATAAAAAGCATATTTTTTAGCATTTTAAACTAATGTGTTTAGAATATGCTTATTATATACTATTAACAGAAACAAAACAATAATGATTAATCATTAAAAATAATAAATAATTTAAATTAATGATGTTTTATGAAAATTCAAGGAGGGAAATATATAATGACAAGGTATGAGAAAAATTTGCAGATAGTAGTTATTATATCTACATTTGGTGGTCTTTTATTCGGATATGATACAGGTGTGATTAATGGTGCATTGGGTGCTATGTCAGCACCAGATCAATTTAATTTAAATGCGTTTCAACAGGGGTTGGTTGTAGCTATTTTGCAGTTTGGAGCAACTATTGGTGCATTGGGAATAGGGCAGGTTACGGATATATATGGTAGAAAAAAGACGATTATGATGCTGTCCATACTGTTCTTTGTAGCTAGTATTTGCTGTGTATTATCACCTAATGTGAATTATATGCTGGCAGGCAGATTTGCTTTAGGGATAGCCGTAGGTGGTGTATCGGTAACGGTGCCTACATATTTGGCAGAAATTTCTCCAACAAAAAGACGCGGCAAATTTGTTACGCGAAATGAATTTATGATTGTTTCAGGGCAATTATTGGCATTTATTTTTAATGCGATAATTGCAATTTCAATGGGAGATTCAGGACATGTATGGAGATATATGTTGTCTTTGGCAGTGCTTCCGGCTGTTGTATTGGGATTGGGCATGATAAAAATGCCGGAGTCTCCTCGTTGGCTTATAAGTAAAGGAAAAATAGAAGAAGGGGCAAACGTATTAAATAAAATTCGCACTCCGCAAGAAGCTGAAGAAGAAATTGAAATACTAAAAAAAGCGATAACGGAAGAAACCAATATAAAAAAGATGACGATAAAAGATTTAAAACTTGCGTGGGTAAGACGCTTGTTAATTATTGGTATAGGCATGGCGCTTATTAATCAGTTTACAGGAATAAACAGCATAATGTTTTACGGCACGGAAATTTTAAAAACATCCGGGTTCAGTACGAATGCAGCTTTTTTAGGAAATGTTGCTAACGGTGTTATTGCTGTAATAGCGATGATTGCAAGTATTGCGATGATGGATCGTTTCGGCAGACGTCCGATGATATTGACAGGACTTGCAGGGATTTCTGTGGCGTTAATAGGAATTGGCTTTATCAGCAGTACTATGCAGGGTAGTGATATGTTGCCGTACTTTATTTTAGGATTGACTGTATTATATTTAGCATTTTTCCAAAGTTTAATCGGTCCTGTAAACTGGCTTATTATTTCTGAAATCTTTCCGCTTCGTTTACGTGGGTTGAGTATGGGAATTGTCGTAATGATGTTATGGTTGTCAAATTTTGTGGTGGCATTATTATTTCCTGTTTTATTAGAATCTATAGGAATGTCTAATACATTTTTTACTTTTGCGGTGTTGAGTATTTTATCTTTTGTTTTTGTATATCATTTTGTACCGGAAACAAGAGGTCATTCGCTGGAAGAATTGGAACATTTCTTTATGTATAAGTATGGGAAATAAAATATAGATATGATAAATTTAGGAGGTTTTTAAAATGAAAGAAATTCATATTGGTTTAATTGGTGCAGGCTGGATGGGAAGAGCGCATACGACTGCTTTTCATAATGCTAAAATGATATTTGGCGATGATATGCCTGTTTTTGAAATGGTTTCTGATGTTAATGAAGAACAGGTTAAAAATTTTGCACAGAAAATGGGGTATAAACGGTATACCACAAATTGGATGGATATTATAACGGACCCGATGATAGATTTAGTGGATATAGCCACTCCGAACTGTATGCACTTTGAAATGGCAAAAGCTGCTTTAGAGCACGGAAAGCATATTTTCTGTGAAAAACCATTGTCTTTATCGGCTGAACAGTCAAGAATTCTGGCTGATATGGCGAAAGAAAAAAATGTAGTAAATTATTGCGGATTTTCAAATATAATGAATCCAGCCAATCAGTATGTAAAAGATTTAATTCAATCAGGCAAGCTGGGAAAGATTATGCGTGTTCATGCAACGTATGACCAGGATATGCTTCTAGACCCTGAAATTCCGATAGCATGGCGTCATATAAACAAACTTGCTGGTTCCGGTGCTTTAGGTGATTTATGTTCACATTTGCTGTCTGTTTTTCAAATGATTTTAGGTGATATTGATGAAGTTATCGGCATAGATTCCATAGTTATTCCGGAACGTCCGGTAAAAGCAGGTGCAAAAGAAATGCAGAAAGTGGAAAATGATGATATTATATCATTTTTGGTAAAATATAAAAATGGTATAATCGGAGATATTTCTTCATCACGTGTAGCTACCGGCAGAAAAAATTATTTTTATTATGAAATTCAGGGGACGGAAGGAACCGTAGTTTATAATTTGGAACGTATGTGCGAAGTACAGGTTTATTTTAAAGCTGATGCGGATAAAGATAACGGACGGGACTGCGGTTTTAGGACGGTATTATTAAATCCTGAACATAAAGGTTTTAAATATTTCCAGCCGGCTGGCGGTATTGCCATTGCTTTTGACGATATGAAAACATTGCAGGCACATACACTGATGCAGGCATTGCACGGAGGAGATTATATTTGTAATTTTGAAATGGGTGCTAAAGTTGACAGTGTAATAAATGCAGTATTAAAATCCGTAAAATCCCATCAGTGGGAAAAATGTTGAGAGGTAAGAAAGAATATGTTTAAAAATATAAAATTGGGTATTGCTCCTATTGGCTGGACAAATGATGATATGCCGCAATTAGGCGGAGACTTAACTTTTGAACAGATGGTTTCAGAGGCGGCACTTGCCGGTTTTCAGGGAACGGAAGTAGGCGGAAAATTTCCTACAGACCCTGTTGTTTTGAAACATAAACTGGATATTCGCAATTTAGAAATCGCCAGCCAATGGTTTTCCAGTTTTCTTTGTTCAATTTCATATGAAGAAAATGAACAGGCGTTTATTAATCAGTTAGATTTTCTGAAAAAGTTAGGTGCAAGTAGAATTAATGTCTGTGAATTGACAAGATGCCTGTTTGCAGAAGATGTTTCAATGTTCGGCGGCAATAAACCGATAGCTACTGATGAAGAGTGGAAATTATTATGCGACGGATTGAACAGATTAGGAAAAATTGCAACAGATAGAGGATTTAAATTATGTTTTCATCATCATATGGCGACTGTTGTTCAGACTATGAGTGAAACGCGCCGTCTCATGGAAAATACTAATCCGGATTATGTATTTTTATGTTTCGATACTGGTCATTTTACTTTTGCCGGTGAAAATGCAGTGGAAGCAGCCAAGGAATTTGCAGAACGAATTGGGCATGTACATTTAAAAGATATTCGTCCTGAAAAAATGAAACAGGCGTATAAAGAAGGATTTAAATTCCGTAAAGCTGTACTGGAAGGATGTTTTACAATTCCGGGAGACGGATGTGTGGATTTTCCGGGAGTTTTTAAAGTTTTATCGGATAATAATTATGAAGGCTGGATGATTGTAGAAGCAGAACAGGACCCGGCAAAAGCAAATCCTTTAGAATATGCTTTAAGAGCAAGAAAATATATAAAACAATGTACAGGAATTTAATGTGGTGAAAATCTATTGTTTCATTAAATGATGGAGTAATACCATGTTATTAAAAGCCGTAACAGGAAAGTAAATTTTTCTATTACGGCTGTTTTATTTGACAAAATGTAAACCTTGATGTAAAACATAGTAAACGATTTGCTTATAAATTCATTAAGGGGTGATTATATGATACAAGAAAATAGGTTTTCTAAAAGTGTTTTATTTTTTATGAAATTTATGGTGCAGGATAAAAAGATTTTATTTTTTATATTACTGCTGAATTTTGCGGCAATGATTTTTAATATTATAGAACCCTTGCTGGCAAAACGAATTGTGGATATTTCTTTTTCACTGCGGAATTTAGAAGAATTAATTATTCCCGCGGGCATTTGGGGGAGTATTTATTTAATACGTTATTTTGTACTGTACCTGTCCAGAAAATACAGCTTAAACTATAATTTAAATGTATATAGGAAAATCCGCCTGTTTCTGTTTAGTAATATTTTGAAAAAACGAGTATCATTTTTTCAGGAAAATTCTCCGTCATATATAGTTTCCCGCTGTAACGGCGATATTGCCAATCTGGACGGTATGTTGCTGAGCAATTTACTGCTTGGGTTATTAGCTGTATTGCAGATTTCGGTGATGATTGTATTAATGATGAAGATAAATATTTTTCTTACGTGTATTGTTATTCTGCTGGAATGTGTGATTTTGTATATTCAATTTGCTTTTCCGTTGAAAAAATTGTACAGGGAATATAATGAAGCTTCTGCTGAAATGGATAAAAAAGTCCAGGATACTTTTGACTGTATAAAACTTATAAAATCGGCTAACAGTAATTTTAAAGAAGAAAAATATTATCAAAATATATTGGAAAAATATACGGAAAAAAGATATAGTAGGGATTATTTTAATATTATCAGAACGATTGTAACGGGTTTTTCACTGAATTTTATTTATCCGGCAATTATTATTACGGGCGGGATTTTTGTTTATTATGATTTAATTACTGTAGGAGCAATTATGGTTTATATTATGTATTTCCATAAGATAAATATCTTGTTTAATGAAGCGTTTGCATTTATTCCTTTGTATAAAATAGCTTGCGTTTCAGCCGACAGATTATACGAGATAATAAAAGCACCGAATGAAGATATTGTATTTGATGAGTTTTCGCATAAGATACAAATAAATCAGCCGATTGTTTGGGAAAAAGTGAATTTTGCTTACGATAATAAAAAGATACTGAATGATTTTTCGCTTAAAATATATCCTCATAAAATAAATGCAGTTATAGGGGTGAGCGGTGCAGGAAAATCGACTCTTGTAAATTTACTGATGGGATTTATTAAAGCGGATAGCGGTAATATTTATATCAATGGTAAAAATATAAATGTCTATAAAATAAATGATATACGCAGCACATTTGCGCTACTATCGCAAGAAAGTATTTTATTGCAGCGCACGGTAAGGGAAAATATTCTGTATTATACAGATGAAGGATTAGTAAGCGATGCTAGAATAAAGGAAATTTTGCAAAAGGCAAAGGCTGAAGATTTTGTGGAAAATCTGCCTGAAAAGATGAATTATATGGTGGCGGGCAGCGGCAACAATTTTTCCGGCGGTGAAAAGCAGAGGCTTTGCCTTGCGAGAGAACTTTTGAAAGATGCCGAAGTTTATATTTTTGATGAAGCTACTTCTTCACTTGACAATCTTTCTGAGCAGGTAATATTGCATACAATAAAGGATTTGGCGCGAATGAAAACGGTTATTATGATAACACATAAATTGGAGAATACGAAAATTGCCGATATAATTAATGTTATGGATGATGGTAGAATTTGCGAAAGTGGCAGTTTTGATGATTTGATAAGAAAAAAAGGAAAATATTATGCACTTATGAATAACAGATTTTGATAATAGATATAGAAGAAATTTCAGAAATATTTTAGAAAAGTATTATATATTGAATAGAAAGGATTGATGTATGAACTTTAAAGGATGATGTGATATGGAATTGATTGAGGATTTAGATAGAATATGTTTATTCTGGATACAGCAGAACTTGATGAATGAATATCTGTCGGAAGTGATGATTGCTTTTTCGGTACTGGGAGACGGCGGCTTTATCTGGATTTTTTTTGGACTTGTCTGTATTTGCAGTAAAAGTTACAGGCAGACAGGTATAGTGATTTTCATAGCATTGCTGTTTAATGTAGTTGTCGGTGAAACGATTTTGAAGAATTTGATAATGCGGGAACGCCCGTATATAGACTATCCTGCTATCGCTCTATTGATTTCTGAACCGGGCGGTTATTCGTTTCCTTCCGGACATACATTCAGTTCATTTGCGGCAGCGACGGCAATTAGCCGTTCAGTAAAATTTTACGGCAGAACGGCAGTGTTTTTACTGGCTTTTTGCATCGGATTTTCAAGAGTTTATCTGTTTGTACATTATCCCTGCGATGTGATAGCCGGTATCGTTCTGGGAATTATTTTCGGTATGATTTCATGGAAAATGTTTTTTTATTTGCGGAATTTAATATATTTAGTGATACTTTCTTTTCTGAAGAGGAAATTTATGAATTCGGGAAAATAAATAAATCTGGAAGGATTATTACTAAAAGTATAAACAAAAAGAAGTGTTATTTATATTACAGTATAATAGCACTTCTTTTTTTTTAGAACGGAAGGCGGCGAAACTGAGTAGGTGATATATTTTCTGCTTTGCGAAAGGCTCGGGCAAAATGCGAGGCACTGTTGAAGCCGCATTTTTCAGAGATTTCTTCGATAGTAAAGGATGAAGTTATAAGCAGCTGTTTAGCTTCACGCAGGCGGTATGATAAAAGATATTCATGCGGCGTAGTGCCCGTATGTGTTTTAAAACCGCGGATAAAATGGGATATGCTTAAGTTGCACAGGCTGCATAAGGTATATAAATCAATATCTTCGTTATAATGATTGGCAATATATTCGAGTGCCGGTACAAACGGATGATTTAAGCGCGGTTTAGTTGTCGGCGGAGCGGCAAGCAGGCTGAAAATCTGGCCGATATTCTGCGACAGATAGTGTTCATTCGGTATCATTGCCTGCGCGCCAGAAATAATCTGTTCAAAAGTAATTTTAAGTTTAGGTATGTAACTTTCAGCAAAGTGCATACCTTTCTGTTCGTATAGATACTGGGCATACTGGCGGGAATTATTACCGTTGAAATGAAACCAGATAAAATCTACGGACTTGGTGCAGAAGTATTCATGATTTTGACGGCAGTCTAGCAGGATTATTTCATCTTTCTGCGCAATATACTGTTTGCCTTTTGTATTGACAGTGAGAGAGCCGTCGCAGATGTATATGAATAAAAAGAGGTCAAGCGGTCCGCGGGAAATATGGTACTCATTGTTGCAATAGAAATGACCGAACTGCGGAACATAGTAAAGTGCGGATTTGGCGAAATTTGATGGTATGGTGAAATCCATAAAAGACGGTTTTAAAACACCTTTATCTACGATTTTCATGAATAATAGCCTCCTATAAAATGAAATCCAAATCGCTTAAAGATGTAAGATATTTTTAAGCGATAAATCGTAATTCTTTTTGTGGACAAGAAAAACTGTCTGGCGTAATCGGACTGTAGCAAACTGATAATTATTTATTATATATTTTAAATATTTTTATATCAATATCTTATAAAAAGTAATTTTTGTATAGAAATGGCGAATTGGATGAAATGACTGTTGCCTTTTTGAATTGTATAATGTAATCAACATAAGGAAATAAAACAAAACACATTGCGAAAGCAAAACATTACACCCAAATAATAAGATATTAAATTTTGTATAATTTAGGAGGAATTTAAAATGAAAGAAATTCGTATTGGTTTAGTAGGTGCAGGTTGGATGGGTAAAGCTCACAGCAGTGCTTTATTGGATGCGCAAATGTTATTCGGTCCGGATTACGGCGTTGCTTCTTTTGAAATCGTAGCGGATGCAAATGAAGAAGCGGCCAAAGTTGCTCAGCATAAAATCGGTTTTAGAAGAATGACAACGGATTGGCATGATGTAGTAACGGACCCTAATGTGGATTTGGTAGATATCGCAACTCCGAATGCGTTCCATTATGAAGTGGCAAAAGCTGCGCTTGAAAACGGCAAAAATGTATATTGTGAAAAACCGCTCTCTATTTCTGCTGAAGAATCAAAAGAACTGGCTGAAATAGCTGCTAAGAAAAATGTAATAAACTATGTAGGCTACAATAATACAATGAACCCTGCAAATGCTTATGTGCGTGAACTCGTTCAAAGCGGCAAACTTGGTAAAATCATGCGTTTTGTCGGCACATATGATCAGGACCAATTACTCGATGAAAGTCTGCCGATTACTTGGAGACATATCAATAAATTAGCCGGTTGCGGTGCTCTTGGAGATTTAGGTTCTCATCTTTTGAGCGTATCTCAGTTCATCATGGGCGATATTGCGAAAGTAAATGCTATGGCTGAAATCGTATTTCCGAAACGTCCGAAAGCTAAAGGTTCCAGCGAAATGGCAGACGTAGAAAATGAAGATATCATTACATTGATGGCAAAATATGCAAACGGTGCTGTCGGCACGATTTCCGCCAGCCGCGTGGCAACCGGCCGCAAAAACTATTTAACATATGAATTTCAAGGTACGCAAGGTTCCGTATTCTATAACTTGGAACGTATGGGCGAAGTGCAGGTTTACTTCCAGTCTGATGAAGAAAGAGACAGAGGTTTCAGAACAGTATTGTTAAATCCGAAACATAAAGGCTACAGCGCCTTCCAGCCGGCCGGCGGCATTTCCATTGCTTATAATGATATGAAGATTTTGGAAGTACATCAGTTATTTGCCGCTCTTACTAAAGGCGAACCGTACAACTGCAATTTTGAATTCGGTTATAAAATCGACCGTACAGTAGCGGCTATTCTGGAATCGGCTAAAAAAGAAGCATGGGTTGACGTAAAATAATCGGATAGATAAGGAGATATGAAAATGGCAATAAAAGTTGGTATTGCACCGGATTCCTGGGGTGTATGGTTTCCGCAGCATGAAAAACAGACTCTATGGTACCGCTGCATGGATGAAATGAAAATAGCAGGATACGACGGCGTGGAACTGGGCCCTTGGGGTTATTTTCCTAATACAAATCCGGCACTGAAAAACGCATTGGAAGCAAGAAGTTTATCTCTTGTTGCCGGAACGGTAGGCGGCAATTTCCTCGATGATAAATCGATTGACGATATGTGCAAAACTATTGATGAAATAGCAGCTCTTTTAAAAGATTTCCCGGAAGCAAAATATATTGTGCTTCTGCCAAGCATGTATACCGACCTTGAAACGGGCGAGCTTGTCATGGAAAAAGAGTTGACGGATGAACAGTGGAAAACCTACTGCAAAAATGTGCAGCGTGCGGCTGACTATGTGGCTCAATACGGTTTAGTCGGCACTTTCCATCCGCATGTGGACTGCCATGTACAGACGGAAGCACAGATTGAGGCACTGCTTCGCGATACGGATGTGCAGCTTTGCCTTGATACAGGTCATCATGTATACGGCGGCGGTGAACCGATTTCTTTTTATCGTAAACATGCAGACCGCATTCCGTACATTCATGTGAAAGATTGCGATATGGCTGTAAAACGTAAAATGGATGAAGAAAAATGGTCCTTTGCCAAAGCCGTAACGGAAAATATCATGACTGAACCGGGCAACGGCAGCATTGACCTAACGGAACTTCATAAAGCACTGGAAGAAAAAGGCTATGACGGCTGGGGTGTCGTAGAGCAGGATTTATTCCCTGTAAAATCGTTCGACGTACCGCTTCCTATTGCAAAACGCGGACGTGAAAATCTGGCAAAAGCAGGCTTTTAATCAGTTGGCAAATAAAGCTCTGTGCCTAATAAGCGCAGAGCTTTATTTATACATATTAAAGAGAGTGCCGGTTCGGCACAATATAATATGAAAAGAATTATTTCTTAATGTATTCTTATATTGCGCCGGGCAATTTTTCTTTGAATGCACAAAGAAAAGTTGCCGAAAAAGAAATGCCTCAGGTTCAAAGCCGCATAGAAATTTTCCTTTGGAGATAAGGTATTTTCATCTGTAACGTCCAAAAACTCGCTAACGCTCAAACAGTTTGGACTAAAACCACAGCTAAAAATACCTTATCTCCAATAGCCTGACGGCTACTGGAAAATTATCTAAATGCGCAATAAATTCTTGAGATGATTTGCAAATTATAGTGCTCTGCGTAATATTCGAGTTTCTGCTGAATATTTAAAGGCACGAGACAAATTCCAAGTGTTTCGAGCCGTTGTACCGGTTGTATTCATATAAGAGCTACGAAGACTTGCCCAGTGCAGCGTAAGCGAAACGTTAAAAAATGTTTCTTTTTGGTTCGTTTTTCTTTGCGTCAAAGA
>OGYT01001988.1_pt1 | contig 11908 bp, 9 predicted proteins | sample 1576631 | NCBI WGS metagenome assembly OGYT01 (sample SAMEA3541588, study PRJEB24748) | human gut metagenome | biome: human gut; feature: human-associated habitat; material: faeces | place: China | collected 2012
TGAGGGAAAAGGACTGGGACTTCGTTTCCTGCGCCATATAGAACGCATGCAGCTGACCCGCATCGTCCACGAATAAGACCGTCCCCTCCGTTCCTGACGGAACGGGCGACAGCGGGTCATCCATATGGTGCAGCTTGATACGGCTGCCTGCCGGATATTGCTTTTTGATGCGTTCAACCGTTTCTCTGCTGGGCATCCTGTCGGTTCTCAGTTCTGTCAACACCTTTCTGCTTTTCATTTTCAATGTATTTTTGACGTTCAGCTAAGGCTTCCGCCATTCGCTGCTCAATTTCCAGTGAATGCCGTTCAATCGATCCGCACAGCCGGTTCTCCTTTCGCAGCACCTGCAGCCGGCTGGTGATCTGCTGAATGTGCAACGACTCCGGCTCACTGCGATAGAGCCGATGGCGCTCTTTTGTCAAAGCTGCGATCTCATCCAGCAGAGGCTTGCGGTATTCTTCGAGCTGCGCCCGGCTGTCGATGCCATGCAGCGAAAGGAAGCGCATCTGCTCCACATACCGGTCCAGCTTTCGGATGTCCTGCCGCACGGCGTAACTCTGATATTTGGGCTTTCTCGGCAATGCCCCAAGTTCATACAGATAACGGTAGTACAATGCCCGGAGACCCTTAAGGCCGCGCATCGTCCTGCCGTGGGTGTGCAGCCGGGCATACCTTCGTAGCGATTCTGTCTTTGTTTTCCCCCCAGCCTGCCGCCGCCGGTAGGAAATATCGCCAGTAGCGATTCCCCTTTTACCGCAGCTTGGGCAGCACGTTCTTGCAGTGGCTCGCCTTCGTATGTCCGGAAGCGCTCATATCCGAAAAATATTTTTAGGTTATGGAGCACATCCAATTGCGTATGGCAGTAGTCGCAGCCTTCTTTGCAAGTAGTGTGTCGCAAGAGTTTTACGATAAATTCCACTTCCGGATAATTATAAAGTACCCATCCGGGAGTGATGGAGCGGTAATCGGTGGTGTCAATCAGAGCCAAAGCGTATGCCAATCCGCATGGGTATTGATTGGTGAGCATGTCAAGGTCGGCATGTTGGCAAATTTTTCCGGCATAAAGTTCTTTAATAAGTTCAGGTATTCCTTTATGAATATACTCCGCACTTACCATATTGAGAAATCCTTCAAATTCTTTCTTGTCCTTCAGCAACGATGCGAATAGTATACGCTTTTCTTTTGGTAATGAATGCCAGCATGCTATTTCATCCAGTAATAAGTCTTTTGCTTTCTTGCAATCGTTCACCGGATTGTTCATCTGTTCGCTCATCAGTTTATCATCTTTCACAAGCCTGTGGTAAGGGTGTTCAGGGAACAGTAAAGGCGAAACATAAAGTGTATCAACTAAAATCCAGCGGCAAATTTTGTCCGTAAACAGGTATTTAGCATCATGGTGAACGATATTGTGTCCGCAGATGTAGTCTATGTCGTTTAAGAAAATGAATAGTTCTTCTTTTGAGGTTTTATGAAATGTCGTGTCATCATGCTTGAGGGCTCCTATATCATGGATTCTGTGGTCTTTCAAGCCTATTTCAACATCTACTATGGCATAATTGTAGGCACTATATGGTACAGAGGTGGTTTTATAGCCGATGATATTGTTTCTATCTTCGGTTTTCTTGATTCCTATAAGCTTGCTCCATATTGACATATCTCAATATAATAAATAGTTTTACAACTTGGATTTGTTATGTGTCTGTATCGTTTTTTTATTATTTTATCTTTTCTTTATCACACTATTCACTACCCGTATAGAGGAAACCAGTTTATTGGTGGAAGTAAATACGTCCACATTCCATATATGGGATGAGCGTCCTTTGTGCAGGATAGTGCCTACTGCCCTTACGGTATCTCCTTCGTGTGCAGAAGAAATATGATTTCCGCTGACTTGCATTCCCACGACAATCTCATCAGATTCGCAGATAATCATGGAGCCGAGCCCGGCAACGGTTTCTGCCAAGGCAAGGGTGGCACCGCCATGCAGAATGCCGAAGGGTTGGCGGGTACGGTAGTCGACCGGCATGGTTGCTTCTACGCGCTCATCCGAAGCGTATGTGTATTGAATGCCCAAGTTTCCCATCAATGCGTGTCGTGCCCGTTCGTTCAGTAAATCAAGAGGCACCTCTGCTGCACGCACTTCTGCCAATATTAGTTTTTCTACGGCCAGGGCCACTCCATCTTCTTCATTCGATGCAGTCACATAGTCTGCACAGACCTTTACAGAATCTTGTGAATGTCCCATAGCTACCCCCATGCCGGCCAATTGGAGCATGGTCACATCGCATACGCCATCTCCAACGGCAATGACTTCTTCCCGTGTTACTCCCAAATGCTCTAATAGGGCGCCTAACGTATTCGCTTTATTGACTCCGCAGGGCACCACCTCTAAAAAGTAAGGCTCGGAACGGAAAGCATCCAGAGTACCTGCCAGGCGTTTTTCCCAATGTTGTTCCAGCCCTATCAGAGCTTTTTCCTTGTCACTCACCAGCATGCACTTGCAAGGTGCGAAGTCTATGGCAGTAGAGAATTCATCTTCCCTGATTATCTTCAAATTGTTTAGCAGGGCTTCATTCTTTATATATTCATTGTCCGGACTATCCGTAATGAGGGTATCATCGTGGTAGGTGAAGATGGCAAAGCCGTTCTTGCGGGCTTTCTTTTCCAGATAAGGCAGCATTTCCGGATTGATGCGTCGTTCAAACAATATTTCTCCGTTCTGTGCTTTTATTATCTGGCAACCGTTATAAGAGAGAACAAACCCTCCATAATTGCCGAGTTCGAGGGTTTTGGCCAGTGGCATCAGTCCATAAGTCGGCCTACCGGATGCCAAAACTATGCGCACTCCCATTTGCTGGACCTTTAGCAGAGCAGCTAATGTCCTTTTACTAATTTCTCTTTCATCATTGAGTAGCGTTCCATCTACATCAAGAACCAATAACTTATATTTCATGGCAACTCGATTTTGGGGTTATTATGTTACAAAGTTAAAAAAATGACTGTTAAAACGGTAATATTCGTTTTATTGTTTACTGAAACTTCTTTTATTTATCCTATCTTTGTCCACGTTTTGTTCCGCGTTCTCTATCCGGAGAAGCGGATGAAAAGGGAATCGGGTGAAAGTCCCGAACAGTCCCGCTGCTGTGAGTTCCATGCTCGGTGTATCATACTTGTGCCACTGTTCTTCGGAAAGAACGGGAAGGCGATGTACCGGGAACGAGTCAGAAGACCTGCAAAACAAAGTCGAAAAATTGTCCATTCGAGGAAAGTGGGCAGTGCGCAAATGGTTTAAGATAATCTTCATTTATTCTATGTCAGGAAGGACTAAGGTATTACTGGTCTGTGCTGTTTCATTGGGTGCAAGTATACTCCGGCTCTCTGCCCAGGAGGTGGGGGGAGATACGATTACGGGGAAAGTGCATCAGATAGAGAAAGTGACAGTGACAGCACGCAGGTCGCCCAATAAAGTGACTTCTGCCGTACCCATACAGACAATGTCACGGCAGGATATCAGCCAGCTGGGAATACAGAATATGGCAGATGCTGTACGCCGTTTTGCCGGAGCCAATGTAAAGGACTATGGAGGCATTGGAGGACTGAAAACGGTTTCCATACGCAATATGGGAGCAGCCCATACAGCTGTCAGTTATGACGGGGTGGCGGTGAGCAATTGTCAGGCAGGGCAGATAGATATCGGGCGTTTTTCGCTGGACAATGTTTCCATGCTTTCGCTCGCCATCGGGCAGTCGGAGGACTTGTTACAGTCCGCCCGCTTGTATGCGTCGGCCGGTGTGCTGGGCATAGAGACGGAAAAACCTCATTTTGATGACGGGCGCAATGCCGCTTTTCAGGCACGGGTGCGCGGAGGGTCGTTCGGCATGGTCAGCCCCTCGCTGCGCTGGTGGCAGAAACTGGGCTGCCGTACACGCGTGGCGGTAGATGCCGGTTATATGAGGGCGGACGGTAATTACCCTTTCACGCTGGTCAATGGGAAATACGTGACGGAAGAGAAACGTAACAACTCCGGCATCTATTCCTGGCAGGGCGAAGCTACCTTTTATCATACTTTCAAGGATGACAGCGAACTGGATGTGAAGGGTTACTACTTCTATTCCCGCCGGGGACTTCCAGGGGCGGTTACGCTCTATAATCCCCTTTCCGATGAAACGCTTTGGGATGAGAATACTTTTGTGCAGGCACGTTATAGGAAGCATTTTTCGCCCCGGTGGAGTTTGCAGGCACAGGCAAAGTATAATCATGGCTGGAACCAATATAAGGATGAGGGCAAGGAATATGCCGACGGATATTATCGGGAAAATCACCGGCAAGACGAATATTATATTTCCGCGACCGTTCTCTACCGTCCTTTGGAAGCTTTGACCCTTTCGTTGGCGCAGGATGGGGTGATAAACAAGTTGCGCAACAGTTTGCCGGAATGTCCTTTCCCTACAAGATATACTTCCATCAGTGCCTTCAATGCACGCTACCGGCAAGGATGGCTCACGGCCACGGCTTCGCTGGTGCATACTGCCACTTCGGAGCATGCCGAGAAAGGTACGGTCCCCGATGACTTCCATCGCTTTGCCCCCTCTTTATCAGTCAGTATGCAGCCTTGGCAGGACGAGTCGCTGTATTTCCGGTTGATGTATAAGAGTACGTTCCGTCTGCCCACTTTCAACGACCTCTATTACTACCGGCTGGGCAACCGTAATCTGCGACCCGAGAAGGCAGACGAATATAATGTCGGTATCACATGGAGCAAATCCGGATTGTCTGTGTTCGACTATATCTCCGTTACGCTCGACGGTTACTATAATGATGTGACGGATAAGATTGTGGCTTTTCCCACCACCTATGCGTGGAAGATGGCGAACTACGGCAAGGTGCATGCCGCAGGTGTGGATGCCACTTTGGCGGCAACCGTTCCATTGACGGAGAAAATAAGACTGATTATGTCGGGCGGATATACATGGCAAAAGGCCATTGACCTGACCGATTCCGACGCGAAGAACTATAAGGACCAATTGCCTTATACTCCTCTTCATAGCGGAAACGCGTCCGCCATTGTAGAAACGCCGTGGGTGAATGTGGGCTACTCGGCGGTAGGAGTGGGAAAGCGTTACTATTTGTCGCAGAACATTCCGGAGAATGAGATTGAGGGCTATCTGGAGCATACGATGAGCCTCTCTCATGAGTTTGCTTTGGGCGGTTGCCGGCTTCTGTTGCAGGCCGAGATTATAAATCTGACCGATGAACAGTATGACGTGATAAAATATTATCCTATGCCGGGTCGTTCGTGGCGGTTGACGGGTACTTTCAAGTTTTGAATAATCTATTTATGAACAACAAAAACTAATTATAAACAATAACAACTGTGATTATGAAAGTAAGAAGTTTATTATTCGGTATGCTCTGCATGCTTGCTTTGGGTGCCTCTTTGGCATCTTGTAGTGACGACGATGACGATTCTCTGGATGACGGCGGGTCGAAGGTGACACTGCCGCAGACGCGTGTTTATATTCTGAATGAGGGTGGTTGGGGAGCTAATAACGCAAGACTTGCCTTTTATGCACCCAATAAGGATGCGGATTTCATCAGTGATATTTACCAGACTCAAAACAACGCCAAGTTGGGTGACCTTGGTCAGAGTATGATTGAGTATGAAGATGAAATATATATAGCTGTAAGTGGTTCCAATTATCTGACTAAGCTGAATGCTGCGGGTGTGGAGTTGAAACGTGTTTCGTTTGTAGACGACAACGACCTCAGTGCAGGCATTCGTTATATCGATGCTGAGGATGGATATATCTATGCTTCCTTCTACGGAGGAGCTGTAGCTAAAATCAATGCGAAAACGTTGGAGGTAGTGGATAAATTGACCGGACTTGGCGACAATCTGGAAGGTGTGGCAATCTGCGAGGATATGCTTTATGTGGCGAATAGCTGTACTGCTGATTGGAGCACTTATCACAATGACGTAAAGGTGATAGATTTGCGTACTTTCAAGTTGAAAGAGACGTTGACGGTAGGTTTGAACCCCAATGCTTTGGTTGAAGAGGATGATAAGGTTTTTTTGATTTCATGGGGTAATTATGTTGATATTGGCTATTCATTACAGATGATAGACCCTGCTGCCAACAATAAGGTGACGGAATTAGGCAGTGCCACCCGTATGTGTGCTACTGATGATATTCTCTATTTGACTTATTCAAATTACACCAATCCTACCGCTTCTTTTTTTACTTATAATATAAAGACTGGAAAGATGGATGAAGCTTCTTTCTTGAAGGATATACCGGAAAAGTTGAAAACTTCTACGATTTATATGTTGGAAGTAAATGATAATAACGGTGATTTCTATATTGGTACTTCTGAATATACCACGAACGGCACCATTTATCGTTTCAAGAAAGACGGTACCTTTATAGAGCAGTTCGATGCAGGAGGTATGAATCCTAATTCTGCTATCTTCTTCAATTAATATCAATGAAAAGAAATAGTTTACTTATCTGTCTGTTCGCAGTCCTGTTTCTTTCCTCCTGCGGAGGAAGGGGCAAGACTGCCTCTGCTTTGGCCAACGGTGACACCATTCCCTTACGTTATGCAGAGAATCTTACCTTAGTGTCCTATCCCGGCTATACCCTTGCCACCTTGCGCAATCCTTGGGATACGTTGCACACGCTACATACCTATATACTGGTCCCGAAAGACCGCGAACTCCCGGCACATCTTCCGGCAGGTACTGTGGTACGTACCCCGCTCTCCAAATCAGTCATCTACTCTTCCGTCCACTGCGGACTGATGGATAATCTGGGTGTGTTTGGTAGCATCGGCGGTGTCTGCGACTTGAAGTACATCAAACTGCCCACCGTTCACGAAGCCTGCCGCCGGGGCACCATCGCCGATTGTGGCGACGGTATGAATCCCGATATGGAGCGCATCATCGACCTGCATCCCGATGCCATCCTTCTGTCTCCGTTCGAGAACAGTGGCGGTTATGGCCGTATCGAGAAACTGGATATTCCCATCATCGAATGTGCCGACTACATGGAAACCTCCGCTTTGGGACGTGCCGAGTGGATGCGTTTCTACGGACTGCTCTTCGGGGTTGCGCCACAAGCCGACAACCTTTTTGCTGAAGTGGACAGTTGTTACCAACGCCTCAAGATGCGTGCGCAACTTTCATCCACCTCGTTCTCCGTTGTCAGTGAGTTGAAAAGCGGCTCGGCATGGTACGTGCCGGGAGGGCGTAGCACCATAGGAAGGCTTTTTCAGGATGCTTGCGGGCGTTACGCTTTTGCCGACGATACCCACAGCGGCTCTGTTCCTCTGGCTTTCGAGACCGTTTTCGACAAGGCGGGCGATGCCGACGTCTGGCTGGTGAAGTTCAACCGCGACCGCGACATGAGCTATGCTGATTTGGAGGCGGATTATATCGGCTACACCGGTTTTAAGGCTTTCAAGACCCGGAATGTCTATGGTTGTAATACGGCAAAAGTTCCTTTCTACGAGGAGACTCCGTTCCGTCCCGATTATTTGTTATCCGATCTGATACAGATTCTGCATCCCGAAATAGGAGATTTGGGAGGCTTGCGCTATTTTTGCAGACTGAAGGAGTGATGAACACAGAGATACGGAACTTTTGTGAAAGTAATAGAAAACTCTGTGCCTCCATGTCTCTGTGTGCTAAATAATGTAACTATGAGTAAAGGCTGGAAATATGGTATCGGGTTGGGAGTAGTAATCTTATTGCTTTTTGCGGGCAATCTGCTGGTGGGGTCGGTTTCGATTCCGCCTGCCGATGTTTTCCGTATCCTGCTCGGTGGAGAGGGGGAGAAGGCAAGCTGGAGCTTCATTCTTTGGGAATCCCGTTTGCCCCAAGCGCTGACGGCGCTGCTTTGCGGTGGCGCATTGGCTGTCTGCGGACTGATGTTGCAGACGGCTTTCAAGAATCCGCTGGCAGGACCATCCATTCTGGGCATCAACGCCGGGGCAAGTCTGGGAGTGGCCTTCGTCATGTTGCTGTTTGGCGGCAGCATCACGGCAGGGGCGTTCAGTCTGTCCGGCTTCTTCTCCGTACTGCTTGGCGCATTTATCGGAGCCATGCTGATTATGGCACTTATCCTTTTCTTTTCCACGCTGATAAAGAGCAATATCATGCTGCTGATAACGGGTATCATGATAGGCTACATCGCTTCTTCGGCCATTGCCCTGCTGAACTTCTTTGCTACGGCAGAGGGGGTGCAGTCCTATATGATATGGGGGCTGGGCAACTTCGGTGGAGTTTCCCTACAGCAGATGCCGGCCTTTGCGCTGGTCACCATTGTGGGACTGTTCGGCTCATTATTGTTGATAAAGTCCCTGAACGCCTTGTTGCTGGGAGAGCGCTATGCCGAAAATCTAGGTGTCAATATCCGCCGTGTGCGCAACTGGCTTTTGATTATCACCGGGCTCTTGACGGCTGTCACCACCGCTTTCTGTGGTCCGGTCGCCTTTATTGGCCTGGCCGTGCCGCATGTGGCCCGCATGATATTGGGGACAGCCAATCACAATTCCCTATTGCCGGTCACCATCCTGAGTGGCGGTGCAGTGGCACTGCTTTGCAATCTGATTTGCGTCTTGCCCGGCGAAGCGGGTATTATTCCCTTGAATGCCGTCACGCCCATTATCGGTGCGCCGGTCATCATCTACGTTATTCTGAGCCAGCGGAAGCCCCAACAATTCAACTAAGCTATTGCCGACAGCTTGACAAGTTTTTGCCTTACTATTGGCAAGACTTTGCCACCGCGTTGGCAAACTTTTGCCATAGGCATGGCAAAGTTTTGCCAAACCTATGGCAATGTCTTGGCAAAATTTCTCTCTGATTATCAACGTGCTACTTTTTTTGTATTTTTCTCTCCATTCTATAGGGTTTTATCTTCCTCACCGCTCTTATTAATAGAAACCCCTTAAAAACATGCCTTATGAAAAACTTTGTAGGATTTACACTTGGGTGTTTGTTTGCATTCTTATCTTCGGGTATCACCCCGTTGATGGCGCAGGACGCGGCAGTGAACGAGCTCGTCATCACCGGTACGGTCAAGAACAAGGACAGCAGGAAGAAACTCGAAAACGTGAACGTCTCTGTTGTCGGCAACAATATCGGAACGGTGACCAATGCCGACGGCACATTCTCCTTGAAAGTAGCGGAAGCGGAAGCTTTCCGTGGACTGGAAGTCTCCCATATCGGCTATCTCACTACACACCTCTCTCTGGAAGAACTTGAAAAAACGGGCGAGCTGACCATCTGGATGATACCGGCCCCCAATCTTTTGAGCGAGATTGTGGTCTATGGCAATAATCCCCGCGTCATAGTGGAAGAGGCCATCAAGAAAATTCCAGTAAATTATTCTGGCAATGACAACATGCTGACCGCCTTCTATCGGGAAACCGTGCAGAAGCGCCGCCGCTATATCAGCGTGTCCGAGGCAGTGATGGATGTCTATAAGACGGATTATAACTCCCGCGATGTAGACCGCGACAAGGTGCAGCTGCTGAAAGGCCGCCGCCTGCTGAGCCAAAAGCAGAGTGACACGCTGGCTGTGAAAGTGGTGGGAGGTCCCAATTTGTCCCTTTATCTGGACATTGTGAAGAATGGCGATGCGCTGTTGAGCACGGACAATCTGGACTATTATGAATTCCGTATGGAGGACCCCGTCAATTTGGATAACCGCATGCAGTATGTGGTCAGCTTCCGTCCGCGGGTCAGCCTGATGTATGCCTTGTTCATCGGGAAACTGTATATAGACTACGAACGGCTTTCCTTTACACGTGCCGAGTTTGGCCTGGACATGGCAAATCGGGTGAAGGCAGTGGAGGCCATTCTGCATAAGAAGCCCGTCGGCTTACGGTTCCGCCCGCAGGAAGTCACCTATCTGGTGACCTACAAGCAGCAGGGGGCCAAGACTTACCTGAACTATATACGGAATGTCATCCGCTTTAAATGCGACTGGAAAAAAAGGCTGTTCTCCTCCAGCTACACCGCTTTCTCTGAAATGGTGGTGACCGACAGGACGGAAAGCCCTCTCTCCGGCATCTCCAACAAGAACACCTTCAAACGGAAGCAGGTATTCTACGACCTGGTGGATGAGTACTGGAACGAAGACTTCTGGAGGAACTACAATATCATAGAACCTACGGAATCCCTGGAGAATGCAGTCAGCAAATTGCGGAAACAATCCAATTGATTATCTGATAGTTTTCCTTATATTTGGAGCAACCGAGAAAAAACACCGTGTATGCTGGACGAACTGATGATACTGGCCAGAATAAAGGAGGGCGATATAAAGGCGTTCGAAGGAATCTTCCGCCGGTATTATTCCCCTCTTTGCTGGTATGCTGCGGGCATCACGGGTGATACGGCGTCTGCCGAGGAAATTGTGGAGGAGCTGTTCTACGTGCTGTGGAAGAACCGGGAGCGGTTACAAGTATTCCAGTCCGTGAAAAGCTATCTCTACCGTTCTGTGAGGAATGAAGCCGTGCAGTTTTGTGAGCATCAGGAGGTCAAGGAGCGCTATCGGGCATCTGTCCGTACGGAGTCCGGGCCGGGCTATTCGTCCGACCCCCACGCGCATTTGGAGTACGAGGAACTACGGACTCTCATCCGGCATACGCTCGACAAGCAGCCCCGGCGCCGGCAGCAGATTTTCAGGATGCACCGCATGGAGGGGAAGAAATATGCAGAGATTGCCTTGTCGCTTTCGTTGTCCGTCAAGACGGTGGAAGCGGAAATGACCAAGGTACTCCGAACCTTACGAAATGAAATTGATAATTATATCCGGACACAATGATGGAAGTAGATAAAAAGAAGACAAGGACCGACGAGGCATGGGTACGGCTTTATGCCCGCTTCGAAACGGACTGCCTGCTGCCGGCAGATGCGGAACATGCTCCGGCAATGCACCGCAGGCTTTACCTCAAGTGGGGGAGCGTTGCGGCAGCCGTGATTGCCGGAATCGTATGTTTTGCCGCATGGTGGGCCGTACCGGAACAAGGTGGGGACAGTCGTAGCTTGCTGACGGAGGAGAACCGGGAGAAGCCCACACTGGTCAAGACCCTTGAAGACGGTTCGGTGGTATATCTGGCGCAGGAAAGCACGCTGAAGTATCCCGAACATTTTGCGGAAGACAAGCGGGAAGTGAACCTGCAGGGTGAAGCCTTCTTCGATGTGGCAAAGAAACCCGAGCAGGCTTTTACGATTGAGACGGCGAGGGTGCGTGTGGAGGTACTGGGCACGGCTTTCAATGTCAGGAGCAATGAAGGGCTCCCCTTCAGCTTGTCCGTGAAGCGCGGGAAGGTGAAGGTGCTGCTGAAACAAGAGGAACAGACGGTCTTTGTAGAGGCGGGAGAAACGGTTATCTTGCAGGGGGGCAGTCTGCTCGTCAGCGAGACGGAGAATCCGGAGCTCTTTGACCGCTACACCAGCAACATCCGTTTCAAGGACGAGTGCCTGGAGGATGTGCTGCGTGCCATCAATAAGGAGTCTGCCGGCTGGCAGATAGAAGCCGCGTCGCCAACCCTGGGCAAACGGCGGCTGACGGTCGAATTTTCGAATAACTCCCCGGAGTCTGTGGCCGAGCTGATATGCTGGACGTTCGACTTGAAGTGTACACGTCAGGGCAATAGACTGATATTGTCGGAACAATGAATTCAATGAAATGCTTCATTCTCCATTTGCCACTCTTCATTTTCTTCCTGGCAGGCAGTGCAAGAGCGGACGGAGGCGATGTGCTGGACCGCATCGTCCGGCTGCCTGGAATGAAGGGAACGGTTTATGCGCTGTTGGGGAAAGTCTCGGAGCAGTCCGGCTATCTGTTTATCTATGATAGTAAGGTCATCCATAACGACTCAGTGGTGAGGGTCATTAGTT
>OGYT01001995.1_pt1 | contig 11865 bp, 10 predicted proteins | sample 1576631 | NCBI WGS metagenome assembly OGYT01 (sample SAMEA3541588, study PRJEB24748) | human gut metagenome | biome: human gut; feature: human-associated habitat; material: faeces | place: China | collected 2012
TAATGCGGAACGATTGGTTATCAATTCCGGAGCCAAAAGTGAGAAATTTGTCCGGAGCCTCTATCCGAATCTCCCTCCACAGGCTTTTGTGCATTACGGGAACTTTATCGGAGAGACATTAAAAATAGCAGCAGAGACTGGTTTTCAAAAGGTAAGCATGGGGATTATGATAGGAAAAGCGGTAAAACTGGCAGAAGGACACTTGGATACTCACAGCAAGAAAGTGGTAATGAACAAAGACTTTTTAAAAGAAATAGCTATTCAGTGCAGCTGTTCAGATGAGACTTTAGCATTGATCGAACAAATGACGCTTGCCCGCGAACTATGGGGAATACCAAACAAGAAAGATAAAGAAATTTTGTTCAACAAGTTGGTGCAACTATGTCATATACACTGTACACCACTTTTTCCCAAAGGAGAGCTCGCTATTTTATTAATCAATGAGACTGGGGAGATTTCATATCAATTTCACTCTACCCTATTCTAAATCTATTATTGACAGGTTTATTTCTAATACGGTTTTGAAATAAGTCAAGTCATAAAAAAATAAGCTGAAATATAATCCCAGCGAGCATCTACTAGAGAATTAAAAAGTGAAAATTTGCTGTCACCTGTCACATGTTTGTGTTTAAACTTCTGACAATGAATGAGTAGTGGTGTGACGGCAACATGTGACAGCACAGTGACAGTACTTTTGCTGTCACATGTTCTCCCACGATTCTTTCTTCTCTTCCTTTTCTCTTTCCTGAAAATCACAACCTGCATAGCTTCATATTTTTTAGTCATAGAAAAACATTCGTTTCATACTTTCAAACCATTGGTTTCATGGGATGAAACTTTAGTTCCATAAGCTTGAAACTCTAGTTCCAATTGCTTGAAACCATTAGTTTCAAGGCTGGAAACTCTAGTTTCTCTTTGTTGAAACTTTAGTTTCAAACAAAGGAAACTTGCTTGGAACTTGCTTCTAAAAGAGGGAGTGAGAGGTGACAGCAAAAGTACTGTCACTGTGCTGTCACATACTGCCGTCACACCACTACTCATTCACTGTCAGATGTTTAAATACAAACATGTGACAGGTGACAGCAAATTTTCACTTTTTAATTCTGTAGTAGAGTGTTAAGAGATTATATTTCGGCTCATTTCCATACAGTTTTGAGGATTTTTTGAATCAACTATATCTGCTATTCACCAGATAACCGGACACCAACTTAAGCAATACCTCAATGTCTTCCGCTTTTCGAACTTCATTCTCCGGCAAATGCAGCAAAAATCCTTCCGTCTGAAGATTACCTGTTTCTATATAAACATCAGATTCAATCTCACGCCCTGCCAGAATTCCATTTCGCAAAAGAGCTTTCCTGACCATCGCATATTTTTGACCATGCCCTTCAAGATGCATCTTTACAGAATATTCATTGTTGATTTTAAATAATCCCGTATTTTGGTCGAACATGATTCCTTTACGGGAAAAGAAGTTACTCAATGTACCATTCAGTGACAAGTCCTCAGGAGTTCCGATAGTCACACCGTTTTCTTTATCCATCATCCAGACTTTATCGGCAATCTGCAAAGCCAGTTCCAAATCATGGGTACTCATGAAAATCGTTTTCCCCGTATTGCAGGACAACCGATGCAACAGTTGCATCATCTCCACTTTACTTGGAAAATCAAGGAAGGCGGTCGGTTCATCCAGAAAAATTACAGGTGTTTCCTGCGCCAACGCTTTGGCAATCATCACCTTTTGTTTTTCTCCGTCACTCAACGTATGCATCATCCGACCGGTTAGCACCTCTATCCCTACACCGGCTATCGCACGGGAAACAATTTCTTTATCTCCTTTCTTCAACACTCCCCAAAACCCGGTATAAGGACTTCTTCCTAACGCTACCATCTCTTCCACCGTCATATTACGCAAGTCGCACTTTTCTGTCAGCACCACACTGATGACTTTCGACATATCCGCATCGGAATATTTCTCAACCTCTTTATTCATGATCCGGATCTCTCCCGACAATTTCGGAAGGAAACCGGACAGTGTATGCAACAAAGTGGACTTTCCCGCTCCATTGGCTCCGAGCAGGCAAGTGAGTTCGCCAGCATAAATACTGGCATTTATATCACGGGCTACGATATGCGTTTTATGCTTTCCTTTATAGCCTGTGGCCAGGTTCCTGATAGTTATGGTTTCTTGCTCTTGCATGTTAAGTTTCTCCCTGTTCTGATTATCATTCATTTACCTCTCCCTTACGCTTACGGAACAACACCGACACTACCACCGGTGCACCGACCAAAGCTGTGACGGAGTTGACCGGCAAAGCACCTTCAAATCCCGGCATACGGGCTATCAGATTACATAATAACGCCATTGCCGCCCCTACCAATAAAGAAGAAGGCATCAATATCCGATGGTCGGAAGTACGGAACAAAGCACGGCAAAGATGCGGCACAGCCAGTCCCAGAAAAACAATCGGGCCACAATAAGCCGTAACAATCGCCACCAAAGCTCCGGAACAGGAGATTACCAACAAACGGGCACGTTTGATATTCAAGCCCAGATTTCGCGCATAACTGTCTCCAAGCAACAACAGATTCAATGTCTTAATCAACAGAAAAGAGAGTGGAAGAAGTACAGCCATTGTACAAAGGAATGGGAATAACTGGTCACCGGAAATACGGGAAAAACTTCCTAATCCCCAAATGACATACGCGCGAATATCTTCTTCAACACTGAAAAACTTCAAGACTCCAATCACAGCATTGGCTACATAACCAATCATCACACCGATAATCAACAGAGTCACGTTTCCTTTTACTTTCTGTGAGGCGAAAGCAATAAGCGCCATGATAGACAATGCTCCTGCAATAGCGGCAACCGTCAGCGCCAATTCACCAATCAGCCCCAGACTGCTCAACGCCACTCCTCCGAGACTGCCTGACAATAAAACGACAAAAGCCACTCCCATACTTGCTCCGGAACTAATCCCCAACACAGAAGGCCCCGCTAACGGGTTTCTGAAAACTGTCTGCATCTGCAATCCGCTGACGGACAACCCTGCTCCGGCAACTAGCGCAGTAACTGCCTGGGGCATTCTCGATTTCCAGATAATATTCGTCCAAATGTGATTCTCATGATTTCCCCACAGGCAAATATCCCATACAGCACGAAACGGTATAGATACAGAACCCAATACGAGATTCAGGAAGAAAAGAAAAAAAATCAATCCAACCAACAGAAGCATCAACAACCAGACAGGAGTTTTCATATCCTTCTCATTTTAAAAGCTCATAAAAAACGGGAGTATACTCCGGCAACAGTTCCGGATGAAATACTTTAATCAAATCTTTCAGTAGCACTTCCGGATGAGTGGGAACATTCTCATAATAAGGTTTCTCCTTGAGATTACAATAAATCACTCCTTTATCTTTGAATGCCCGGAAATCAGCATACCGGGAATCCTGTGCTTTCAAGGCGTCATAAGTGAACGTGCCGTTATGGCTGTTCAATATCCGCCAATAATCAGCACTTTCCGCACGACTGTAAACAGTCTCAAAGTCTAAAGTCACTCCACCTGTATTCGGATCATCTTTTAGGAAATAATCAGCACCGGCATCCCGAAAAAGTTGTGCGAGGAAATTACGTCCTCCTACGGCGTACCAGTTGCCGCCACGCAGCTCACCACTAAAAACAACCGGCTTTTTCTCAATCTTTGCCGTCAGCTGCTTCAATGTATTATATTCAGCCTTAATCGAATCAAAGATTACATTTGCTTTCTCCTCTTCTCCAATCAGCAGACCGATAAACTTAATCCATTCTGCCTGCCCGAGGGGAGAATTCTCTTTATATCCCAAATGCGGAATCAAAGGAATACCTACCTCTTTCAATGCGTCATATCCTCCCCGTTTGAAAGGAGAAATCAGAATCAGATCGGGATTCATGGAGATAATGACTTCATTATCAAAGTTTCCCTCTATCCCTATCTTACGAATTTTCTTCTCTTTCAACCGGCGTTTTACTTCCTCATTAAACAAATGGCGGGTACTTGTGATACCAACCACATGATCCAGCTCATCCAGTTTTATAAAATTAGATAGCTGCAACGAAGTCATACAAATGATATTCTTTATCGGAACGGGCTGCACTACATAATCAGCGGATACTTTATTTTTCGCAAAGGCTTCCTTATCCCTGACAAACGCATACTGATAAATTTCCCCTTTACCTTTTTCTTTCTGCGGGTCCTGAATGGTCACCAGACACCCTCCCTCTACATATTGCACTTCGAAACCTTCAGCATATTCCGGAAGAATAATCCGGGAGGAATCAGAGGCGCTAACCGCCACTCCGACTGCCTGCGTATTGTTTTTGCTCTTCTGTCCACAAGAAACGAGAAATAACAAAAGGCAAACAACCGGCCAGCATTTTCCTTTCAGCCGCATACTATTATATCTGCTCATATTTTATCTATAAGATTAATCTTCAGATTATTCAAGTATTTTTCGAACCTTACTCCCGGAAAGTATCGAAAACTTCATTCTGGCAGGTCTTCTGACTTACTCCATTTTCCTGACGCCCTTCCCGCCTCTTCATGATCGAGACAGTGGATTTGAGTATTGCAGGAAAACTTCAGCGGAGCTTACAGCAGCGGGTCTGTTCAGGATTTTCACCTGATTCCCTTTTCACCACTCTTTCCGTAGCATCGGAAAAGCGACACCAAAATTCACCTTGCAAAGATACATAAATAGGAATGATTTCGGAGAAAATGCAATAAAAAAAGAAAGAATATCTCCAAAGATACTTATCTTTGCCCCACAATGTCAATCTTCAGACACCGAAAATTATTTATTCATTTAAAAGATACACGAATAAAGATGAAATCTCCTATTTCAATCCTCACATGGCTATGTCTTCTCTTCCTGGCTAGTTGTATATCCAACAAGAAGACTTCTCTCGAGGCTTTCAAACAGGATGTCTATACACCTGAATATGCTACCGGATTCAAGATTATGGGTGCGGACAATACCGCCAGCACACTTATTCAGGTTTCCAATCCATGGCAGGGAGCCAAAGACGTGAAAATGTCTTATTTCATTTCCCGCAACGGTGAACAAGCGCCTGCCGGATTTACCGGTCCTACGATTCCTGCCGGAGCCAAACGCATCGTATGTATGGCTTCTTCCTACATCGCCATGTTCGACGCATTAGGACAAGTGGACAGAATTATCGGAGTATCGGGCATCGACTATGTATCCAATCCATATATCCTTGCACACAAAGATTCTATTAAGGATATGGGACCCGAAATGAATTATGAGTTATTATTGGGACTGAAACCGGATGTTGTCCTGTTATACGGTATCGGAGATGCGCAAACTGCCGTAACAGACAAACTGAAAGAACTGTTTATACCTTATATGTATGTAGGAGAATATTTGGAGGAATCACCGCTTGGTAAAGCCGAATGGCTGGTAGCTCTTTCCGAATTAACAGACAGCAGGAAAAAAGGCATCGAGATATTCCGTGAAATCCCTAAACGTTATCAAGTTTTGAAAGCGCTCACCGAATCGGTAGAGCAACGTCCTACCGTTATGCTCAATACCCCGTGGAACGACAGTTGGGTGATGCCTTCCACACAAAGTTACATGGCACAATTGGTAACTGATGCGGGTGCGGATTACATCTACAAAGAAAACAATTCTAACAGTTCCACTCCCATCGGACTGGAAACGGCTTACAAACTGATACAAAAGGCCGACTACTGGATTAATGTAGGCATGGCTTCTACGTTGGATGAACTAAAGACGGTCAATCCTAAATTTGTAGACGCCAAAGCTGTACGCGAAAAAACTGTTTACAACAACAATTTACGAACAACACCGACAGGAGGTAATGACTACTGGGAATCTGCAGTAGTACGTCCCGACGTCGTATTGCGTGACCTGATTCATATCTTTCACCCCGAACTCGTATCCGATTCACTTTACTATTACAGACACCTGGAATGAAACAGCCTGATAAACGTACTCCCTTTTTATTCATTACACTGGGTATAGTTGCCATACTGTTATTACTGATAGACATGGCAACGGGAGATACATATATTCCTATCACCAAGGTATGGGCTGTACTCACCGGAGGCGAATGTGACGAAATGACACGGAATATTCTCCTTTCTATCCGTTTCATACGGGTAGTGGTAGCGGCTTTGATAGGAATAGCACTCTCCGTTAGCGGTTTACAGATGCAAACAGTATTCCAGAATCCGTTGGCAGATCCTTACCTGCTGGGAGTAAGTTCCGGTGCAGGACTGGGCGTAGCTCTGTTCATACTAGGTGCTCCATTACTTGGATGGGCGGAGTTTCCAATTCTTCAGTCGCTGGGTATCGTAGGTTCGGGCTGGATAGGAACTGCCGTAATCTTATTGGGAGTAGCCATTATCAGCCGGAAAGTAAAAAACATTCTCGGTGTATTGATCATGGGAGTTATGATAGGCTACGTAGCAGGCGCTATCATTCAGATACTCCAATACCTAAGTTCGGCCGAACAACTGAAAATGTTCACACTCTGGTCAATGGGATCTCTTAGCCATATCACAGTCACCCAATTGGGAATCATGATACCAATGCTATGTATCGGCTTACTGATTTCCGTAGCCTGTATCAAATCGCTGAACCTGCTACTGCTCGGTGAAAATTATGCACGAACGATGGGAATGAACATTAAACGTTCACGCACGTTCATCTTCGTTTCTACCGCACTGCTGACAGGAACGGTCACCGCTTTCTGTGGTCCGGTAGGATTTATCGGCCTGGCAGTACCGCACGTCACACGACTGCTGTTCAACAACGCCGACCACCGGATACTGGTCCCCGGCACCATGCTGACAGGGCTTATCAGCATGCTTCTCTGCGACATCATCGCCAAGAAGTTTCTGCTTCCGGTTAACTGCATCACCGCCTTGCTAGGTGTTCCGGTTATTTTATGGGTAATTGCTAAAAACTTGCGTAGATTCAAATGATAGAGCTTAAAGAACTGACATTAGGATATGGACAGCGCACGCTGTTGGAAACGGTAAATGCCCGAATCACAGGCGGACAACTCGTTGCCCTGTTAGGACGTAACGGAACGGGAAAGAGTACCCTGCTCCGTGCCATGATGGGACTGGAAAAGCCTCAATCAGGAGAAATTACTCTGCAAGGAAAAAACATAGCTTCATTGAAACCGGAAAAATTAGCCCGGAATATCAGCTTTGTCACCACCGATAAAGTACGCATCGCTAATCTCCGCTGTAAAGATGTAGTAGCCTTAGGGCGTGCTCCCTATACCAACTGGATCGGCCAACTGCAACCGGAAGACCAAAAGCGGGTGGACGACGCTATGCAACTAGTCGGTATGTCCGGTTATGCAGAAAAGACAATGGATAAAATGTCCGATGGCGAATGTCAGCGAATCATGATTGCCCGTGCCCTTGCACAGGATACTCCTGTCATCCTGCTTGATGAGCCGACCGCCTTCCTGGACTTACCCAACCGCTACGAGCTCTGTTTGCTTTTAAAGAAATTGGCACAGGAAGAAAAAAAATGTGTCTTATTCTCCACTCATGACCTCGACATCGCCTTATCGCTTTGCGACTCCATCATGCTCATAGATAATCCGCAGATGTACACGCTGCCTACTCCGGAAATGGTGGCCAGCGGACATATAGAAAGACTTTTCCGAAATGAATCCGTCACGTTTGATGTGCAGGAGATGAGAGTACGCATCAAATAAACAAACAGATATCCGACAAGAATCAGACTGTGTATAAAATAAATAGGTAGCATTCATTTGGGTTCTATATAAATTCGCTATCTTTGCCCCCGAATTGGTTTCAGATAGCCATATCAACTATCTGAATTAAAAGGGAATCGGGTGTAAATCCCGGACAGTCCCGCTGCTGTGAAACTCTATTCAACTTCTTGATATTTACTTTTACCACTGACCGGGTATAGATAGTCAAGGTCGGGAAGGAATCAGGAAGGGAGTCAGTCAGAAGACCTGCCATTCATACCTTTATAGCTGTTTTTACTCGTGGGATAGGAAAATGGCAGACTGTAAAAAAAATAATCGAGTAGTCATGACATCGGAAATGATTGAAGGAGGATAAATTCTCTCTAGCTAAAATATCAAAAGGACGGCATTAGACCGTCATGCTCAATGTGTGCGTATCCCCGCAGAAGTGATTTCTCCGGGGTTACTTTTAGCTAAACTAAATATCATCATATAATAATCACAATGGAAGTTCTAAGAAATTTATTTGAAGGTTACCCCAATCTTTGGGGCGGCGGAGTGGCACACTCCGTACTGATTCTGTCACTAACCATAGCGTTTGGAATCATCCTTGCAAAAATCAAAGTGCGGGGAGTATCTCTAGGAGTTACCTGGATACTCTTTGTCGGAATCGTATTCGGTCATTTCAACATGAATCTGGACGAACACCTGCTCCACTTTCTAAAAGAATTCGGATTGATTCTGTTTGTTTACTCAATTGGTTTGCAGGTAGGACCCGGCTTTTTTTCAGCATTCAAAAAGGGTGGCTTTACCCTGAATATGCTGGCTATGCTCGTAGTAGTATTAGGAGTAACCATTACTATTATCCTGCACTTCACCACCGGAACTCCGATTACCACAATGGTAGGTATTTTGTCCGGAGCCGTCACCAATACTCCGGGACTGGGAGCCGCACAACAGGCCAACAGTGATTTGAATGGCATAGATGCTCCCGAAATTGCTTTAGGATATGCTGTCAGCTATCCGCTGGGTGTAGTAGGTATCATCCTTTCCCTGCTTGCTTTGAAATATCTCCTTCGCATCAATACTGCTCAAGAAGAAAAAGAAGCAGAAGTCGGTCTGGGACATCTCCAGGAACTTACCGTACGCCCTATCTCCATTGAAGTGAGAAACGAATCGGTAGATGGCATCAAGATTAAAGAACTCCGCCCGTTACTGAACCGTAAGTTTGTCATTTCCCGCATCAGACACCGCGAGGGTGGAGAAACCGAATTGGTCAATTCCGAAACAATTCTACATGTAGGGGATATCATATTAGTGATCTCTACCCCGATTGACGTGGAAGCAATTACTGTATTCTTCGGAAAGGAAATCAAAATGGAATGGGAACAACTGAACAAAGAGCTCATTTCACGCCGTATCCTGATTACTAAACCGGAATTGAACGGGAAAACACTCTCACAACTCAAAATCAGAAATAACTTCGGAGCAAACATCACCCGCGTCAATCGTTCGGGAGTAGACTTGGTAGCTTCTCCACAATTACAGTTACAAATGGGAGACCGTGTCACCATTGTAGGTTCCGAACTGGCTGTTGCTCATGCAGAGAAAGTACTTGGCAACTCCATGAAACGCTTGAATCACCCGAACCTGATTCCTATCTTTATAGGTATCGCTTTAGGATGTATTCTGGGAAGTCTTCCTTTCGCATTTCCCGGAATCCCGCAACCTGTGAAACTAGGACTGGCAGGCGGTCCGCTCATCGTTTCTATCCTGATTAGCCGTTTCGGTCCGAAATACAAGCTGATTACTTATACCACCATGAGTGCCAACCTGATGCTTCGTGAAATCGGTATTTCCATCTTCCTCGCCTGCGTAGGTTTGGGAGCAGGCGAAGGCTTTGTAGACACAGTCATTCATGGCGGAGGATATGTATGGGTAGGCTACGGAGTCATTATAACCATCCTGCCACTTCTGATTACAGGATTGATAGGACGATATTATTGCAAGCTGAATTATTTCACGCTTATCGGTGTTCTGGCAGGTTCTACCACCAATCCGCCGGCATTGGCTTACTCCAATGACCTGACCTCTTGTGATGCTCCTGCCGTTGGTTACGCTACGGTCTATCCGCTCACCATGTTTCTGCGAGTATTGACGGCACAAATATTGATTCTGTCGTTGGGATAATAATACCCTACTTCTTGCATATCAGCATACGAATCAACAAAGTGCCTCTTCTTATCTTATTACTATATAGCAAAAATTACCATTTGGTAATTTTTATCTCCTCTCATAAGCCTACCTTTGTCGCCATTTTCAATGACAAAGGTAGAAAGTTCTGAAAGATAGTATTGATTTCGGCAGTATGAACATCTCCACGTTGTTCCGTAAGTTACTAATTCCTACAGTACTTGGGATGGTATTCTCGGCTCTGTTCGTTATTACGGACGGTATATTTGTAGGAAAAGGAATTGGCAGTGACGCACTGGCAGCAGTAAATATCACTGCACCGCTTTTTATGATTGCAGCAGGGATTGGACTGATGTTCGGAGTGGGAGCTTCGGTGGTGGCTTCCATTCATTTATCTCAGGGAAAACGCAAAGTGGCAAGTATTAATATCACTCAGGCAATTGCTTTTTCCGCATTGCTCATACTTATCCTGTCTGCTCTGTGTCTTTATTTTAGAGAGCCATTAGCCAGATTATTGGGTAGTTCGGACCGGTTATTACCGTTAGCCATAGAATATATGGCATGGTACATCCCTTTTCTCGTATTCTACGAAGTATTAAATATAGGAATGTTCTGCATCCGCCTGGATGGTTCGCCCACCTATGCCATGATGTGTAATGCGGTTGCAGCCATACTCAATATCATACTGGATTATATATTTATCTTCGAATTTGGTTGGGGAATGATGGGAGCAGCTTTTGCCACCAGTCTGGGGACTGTTGTAGGAGGGCTGATGACACTGATTTACCTCCTCCGTTTCTCTCGTACCCTCCATCTATGCCGGATAAAATTAAGTATCAAAAGTCTGTTACTGACTCTTCGCAACATCGGCTATATGATTAAACTGGGAAGTTCTGCTTTTATCAGTGAAGCCTCCATTGCCTGTATGATGTTTCTGGGGAACTACGTTTTCATCCACCATCTCGGTGAAGGCGGAGTGGCAGCATTCAGTATTGCCTGTTACTTCTTCCCTATCATCTTCATGGTTTATAATGCCATTGCACAATCCGCACAACCGATTATCAGTTATAACTTCGGAGCCGGACAGCCCGAACGTGTACGAAAGACCCTGCATCTCGCCATTCGGACCGCTTTAATCTGCGGTATCAGCTTTTTCATTCTTACCGTACTATGCTGTCGTGACATTGTTTCGCTATTCATTGACCGCAGTTACGCTGCATTCGATATAGCAGTAAACGGGCTTCCTTATTTCGGAGTAGGATTCATTTTCTTTGCCGTCAACATGATTGGCATTGGTTATTATCAGAGTGTCGAAAGAGGTCAGCGAGCAACAATTATCACTCTTCTCCGGGGAGTCGTATTTATGTTGATGGGATTCTTTGCGCTCCCTCCGGTATTGGGTATACCGGGTATCTGGCTAGCCGTACCATTGGCAGAGTTATTAACCACTTTCTATATTTTCGGAATTTATTTGAAAGATCGTTTCATTGTCTGCCGACGATAAGTATCTTTGCAATATGAGAACATTCATTGAAAAACTTTGCGATAGATACAAGGTATCAGAAACCTATGTACAGTCTCTACTGAACTGTATGGAAGAGGTACATTTCAAAAAGAGAGATTTAATAGTACGCGAGGGGACAAAGAACTGTAATCTTTATTTTATCAAGACAGGAATATGGCGAGCCTATTATCATAAAGACGGAGTGGATACTACCATCTGGTTTGCTTCAGACGGAGAAGCTGCTTTCTCCGTCTGGGGCTATGTAGATAATGCCTACTCATTAATAAATATTGAGGTCATGTGTGACAGTGTGGCCTATTGTATTTCCCGAACAGCTCTGAATCAGCTATTCGCCTCATCCATCGGACTCGCTAATTTGGGGCTCCGCCTCATGGATCAT
>OGYT01001998.1_pt1 | contig 11843 bp, 9 predicted proteins | sample 1576631 | NCBI WGS metagenome assembly OGYT01 (sample SAMEA3541588, study PRJEB24748) | human gut metagenome | biome: human gut; feature: human-associated habitat; material: faeces | place: China | collected 2012
TTTTAATCAGCGAGTCAGCTTGGGAAGAAATGACCTGCTTATTCGCACCTTCCCTGACTGCCCCCACACACACCATAACAGGGATATCCCCAGCAACCTGTTTTGCCAGAGTCGCGACACGTTTGCGCTGCTCCGGGGTTAGATAGGCGTAGCTACCGGTAGACCCCAGAATACCCATTGAATCCACCCGTGCCGTCGTAAGGCGGGCCAAAATATTATTGAATCCCTTTTCATCGACGCCGTTGGCGGTAACAGGGGTCATTGGGAAAGCAGACAAGCCGGTGAACATGGTGTTTCTCCTCAATGGTATTACGGTTGTTGCTCTTCAATGAGAGTTACGTCAACCCGCAGACCTGGCATCATTGCTTCGAGGCCATCGGTCAGCATCTTCCCGGCTTCGTGAAGTTTTTCCAGTGGCATTTGCGGCAGACTCTCCAGAATAAACCACATGTGCTGTGCTTCCACATCTAAGCGGGTTCTGACTCCTTGTCGCCAGTTCCAGCGACGGCAGGTCACACCGGCATCATCACGCCAGATAACTTCACCTTGCGAAGGATATTCAACGGCGATTTCACCCTCTTTTACCGTATCAAACGGCTCAGTGCCTGTTGCCATAACGAGGCGTGGTAGCCCCTGATAGGCAGCAATGTTCTCGCCCCCCACCGGCACGGCGTAGCGAAGGCTAACGGCATTATAGAGATCAACGATGGGGTCAAGTGCTGGCATCGCGCCGTCACGTAATACACGCTTACGTAACGCATCAGCTGAACAAGGGGTGCGTTTAGGCTTAGCGCCAAACGTCTGAAAAATCTCAGCCCATGCAGCTAAATGCGATTCTGCCCACTCAGGCTCACCGACAAGAACCGCTTCACAAGCTTCTCTCAGCGCTGTTTCACCAATATCAGGGTTCAGCACCGGCGCAGCGTTTACATAGATACTGAGTGCCCGGAAACCGGGTGCAATACGATAAATTTCAGGGGCAATTGACGGAGATACTGTTAACACGGAATAATCCTGTAATGACCAATTTAAATCATGATAATGACCAATGACTAAAAAAGTCAATTTAATGACCGATGCTGGTTCGATTGCCAGCACAGTAAATGAAGCTGTATCTCAGCGGATTAAGCTGTATCGCAAACAAAAAAAAATCTCCCTTGATGAACTCTCCCGCCGGGCGGGCGTCAGCAAGGGTGCACTGGTTGAAATTGAGGGGTGCCGGGCAAATCCCAGTATTGCTCTGTTGTGCCGCCTGGCCGTCGCGATGGGGGTTTCGGTGGCAGACTTTGTGGATGTCAGTTCGAAACCAACGGTGCATCTCATCGCTGAAGAGGAAATCCCCGAATTATGGCAAGGCGAAAAAGGCGGACGAGCCAGACTGCTTGCAGGATCAGGTGGCCCTGATATGACCGAGATGTGGATGTGGGAAATGCAACCGGGGGAAAAGTTTGCTTCCCCCGGCCACACAGATGGAACGCTTGAATTGTTTTACGTCCAGGAAGGCACACTCACACTGGGTGTACAAGATCACCTGTATCAAGTGAACACCAACTGTTCGGCAACCGCGAGAACAGACGTTGCGCATTGCTATGAAAACCGAGGAGCGAGCCCATTGGTGTTCATCATGACGGTACATGAGAAATCATCCTGAGAGTTACCCAACATACCGTTCGGTCCTGTCTCGTCACATATTCGTTTACAAGGAGTTAATCAGTGGATAACCCGCATCTCAGTTTTACTAAAGACCTGTTTACGGTCACAACCGATCCCGCCTTTTTTGAGCTGGAAGCCATTCATGATTACCTTTCGCAATCGTCCTGGGCTCCTGGTATTGATATAGAAACGGTCAGGGTATCTATCCAGAACAGCCTTTGTTTTGGCCTACTGGATGGCACAAGACAGATCGGTTTCGCCCGTCTGGTGACAGACTTTGCCACTTTTGGTTATTTGTGCGACGTCTACGTGCTGAACGACTATCAGAAAAGTGGCCTCGGTCGTTGGTTGATTGAATGCTGTCACGCCCATCCATTGATGTCACGCCTGCGACGGATAATGCTGGTCACTGACAGCGCCCCTTGGCTATACCAGAAAATGGGGTATCTCCCGTTGAACCGACCAGACTTTGTCTGGCAGATCAACCGACCAGACATGTATCGTAAAACCGAAGGTAAATGAAGACTGTTTGGAGAGTAATATAGACTGTCAATCCGTAGGGCTGAGCATCTGCTGCGGAATAATTTGGCATATTCGCGAGACAACGTTGAGACGTCTGCTTGAGGCCCGGAACTTAATGTCAACTTAGCCATAGCCCATCTTCCACTTCTTTGCGCTATCTCGTTTATGAACCTAGTCATTCCGGGTATCATTTTGCGATTAGCATTCCAAAACCAAATTTAAGATAGGCATGTTTGCACTATCGCTGCGATCGCCCCTGAGGATTTTCATGAACAACGCCGAACAACAGTTCCTGAACGAGCTGGATAACAAATTCTGGAAAGCCGCCGACAAGCTACGCGCCAACATGGATGCCGCCAACTACAAGCACGTGGTGCTGGGACTTATCTTCCTCAAGTATGTGTCCGATGCCTTCGAGGCGCGTCAGCAGGAGCTAATCACCTTGTTCCGCGATGTCGGCAACCCGGACAACATCTATGCCATGTCGCGCGACGGTTACGACTCTGATGAAGAGTACGCACAGGCGATTGTGGATGAACTGGAGGTGGAAGATTACTACACCGAAAAGAACATCTTCTGGGTGCCGAAAGCCGCGCGCTGGGACACGCTGAAAAACAAAGCCATGTTGCCGACCGGCACCGTGCTGTGGGTGGATGAAACCACCGGCAAGGATGTGACGCTGCGCTCTGTGTCCTGGCTGGTGGATAACGCGCTCGATGAAATCGAAAAAACCAACCCGAAGCTGAAAGGTATTCTGAACCGTATCAGCCAGTATCAGCTGGGAAACGAGGTGTTAACTGGGCTGATTAATACCTTCTCGGATGCCAACTTCAGCAACCCGGAATATAACGGCGAGAAGCTCAACTTAAAGAGCAAAGATATTCTCGGCCACGTATACGAATATTTCCTCGGCCAGTTCGCGCTGGCAGAAGGTAAGCAGGGCGGCCAGTACTACACGCCAAAAAGCATCGTGACCCTGATTGTCGAAATGCTGCAGCCTTATAACGGCCGCGTGTATGACCCGGCGATGGGTTCCGGCGGGTTCTTTGTTTCCAGCGACCGCTTTATTGAAGAGCACGCGGGCGAGAAGCAGTACAACGCCGCCGAGCAGAAGCGCAATATCTCTGTTTACGGCCAGGAGTCGAACCCGACCACCTGGAAACTAGCTGCGATGAATATGGCGATCAGGGGTATCGACTTTAACTTCGGCAGCAAAAACGCCGATACCCTGCTGGACGACCAGCACCCGGATCTGCGTGCCGACTTCGTGATGGCAAACCCGCCGTTCAACATGAAGGAGTGGTGGAACGCGAAGCTGGAAAACGACGTGCGCTGGAAATACGGCACGCCGCCGCAGGGCAACGCTAACTTTGCGTGGATGCAGCACATGATCCACCACCTCGCGCCAAAAGGTTCGATGGCGCTGCTGCTGGCGAACGGCTCAATGAGTTCCAACACCAACAATGAAGGCGAAATCCGCCGCAACCTGATTGAAGCGGATCTGGTGGAGTGCATGGTCGCGCTGCCAGGGCAACTGTTTACCAACACCCAAATCCCGGCCTGTATCTGGTTCCTGACCAAAGATAAATCTGGTGGCAACGGCAAAGCACACCGTAAGGGCGAAGTGTTGTTTATCGACGCGCGCCAGATTGGCTTTATGAAAGACCGCGTGCTGCGTGATTTTAGCCGTGAAGATATCGCCAGAATTGCTGATATCTTCCACGCCTGGCAGACGGATAAAGGCTATGAAGACGAAGCTGGATTCTGTTTCTCCGCAACGCTGAAAGATATCCAGAAAAACGACTTTGTGTTGACCCCTGGGCGCTATGTCGGTGCGGCCGAGCAAGACGAAGACGATGAGCCTTTTGCCGAGAAGATGGCGCGGCTGACGGCGCAGCTGAAAGATCAGTTGGAAGAGAGTGCGAAGCTGGAAGCGCAGATTAAGGCGAATCTGGGGGGGCTGGGTTATGAGCTTTAAGACTTACGCTCTAGAGGATGTCCTTGAGATAACATCTAGCAAAAGAATTAAAATGGCTGATTATGTTCAATCAGGAATACCTTTTTACCGTTCAAAGGAAATTATTGAGAAAAGTAATAATCAACCAGTCAGTACTGACATTTTCATTACCTGTGAACATTTCGATAAGATCAAGATGAAGTTTGGAGCCCCTGAGGCTGGGGATATACTTTTAACCTCGGTAGGAACTCTTGGCGTTTCATATCAGGTAAGTGATGATGACCTGTTTTATTTTAAAGATGGAAATTTAACCTGGTTCAGGAATTTTAATAACAGAGTTTTAAGTGGTTATATTTATTGTTGGCTTAAGAGTCCATCAGCTCGTAAAAAACTGGATGAAATATCTATCGGGACAACCCAGCGGGCTTTGACGATAGCAAGCCTAAAGAAAATTCTGATTAAAATTCCATCTTTGGATGTACAGAAAAAAATAGTTTTTATTTATGAATCCTTAAGTAAAAAAATCATTAACAATGGCAAGATTAACCAAACCCTCGAACAAATGGCACAAGTCCTGTTCAAAAGCTGGTTTGTCGATTTTGAACCGGTAAAAGCAAAAATTGCGGTGCTGGAAGCGGGTGGTTCGCAGGAGGACGCGACACGTGCCGCCATGACCGCCATTTCCGGGAAAGATGCGGATGCGCTGGCGGTTTTTGAGCGTGAACACCCTGAGCAATATGCTCAATTAAAAGCCACGGCAGAACTGTTTCCGGCAGCGATGCAGGACAGTGAGTTAGGGGCGATTCCTAAAGGATGGGGGGTGGCGTCAATTAGTGAGATGGGGAAGGTTACTTGTGGCAAAACTCCGTCAAAAAAAGAACCAGAGTATTACGGTAGTGATGTTCCATTCATAAAGATACCAGATATGCATGGGCAACTTTTTGTGCTTAAAACTAATGAATATTTAAGCGAAGCCGGTTCAAAGTCGCAACTAAAAAAACTTGTACCCGCAAATTCTATCTGTGTTAGTTGTATAGCTACTATTGGTGTTGTTTCTATCACCAATGAACCATCTCATACCAATCAGCAAATAAATTCTGTTACACCTCATAAGAGTTCCTTACTCTATTATCTTTATTTTTGTATGTTGGGATTGAAAGATCATCTTCACATTTTAGGTAGCGCAGGTAGTGCAACTTTAAATGTCAATACGTCTACTTTCTCAGGAATTAAAATCGCTCAGCCTGATGCTAAAGTATTGGAGTTATTTCATGCCAAATGTACACATTTATTTAATGAGATTAAATCGCTCAGTGTACAAACTGAATCACTAACCCAACTCCGCGACACCCTTCTCCCCAAACTTCTCTCGGGTGAAATTACCCTGCCGGAAGCAGAACAAATAATCAGCGAGGAAGCCTGATGCTAAGTGAAGACGATTTAGAACAGCAATGCCTGCAATGGTTTGCTGAACAGGGCTGGCACGTGCTGCACGGGCCGGATATCGCGCCGGATGGCGATAACCCGCTGCGTGCCTCATTTCATGATGTGTTTCTGCGCCCGGTCATGCTGGAACAGCTACAAACCATTAACCCTCATCTCCCTGTTGCCGTGCTGGAAGAGGTGATACAGCGTATCGCCCATGCGCACAGCCCGGATCTGGTCGTCAGCAATAAAGCCTTTCATCACCTGCTGCTCAATGGCGTGCCTGTTGAATATAAGCTTGAAGACAAGGCAATTCACGATAACGCGCTGTTAATGGATTTTAACCATCCAGACAATAACCGCTTTATGGTGGTGAACCAGGTTGCCATTCAGGGAATAAAGCAGGTACGTCGCCCGGATGTCATTGGCTATATCAACGGCCTACCGGTGGCGGTGATCGAACTAAAAAGCCCCATTGATGCTAATGCTGATATCTGGGCGGCGTTTAACCAGTTACAGACCTATAAAAACGAACTGAGCGACCTATTTATTTGCAACGAAGCGCTGGTGGTGAGCGATGGGCAGAACGCGCGCGTTGGCTCTCTCACGGCAGATGAAGAGCGCTTCCTGCCGTGGAAAACCGTGGCGAACGAAAATGACAAACCGCAGTTTGACTGGCAGCTTAAAACCGTGGTGCAGGGCTTCTTTAACCGTGAATTATTGCTCGATTACATCCGCTATTTTGTCCTGTTTGAGAATGACGGCAAACGGTTGATTAAGAAGATTGCCGCCTATCACCAGTTCCATGCAGTGCGTGAAGCGGTGACGGCAACGATTGTGGCCTCGACCGGTAAACACCTGCCGCTGCACAGCAACATTCAGCCAGGCAGTAAAAAGGCGGGTGTGGTCTGGCATACCCAGGGTTCAGGCAAAAGTATCTCCATGTGCTGCTATGCCGGGAAATTGCTGCAACAGGCGGAGATGAACAACCCGACGATTGTGGTGGTGACGGATCGTAACGATCTCGATGGGCAATTATACGCCACCTTCTGCCAGGCACAGGATTTACTGAAGCAAACGCCATTACAGGCCAATGATCGCGATGAATTGCGCGAGCTGCTTAATGCTCGTGAATCCGGCGGCATCATCTTTACCACCGTGCAGAAGTTTGCGCCGCTGGATGGTGAGCAGAGTCATCCGGCGCTCAACCAACGCAGCAATATCGTGGTGATTTCTGATGAAGCGCACCGTAGCCAGTATGGCCTGAGCGCCACGCTGGACAGACAAACTGGCGTCTACAAATACGGCTACGCCAAACACATGCGCGATGCGCTGCCGAATGCGTCGTTTATGGGCTTTACCGGCACGCCGATTGCCTCGGAAGATAAAGATACCCGTGCGGTGTTCGGTGATTATGTCTCTATCTACGACATTCAGGATGCGGTGGATGACGGCGCTACGGTGCCCATCTACTATGAATCCCGGCTGGCAAAACTCGATCTGAACCATGACGAGCTGGAAACGCTCTCTGATCAGGTCGATGAACTGGTAGAAGACGAAGAGACGGGCCAGCAGGAGAAAACCAAAGGTGACTGGAGCCGTCTGGAAAAACTGGTCGGTTCAGAGCCACGTATTCAGCAGGTCGCCGCTGACCTGGTTCAGCATTTTGAAACGCGCAATACCGCCATGAACGGTAAAGCGATGATTGTCGCCATGAGCCGCGAGATCTGCGTGAAACTGTACGATGCTATCGTGGCGATACGCCCTGAATGGCACAGTGAAGACGTTGAACAAGGGGCGATCAAAGTCATCATGACCGGATCGGCGTCAGATAAAGATCACCTGCAATCACATATCTACAACAAACAGACCAAAAAACGCCTGGAAGCCCGCTTTAAAGATCTGAACGATCCGCTGAAACTGGTGATTGTGCGGGATATGTGGCTGACCGGGTTTGATGCCCCATGCTGCCACACCATGTATATCGACAAACCGATGCGCGGCCATAACCTGATGCAGGCGATTGCGCGCGTTAACCGCGTGTTCCGGGATAAACCCGGCGGGCTGGTGGTGGATTATATCGGCATTGCTAACGAGCTGAAGCAGGCGCTGAAAACCTATACCGATTCAAAAGGCAAAGGACAAACGACGGTTGATGCCCGGGAAGCCCTTGCTATTCTGCTGGAAAAAATGGATGTCATTCATGGGATGTTTGCCCGTTCAGCAGGTAAGCCGGGGTTTGATTACACGGGCTTCTCCCGCGATCCGCTGGCCTTCTTGCGTGATGCTGTGAACTACATTCTGGGACTGGATGACGGTAAAAAACGTTACCTCGATGTCTCGCTGGCGATGAGTAAAGCCTGGTCACTGTGTAATACGCTGGATGAGGCGAAACCCTTACAGGAGGAGTTCGCGTTTCTTTCGGCGATCCGAGTGGGGCTTATCAAACTCGATCCGAAGGCCAAATTTAGCCAGTCAGAAAAAAATTCGCTGCTGAGTAAAATTCTTGATAATGCGGTCGTCGCGACCGGCATTGAAGATGTGTTTGCTTTGGCCGGATTGGATAAGCCGAACATAGGTTTGCTGTCGGATGAGTTCCTGGAGGAAGTGCGGGAAATGCCGCAGCGTAATCTGGCTGTAGAATTGCTGGAAAAACTGCTCAATGACGGGATTCATGCACGTTCCGGTAATAACGTAGTACAGCAGAAGAAATATTCTGACCGCCTGAAAGCCGTACTGCTCAAATACAATAACCGCGCCATTGAGACCGCGCAGGTGATTGAAGAGCTGATCCAGATGGCGAAAGCGTTCCAGGAGGCGATGGCGCGTGATGATGCGTTAGGGCTGACCCCGGATGAAATCGCCTTCTATGATGCGCTGGCTGAAAATGAAAGTGCAGTGCGTGAACTGGGCGATGATACGCTGAGAAAGCTGGCCATCGAAGTGACATTGAAATTGCGGCAGTCCACCACCGTGGACTGGCAGGTGCGTGAAAGCGTGCGTGCCCGATTGCGTATTCTGGTGCGCCAGACGCTGCGTAAGTATAAGTATCCGCCGGACAAAACGCCGGGCGCCGTGGAACTGATTTTGAAGCAGGCAGAAGTGGTGTCGAACAGCTGGACAGTCTAAAACGTTCATCGATTATCTTGACGGAGGTGGTTCAATGTCGGTTACTGTAACAGTTGAGAAAGTAGGGGCGGCATTTGCATTGATCAAATGCCACCATAGGCCTGAAGCAGAATATGAATTTACTGGTGAGTTTCTCGGGCTTTCACACGAGCTGAAGTTTGCAGGGAAGAATTTACGAGAACTGAGAGAAACTGGCTGTTCTATTTATGGAATTTATCAGGATGAATACGGCATGACCTTACTTCCTGATCATCCCGGCATTAAACTGGCCGAAATACTAGCGGTATCAAATATAGGACTGAATAAATTTTCGGTTTACATGGGATGTCGCGAGCAAGAGATAGTTGAATTGTTGAACGGTTCAGTTTCACTGACGAAAGCTATGGCACTCCGATTATCGCATGTAGTCGGTGGAAGTTGGTCGAAGTGGATGTTAATTCAAGAGCAGTTTGAATTACAGTTGGCACAACGAGAGATTAAAGAATTAATGATTTTGACTAATATCGGGGATGAGGTCGTTGGATTATAGTAAAACAACCATCTTTAACTGATGGGTTTGGCCTTTCCATCCATAAGAAAGGCCATTGCTGTAAAAAATAAATTACCCGCGACTGCAGCCGAAATTACGGTCCCCATCACCGACTATTTTAGTTCTTACTTTGGTCATGTAATCCACCCTGTTCATCAAATCGCTATAAGTCTGCTCAAAGTTGTCCCTTTTACGATTTAGGAGATATTTTCCATTTGATGGGTAATTAACTAGCTTCCCAGAGTCATCTATCGGGATGCCAAGTGCACTGTACCAGGCTGTTGTTATCATTGTACGTAACGTGTTACGCTTTAAGTCATAATCCCCCAAATGATAATAAGCATCCTGATTGAAACACAATATCAGATGGTAATGCCGTTTTCCATTTTTGGTATATTCTCGGACCCATGCGTAACGTAAGGTTGAATGTCGGGTATCAGGCCAGTCTTTTCGTTGAGTTTTAATATGCTTATCGTGTTCAAGCTTTGCTTTTAACGCACTGGTAAAGCGAGATATAGCACCAGAGTCAACTCTGGGTTGAAATAATGGGTTATCCATATTTTCTGTATCAATTGGATCATGCAGATCAACACGAAGAATCATTGAGTTAGGATGTTCGTTGAGGGAGTCATCAATAACCTGTTGTATTCTATCCCGATATAGGGATACGTGTGATCCGAATTCACTATCGTATGTCATATTGTATCCTATTTATTGATATTGGTGTAGGTAATATATACAATATATATTACCTATCATGATAACAAACTATTAGCCGGACTGGGCTCGGTGTTTGTTTTTACTCCTGAATTAAAATCATTTGTTATCATCAAAGCACGGGGTTTAAACCAGCTATGGTTATCAATGTGGTTTTGCCTTTCTTTGCCACTAGTATTCTATTTTGAGAGTACAACATACCGAGTAATTCATTTGCTTTACTACGCTTTCTAAATTTATTAGGACCATATTGGAGAACAGTATTTTTAGTAATGTAAGGTACAACAAGGCGGTTACAATGATTTTTTATCCACCAATAAAGCTCATCCGCCTCCGAGATTGCGGGCGTTAATTCCTGAGGTTTAGAAAATATGTGGATGTACTCATTAACATACCAGGTAGTTATCTTCACAGCATCTTCGACTGCAGAAAGAGATATATCTCCATCATTGCCATTAAAATAATGCAGCAGAGAGGCCACTCTGGCCATATTTTCTGCGACCTTAGATGCATAGTCTCTAAAATCTGATAAGGTGCCGAGTAAGCCCATATCTGACTCCACCTTGTTATAAAATTCGATCCAGCGATTTTCTGCTTCTACAGAAAATCGCAGGCAAAGACGATCATTTTGATTATCTCTGGCAATACTTTCGTTAACTATCTCCATCAGTCGTTGATGGAATACCGGCAAATGTTCGCTTGAAACAACGGGGCTGGAGATTCTTCTGGAACCTTGCTTTGAATCAGGCTGGCATATGAGACATCGAGCGAAAAAACCGATCCCTTTGGCTGTATCGCCTTTACGTTGCAGATAACCTTTAAACACATCAGGCTGAACCATAAGTGCTAGCGTCAGTCTGGCATCTCTGATTAATTTCTCTGGCTCACTTTTCCTTTCCACTGAAAATGTTGCGCCATCCCACATTTTGTTGATGAAAGGCAGTTCGTTCAGCGTGTAACCGTTAAAAATAGTGCCAGCCTCATCAGACATGATACCGATAGATCGCCAATAACCACAGAGGTAATCTTTAATAGCCGCAGGAGTGGCATCATTAAATATCTGCTTGAACCTGATCGGTGGTTGCTGGTGCGACGCCAACAGCGCTTTAAGTTGTTCATTTGTCGCCAGATGATCTTTGTTACGGCGAATATCTGATTTGAGTTTTGACATCAGTGCTTTTCTTTCAAAATTAAAAATTTCTTCATCACTTCGCCAGGTATTAAGAGCATGCGTGTACTTATCAAATAATTCTTCCTCCAGTTGATATAATGGCTTCATCAGCATTTTATCAACCGTACTTTTCCGTTCGCCAGATTCTGCAAGTGTCAGCAAGTAAAGTGATACTGGGCTACGTAGATTAGTAAGTCGACAAACATCAATCCGGTTCTGACAGGCAAGAGATATTACCCCAAGAGCAGAAGCAGCAATCAAACCTTGAGGGGCCTGCGTATGCTGTTCCACTTCATAAATTGCATTTCTGATAATCTGAGGGAACGCATTTACAGGAAAAGGATGACCGTTAAACATATAATACCTCTAATACAATTCACGTTAAAAAATTCTGCGCAAGTTGTTATTCCGCTATTAATAGCAGAAATAGCAGGATGAAATAACTCTAATTACAACATTTTGAATGTATGTTAGGTAATTACTTCAAATAAGTTTGCTGCGTTGCGATAGCCATTCATCAATCTCTGATTCAACCCATCCAACAGATTTCACTCCGAGCATTCGCTTTTTGGGGAAGGAAGCGTCGTAACGCGGTGATTTGGGGTTCAACCAGTCGTAGATTGTTGCCCTTGCCATACCAGTTTTTTGGATTACCGTAGGTAAGCGGAGTATCCTAACGGTTGATGTGACCTGCCCCCACGATTAGATACAACACTCAGTTAGTAACGTCGGAATCTTCA
>OGYT01002006.1_pt1 | contig 11815 bp, 10 predicted proteins | sample 1576631 | NCBI WGS metagenome assembly OGYT01 (sample SAMEA3541588, study PRJEB24748) | human gut metagenome | biome: human gut; feature: human-associated habitat; material: faeces | place: China | collected 2012
ATACTAGCGCCTATGCAACGAAATTTGCTGGCTTAGTAAAGGATTTTAACTGTGAGGACATTATCTCGCGCAAAGAACAGCGCAAGATGGATGCCTTCATTCAATATGGAATTGTCGCTGGCGTTCAGGCCATGCAGGATTCTGGCCTTGAAATAACGGAAGAGAACGCAACCCGCATTGGTGCCGCAATTGGCTCCGGGATTGGCGGCCTCGGACTGATCGAAGAAAACCACACATCTCTGATGAACGGTGGTCCACGTAAGATCAGCCCATTCTTCGTTCCGTCAACGATTGTGAACATGGTGGCAGGTCATCTGACTATCATGTATGGCCTGCGTGGCCCAAGCATCTCTATCGCGACCGCCTGTACTTCCGGCGTGCACAACATTGGCCATGCTGCGCGTATTATCGCGTATGGCGATGCTGACGTGATGGTTGCAGGTGGCGCAGAGAAAGCCAGTACGCCGCTGGGCGTTGGTGGTTTTGGCGCGGCACGTGCATTATCTACCCGCAATGATAACCCGCAAGCGGCGAGCCGCCCGTGGGATAAAGAGCGTGATGGCTTCGTACTGGGCGATGGTGCCGGTATGCTGGTACTTGAAGAGTACGAACACGCGAAAAAACGCGGTGCGAAAATTTACGCTGAACTCGTCGGCTTTGGTATGAGCAGCGATGCTTATCATATGACGTCACCGCCAGAAAATGGCGCAGGCGCAGCTCTGGCAATGGCAAATGCTCTGCGTGATGCAGGCATTGAAGCGAGTCAGATTGGCTACGTTAACGCGCACGGTACTTCTACGCCGGCTGGCGATAAAGCTGAAGCGCAGGCGGTGAAAACCATCTTCGGTGAAGCTGCAAGCCGTGTGTTGGTAAGCTCCACGAAATCTATGACCGGTCACCTGTTAGGTGCGGCGGGTGCAGTAGAATCTATCTACTCCATCCTGGCGCTGCGCGATCAGGCTGTTCCGCCAACCATCAACCTGGATAACCCGGATGAAGGTTGCGATCTGGATTTCGTACCGCATGAAGCACGTCAGGTCAGCGGAATGGAATACACGCTGTGTAACTCCTTCGGCTTCGGTGGCACTAATGGTTCTTTGATCTTTAAAAAGATCTAAGTTGTCATTTTCCACCCTTATAAAAGGTCCGCTTGCGGGCCTTTTTTCTTAGCTTTTATTCCGACTTGTTCCGTAGTGAACATGCTGCCACACTAACAATTCTCTGATAAGGAGCTGGTATGTTCTTAATTAACGGTTATAAGCAGGAATCGCTGGCAGTAAGCGATCGGGCAACGCAGTTTGGTGATGGTTGTTTTACCACCGCCAGAGTTATCGACGGTAAAGTCAGTTTGTTATCTGCGCATATCCAGCGACTACATGATGCTTGTCAGCGGTTGATGATTTCCTGTGACTTCTGGCCTCAGCTTGAACAAGAGATGAAAACGCTGGCAGCAGAACAGCAAAATGGTGTACTGAAAGTCGTGATCAGTCGCGGTAGTGGCGGGCGAGGGTACAGCACATTGAACAGTGGACCGGCAACGCGGATTCTCTCCGTTACGGCTTATCCTGCACATTACGACCGTTTGCGTAACGAGGGGATGACGTTGGCGCTAAGCCCGGTGCGGCTGGGGCGCAATCCTCATCTTGCAGGTATTAAACATCTTAATCGACTTGAGCAAGTATTGATTCGCTCTCATCTTGAGCAGACAAACGCTGATGAGGCGCTGGTCCTTGACAGCGAAGGGTGGGTTACGGAATGCTGTGCGGCTAATTTGTTCTGGCGGAAGGGCAACGTAGTTTATACGCCGCGACTGGATCAGGCAGGTGTTAACGGCATTATGCGACAATTCTGTATCCGTTTGCTGGCACAATCCTCTTATCAGCTTGTCGAAGTGCAAGCCTCTCTGGAAGAGGCGTTGCAGGCAGATGAGATGGTTATTTGTAATGCGTTAATGCCAGTGATGCCCGTACGTGCCTGTGGCGATGTCTCCTTTTCGTCAGCAACGTTATATGAATATTTAGCCCCACTTTGTGAGCGCCCGAATTAGTCATGAAAAAAGTGTTATTGATTATCTTGTTATTGCTGGTGGTACTGGGTATCGCCGCTGGTGTGGGCGTCTGGAAGGTTCGCCATCTTGCCGACAGCAAATTGCTTATCAAAGAAGAGACGATATTTACCCTGAAGCCAGGGACCGGACGTCTGGCGCTCGGTGAACAGCTTTATGCCGATAAGATCATCAATCGCCCACGGGTTTTTCAATGGCTGCTGCGTATCGAACCGGATCTTTCTCACTTTAAAGCCGGGACTTACCGCTTTACACCGCAGATGACCGTGCGCGAGATGCTGAAGTTGCTGGAAAGCGGTAAAGAAGCACAGTTCCCTCTGCGACTGGTAGAAGGGATGCGTCTGAGCGATTACCTCAAGCAATTGCGTGAGGCCCCGTATATCAAGCATACGCTGAGCGACGATAAGTACGCCACCGTAGCGCAGGCACTTGAACTGGAAAACCCGGAGTGGATTGAAGGTTGGTTCTGGCCAGACACCTGGATGTATACCGCCAATACCACCGATGTCGCGTTACTCAAGCGAGCGCACAAGAAAATGGTGAAAGCGGTCGATAGCGCCTGGGAAGGGCGTGCGGACGGTCTGCCTTATAAAGATAAAAATCAGCTGGTGACGATGGCATCAATTATCGAAAAAGAAACCGCCGTTGCCAGTGAACGCGATCAGGTTGCCTCGGTATTTATCAACCGTTTACGCATTGGTATGCGCCTGCAGACCGACCCGACCGTGATTTACGGGATGGGAGAGCGTTATAATGGCAAACTTTCTCGTGCAGACCTGGAAACGCCGACAGCGTATAACACCTATACCATTACCGGTTTGCCGCCGGGTGCGATAGCTACGCCGGGGGCGGATTCGCTGAAGGCTGCTGCGCATCCGGCAAAAACGCCGTATCTCTATTTTGTGGCCGATGGTAAAGGTGGTCACACGTTTAATACCAATCTTGCCAGTCATAACAAGTCTGTGCAGGATTATCTGAAAGTGCTTAAGGAAAAAAATGCGCAGTAAGTATATCGTCATTGAGGGGCTGGAAGGCGCAGGCAAAACTACCGCGCGTAATGTGGTGGTTGAGACGCTCGAGCAACTGGGTATCCGCGACATGGTTTTCACTCGGGAACCTGGCGGTACGCAACTTGCCGAAAAGTTAAGAAGCCTGGTGCTGGATATCAAATCGGTAGGCGATGAAGTCATTACCGATAAAGCCGAAGTTCTGATGTTTTATGCCGCGCGCGTTCAACTGGTAGAAACAGTCATCAAACCTGCGCTGGCTAACGGCACCTGGGTGATTGGCGATCGCCACGATCTCTCCACTCAGGCGTATCAGGGCGGAGGACGTGGTATTGACCAACATATGCTGGCAACACTGCGTGATGCTGTTCTCGGGGATTTTCGCCCCGACTTAACGCTCTATCTCGATGTTACCCCGGAAGTTGGCTTAAAACGCGCGCGTGCGCGCGGCGAGCTGGATCGTATTGAGCAAGAGTCTTTCGATTTCTTTAATCGCACCCGCGCCCGCTATCTGGAACTGGCAGCACAAGATAAAAGCATTCATACCATTGATGCCACCCAGCCGCTGGAGGCCGTGATGGATGCAATCCGCACTACCGTGACCCACTGGGTGAAGGAGTTGGACGCATGAGATGGTATCCATGGTTACGACCTGATTTCGAAAAACTGGTAGCCAGCTATCAGGCCGGAAGAGGTCACCATGCGCTGCTCATTCAGGCGTTACCGGGCATGGGCGATGATGCTTTAATCTACGCCCTGAGCCGTTATTTACTCTGCCAACAACCGCAGGGTCACAAAAGTTGCGGTCACTGTCGTGGATGTCAGTTGATGCAGGCTGGCACGCATCCCGATTACTACACCCTGGCTCCCGAAAAAGGGAAAAATGCTTTGGGCATTGATGCGGTACGTGAGGTCACCGAAAAGCTGAATGAGCACGCACGCTTAGGTGGTGCGAAAGTTGTCTGGGTAACCGATGCTGCCTTACTGACCGACGCCGCGGCTAACGCATTGCTGAAAACGCTTGAAGAGCCACCAGCAGAAACCTGGTTTTTCCTGGCTACCCGCGAGCCTGAACGTTTACTGGCAACATTACGTAGTCGTTGTCGGTTACATTACCTTGCGCCGCCGCCGGAACAGTACGCCGTGACCTGGCTTTCACGCGAAGTGACAATGTCACAGGATGCATTACTTGCCGCATTGCGCTTAAGCGCCGGTTCGCCTGGCGCGGCACTGGCGTTGTTTCAGGGAGATAACTGGCAGGCTCGTGAAACATTGTGTCAGGCATTGGCATATAGCGTGCCATCGGGCGACTGGTATTCGCTGCTGGCGGCCCTTAATCATGAACAAGCTCCGGCGCGTTTACACTGGCTGGCAACGTTGCTGATGGATGCGCTAAAACGCCATCATGGTGCTGCGCAGGTGACCAATGTTGATGTGCCGGGCCTTGTCGTCGAACTGGCAAACCATCTTTCTCCCTCGCGCCTGCAGGCTATACTGGGGGATGTTTGCCACATTCGTGAACAGTTAATGTCTGTCACAGGCATCAACCGCGAGCTTCTCATCACCGATCTTTTACTGCGTATTGAGCATTACCTGCAACCGGGCGTTGTGCTACCGGTTCCTCATCTTTAAGAGAGACATCATGTTTTTAGTCGACTCACACTGCCATCTCGATGGTCTGGATTATGAATCTTTGCATAAGGACGTGGATGACGTTCTGGCGAAAGCCGCCGCACGCGATGTGAATTTTTGTCTGGCAGTCGCCACAACATTACCGGGCTATTTACACATGCGGGATCTGGTAGGCGAACGTGACAACGTCGTATTTTCTTGTGGCGTGCATCCACTCAACCAGAATGATCCCTACGATGTAGAAGATTTACGCCGTCTGGCGGCAGAAGAAGGTGTTGTAGCGCTGGGAGAAACCGGGCTGGATTATTATTACACACCGGAAACTAAAGTTCGTCAGCAAGAGTCCTTCATCCATCATATCCAGATTGGTCGTGAACTGAACAAGCCGGTTATCGTCCATACCCGTGACGCCCGCGCCGATACGCTGGCAATTCTGCGCGAAGAAAAAGTGACGGATTGCGGTGGCGTACTACACTGTTTTACAGAGGACAGAGAAACGGCGGGTAAATTACTGGATCTCGGATTTTACATCTCCTTTTCCGGCATTGTGACCTTCCGTAATGCGGAGCAACTGCGCGATGCTGCGCGTTATGTCCCCCTGGATCGGTTACTGGTGGAAACTGACTCACCTTACCTTGCGCCGGTACCGCATCGAGGAAAAGAGAATCAACCTGCGATGGTTCGTGACGTTGCAGAATACATGGCTGTGTTGAAAGGTGTTGCCGTTGAAGAACTGGCGCAGGTAACCACCGATAACTTCGCCCGTCTGTTTCACATCGACGCTTCCCGCCTTCAATCCATCCGTTGAATGAGTTTTTTTAAAGCTCGTAATTAATGGCTAAAACGAGTAAAGTTCACCGCCGAAAATTGGGCGGTGAATAACCACGTTTGAAATATTGTGACATATGTTTTGTCAAAATGTGCAACTTCTCCAATGATCTGAAGTTGAAACGTGATAGCCGTCAAACAAATTGGCACTGAATTATTTTACTCTGTGTAATAAATAAAGGGCGCTTAGATGCCCTGTACACGGCGAGGCTCTCCCCCCTTGCCACGCGTGAGAACGTAAAAAAAGCACCCATACTCAGGAGCACTCTCAATTATGTTTAAGAATGCATTTGCTAACCTGCAAAAGGTCGGTAAATCGCTGATGCTGCCGGTATCCGTACTGCCTATCGCAGGTATTCTGCTGGGCGTCGGTTCCGCGAATTTCAGCTGGCTGCCCGCCGTTGTATCGCATGTTATGGCAGAAGCAGGCGGTTCCGTCTTTGCAAACATGCCACTGATTTTTGCGATCGGTGTCGCCCTCGGCTTTACCAATAACGATGGCGTATCCGCGCTGGCCGCAGTTGTTGCCTATGGCATCATGGTTAAAACCATGGCCGTGGTTGCGCCACTGGTACTGCATTTACCTGCTGAAGAAATCGCCTCTAAACACCTGGCGGATACTGGCGTACTCGGAGGGATTATCTCCGGTGCGATCGCAGCGTACATGTTTAACCGTTTCTACCGTATTAAGCTGCCTGAGTATCTTGGCTTCTTTGCCGGTAAACGCTTTGTGCCGATCATTTCTGGCCTGGCTGCCATCTTTACTGGCGTTGTGCTGTCCTTCATTTGGCCGCCGATTGGTTCTGCAATCCAGACCTTCTCTCAGTGGGCTGCTTACCAGAACCCGGTAGTTGCGTTTGGCATTTACGGTTTCATCGAACGTTGCCTGGTACCGTTTGGTCTGCACCACATCTGGAACGTACCTTTCCAGATGCAGATTGGTGAATACACCAACGCAGCAGGTCAGGTTTTCCACGGCGACATTCCGCGTTATATGGCGGGTGACCCGACTGCGGGTAAACTGTCTGGTGGCTTCCTGTTCAAAATGTACGGTCTGCCAGCTGCCGCAATTGCTATCTGGCACTCTGCTAAACCAGAAAACCGCGCGAAAGTGGGCGGTATTATGATCTCCGCGGCGCTGACCTCGTTCCTGACCGGTATCACCGAGCCGATCGAGTTCTCCTTCATGTTCGTTGCGCCGATCCTGTACATCATCCACGCGATTCTGGCAGGCCTGGCATTCCCAATCTGTATTCTTCTGGGGATGCGTGACGGTACGTCGTTCTCGCACGGTCTGATCGACTTCATCGTTCTGTCTGGTAACAGCAGCAAACTGTGGCTGTTCCCGATCGTCGGTATCGGTTATGCGATTGTTTACTACACCATCTTCCGCGTGCTGATTAAAGCACTGGATCTGAAAACGCCGGGTCGTGAAGACGCGACTGAAGATGCAAAAGCGACAGGTACCAGCGAAATGGCACCGGCTCTGGTTGCTGCATTTGGTGGTAAAGAAAACATTACTAACCTCGACGCATGTATTACCCGTCTGCGCGTCAGCGTTGCTGATGTGTCTAAAGTGGATCAGGCTGGCCTGAAGAAACTGGGCGCAGCGGGCGTAGTGGTTGCTGGTTCTGGTGTTCAGGCGATTTTCGGTACTAAATCCGACAACCTGAAAACCGAGATGGATGAGTACATCCGTAACCACTAATCTGTAAGACGTTGGGGAGACTAAGGCAGCCAGATGGCTGCCTTTTTTACAGGTGTTATTCAGAATTGATACGTGCCGGTAATGCTGAAATTACGCGGTGCGCCGTAGACGATAGAACCTTCCACGTTGGTATCGTAGGTTTTGTCGAACAGGTTATTGACGTTCCCCTGTAACGAGAAGTTTTTCGTCACCTGGTAGCGGGTGAAGAGATCCACCAGCGCGTAGCTACCTTGCTCGGCGCGGAAGGTGCCATACGGTGTCACGGTGTCGGTATACACGCGATTTTGCCAGTTAACACCACCGCCGACTGTCAACTCTGGCATGACAGGCAACCGATAGCTGGTGAACATTTTAACCGTGGTGCGTGGCAGATTAGGATTAACGGCGTTTCCTTCGTTATCCTCTGCAATATAGCGCGTTGCGCCAAATGTCAGCTGCCAGTTGTCGGTAATTGCGCCGTTGAGTTCAAATTCCACCCCTTTACTGACTGTCCCATCCACCGCTTTATAGGCGGTTTCGCCGTTGCTGCCGGGGATAGGTGTACCGGTGGACTGAGCGACATTATCCTGCTCAATACGGAAGATGGCTAACGTGGTGGTCAGACGGCTATTCATCCAGTCCGATTTCAGACCCAGCTCGTAGTTGTTACCGGTGATTGGAGCCAGATATTTGCCTGAACTGTCACGATCATTTTGCGGCTGGAAAATAGAGGTATAGCTGGCGTAGGTCGACCAGTTGTCATTGATGTCAAACACCAGACCAGCGTAAGGCGTGGTGTGGTTTTTCTCCATGCTGTAAGTCAGCGTATCAACCCGCCAGTTGGTATAACGTGCGCCGAGGATCAGATGCAGCGGATCGGCAAGGGTGACTCGAGTGGCAGCATATAACGATTTCATATGTGTGGTATCGTCCTGTGCCAGGCTCTGTGGTGACCAGTCGGTTTGTGGGAAATTGCCATTAAAGTTGTAGAAACTGCCAATTTCATCCGGGAAGATGTTGGCCCATGAACTGAAGTAACGATTGTTTTGTTTGCTGTAACTGCCACCAAACATTAGATTGTGCTGACGACCAAACAATTCATAAATACCGTCAGCGAACAAATCCAGCGCATCAACTTTACGTTTGCCACTGTTCCAACCGGTGCCGCCGACATAATCAAAGCCAGGTCCATAATTACTGTATGGCCCAACCAGCATACCATCCGCTTTGTTTACATAGGCATCGACATACATCATTTTGCTGTCAAATTCGACTTCAGAGTGGGTGGCATTCAGTGTCGCTTGCCAGGTATCAGCAAACCGCTGCTTCAGGGTCATAAAGACCTTGTTGATCTCTTTATCGTTGTACGCCCAGTCAGGTGCGGTACTGCGTGCACGATCGTAACTGTTGCTGCTGCCATCAGTATTCCAGCGCGGTAAACCGCCCCAGGTAGGGCTATTAACATCAATGCGCTGATATTCGTAACCGGCTGAAAGCGTCGTAAGATCGCCTAAATCAGCATCGACAATGCCCGAGAAGAAGGTCTTTTCACTGTTGTAGCGGTCCAGCCATGAGTCGTTATTCTGGTAGCCGCCGACAATTCGCGCGCGGATTTTACCGTCTTCGGTGAGTGGGCTTTGTAAATCCGCCACATACCGTTCTTTGTTCCAGCTACCGTATTCCGCCGAGACATCGCCTTTAAATTCACGACTGATCGCGTGTTTTCGAACCATATTAATTGCCGCAGATGGATTACCCGTCCCGGTCATGAGTCCTGTCGCGCCACGCACTACTTCTACGCGTTCAAACAGTGCCATATCAGAAAGTGCGTCGCCCAGATTCCAGCGCGATTCAAAATAGGTGGGGATACCATCAACCATATAGTTATCGATCTGGAATCCGCGGGAATAATAAAGAGCACGATCGGAATCCGCCTGACTTTTGCTGATCCCCAGCGTGTTTTCCATCACTTCGCCCAGCGTTTGTAACTGCTGATCTTCCATCCGCTGCTGGCTAACAATAGTGACCGACTGAGGAATATCACGTTGAGTCATCTGCATTTTGGTACCCGCAGAGGTAGACGTTACGCTGTAATCATTTTCGCCATCATCTGGAGCTGTGGCTGAACCCTCAACAATCACCGTTTCTTCAGTGGCTGGTGCAGCAAAAGCGGCAGAAGGTAATAGTGCCAATGCTATGCAACCGGCAAGTAGTGAGGGTTTGGTGATGGCTTGATATTGATTATCCCTGTTAAATTGTGTTGAAAGCATTTGAAATCTCTTGGTTTATGTTGTCGTCAGGCTCATGCCGGAGGAGGGTGATGAGCGGTTATATTTAGTGTGCGAATAATTTTGCTTGTAAATGCAAATGAGAAATATACGTATTCATATTTGTCGTGTAAACCAAACAGAGAATGTCTTTTCAGCGCATTCGCAGGCAGAAATGGGAATAATGGCGATATATACGGCAGCAAAACGATTTTTTGCTTAAGAAATCGTGAGTTAAGGTTGAAAGAGCAGGTTTAACTCGACCATACTCTATACTCGCAGTGTGGCGCGGCGTAGCATGGCGCAACGCATGGCTATTTGAAAAAGGAAAATGTCGTGGCAGAAGAAACTATATTCAGCAAAATTATTCGTCGTGAGATCCCCTCCGATATCGTCTACCAGGATGATCTGGTAACGGCGTTTCGCGATATTTCGCCGCAAGCGCCAACGCATATTCTGATCATTCCGAATATCCTCATTCCGACTGTGAACGACGTGTCAGCTGAGCATGAGCAGGCGCTGGGACGCATGATCACCGTAGCGGCAAAAATTGCTGAGCAAGAAGGTATTGCCGAAGATGGCTATCGTCTGATCATGAATACCAACCGCCATGGCGGACAAGAGGTTTACCACATCCATATGCACTTGTTGGGTGGCCGTCCGCTGGGACCAATGCTGGCGCATAAAGGTCTGTAACGATGAGAAAAGGATGCTTTGGGCTGGTGTCTCTGGTGTTGTTACTGCTGGTGGGCTGTCGTTCACATCCGGAAATTCCGGTGAATGATGAGCAATCGCTGGTGATGGAGTCATCTTTATTGGCTGCGGGCATCAGTGCAGAAAAGCCCGTCCTTTCGACGTCTGATATTCAACCTTCAGCATCCTCAACGCTTTATAACGAAAGGCAAGAACCCGTTACCGTTCATTATCGTTTTTACTGGTATGACGCCAGAGGGCTGGAGATGCATCCTCTGGAAAGGCCACGCAGCGTTACCATTCCCGCACATTCGGCGGTAACGCTGTACGGCAGCGCCAATTTTCTGGGGGCGCACAAAGTCAGACTTTATCTATATTTGTAAGGGGTGAATCTTGATGACAAAAATGAGTCGCTACGCCTTGATTACCGCGCTGGCGATGTTTCTCGCCGGGTGTGTGGGGCAACGTGAACCTGCACCGGTAGAAGAAGTGAAACCAGCGCCGGAACAACCAGCCGAGCCACAACAGCCTGTCCCCACAGTGCCCTCGGTGCCGACGATCCCGCAGCAGCCAGGCCCAATTGAGCACGAAGATCAAACTGCACCGCCTGCGCCGCATATTCGCCATTATGACTGGAATGGCGCAATGCAGCCGATGGTCAGTAAGATGCTTGGGGCTGACGGGGTGACTGCGGGTAGCGTCCTGCTGGTTGATAGCGTTAACAACCGTACTAACGGTTCGCTGAATGCCGCAGAAGCGACCGAAACGCTGCGAAATGCGCTGGCTAATAACGGTAAATTTACCCTGGTTTCCGCCCAGCAGCTGTCGATGGCTAAGCAACAGTTAGGTTTGTCGCCGCAGGACAGTTTAGGTACCCGTAGTAAAGCCATAGGCATTGCCCGCAATGTCGGCGCTCATTACGTGCTATACTCCAGCGCCTCTGGCAACGTTAACGCTCCGACCCTACAAATGCAGCTGATGCTGGTGCAGACGGGCGAAATTATCTGGTCAGGTAAAGGTGCCGTTTCGCAGCAATAATCCCATCACGCGCGACGAATTGCTGTCGCGCTTTTTCCCGCAGTTTCATCCCGTCACGACGTTTAATAGTGGGCTTAGTGGCGGGAGTTTTCTCATTGAACACCAGGGCCAGCGTTTTGTTGTGCGTCAGCCGCACGATCCTGATGCGCCGCAGTCCGCGTTCTTGCGCCAGTATCGGGCTTTATCACAACTACCCGCATGCATTGCACCGAAGCCGCATTTATATCTCCGTGACTGGATGGTAGTCGACTATCTGCCCGGCGCGGTAAAAACGTATTTGCCGGATACCAACGAACTGGCAGGCTTGCTGTATTATCTACATCAACAACCACGTTTTGGCTGGCGAATAACGCTGTTGCCGTTACTGGAACTGTACTGGCAGCAAAGCGATCCGGCGCGGCGGACAGTGGGTTGGCTGCGAATGTTAAAACGTCTGCGCAAAGCGCGGGAACCACGGCCTTTACGCTTAAGTCCATTGCATATGGATGTCCACGCCGGAAATTTAGTGCATAGCGCGTCAGGGTTAAAACTCATCGACTGGGAGTATGCAGGAGATGGTGATATCGCGCTGGAACTGGCGGCGGTGTGGGTGGAAAAT
>OGYT01002014.1_pt1 | contig 11790 bp, 6 predicted proteins | sample 1576631 | NCBI WGS metagenome assembly OGYT01 (sample SAMEA3541588, study PRJEB24748) | human gut metagenome | biome: human gut; feature: human-associated habitat; material: faeces | place: China | collected 2012
AGAATAAATTAATAAATATTTCTTTTTATATTATATTGTGCCGAACCGGCACTTTTAAAAAATTTTTTCTTTTAAGTTCGTTTTCTCTAAAATCAAAGAAAACGATAAATAAAAATCTTTAATTCAATCTGCGGTATTCAAGTGGGGTTATTCCCGTAAATTTCTTAAACATAACGATAAAATGACTTGTATCAAGAAATCCGACAAGCTGAGCAATCTGCTGAATTTCTGTACGGGGGTCGGTGAGCAGTAACTCTTTTGCCTTATTTATGCGGTAATTCGTCAAATATTTATATACGGAACAGCCGACAAAGCGTTTAAACAGACGTGACAAATACTGCGGACTGATATAAATTTTTTTACTTAAACTTTGAAGCGTAATTTCATAATTATAATACTGTTCTATCTCTGTTATGACCGGTTCTACATATTTTTTATAGAGCGGGTCATTTTTATATGCAGAAATATTATCTACAAAACACATCAGTACGCGATATGTCTCTACCGAAAAAACTTTTGCATCTATGGACGGATTTTCATATCTGTTCATCATCTCGTTAATCATTGCTGCAATAATCACGCCCTGTTCTCTGCTCGTAAAAATAACCTGTCTATTGCCTAAAATCTGTGATATCGTATTTTCCACCAAACCGGTAAAAGTAATAAAAAGTGTCAGCCATTCATCACCTTCCGGTGCATATGAGTGAGGAATGCTCGGTGCAATCAAAAACCCTTCGCCTTCATTCAATATATATTTTTTCCCCTGTATTTCCAGTATTCCCGCGCCCTTTTCCGATTGCAGATAATGATACAGAGGAAATCCCTGCGGACGCGATATGGCATCCTGCTCCCAGTGGTTGCCAATCGTATCGAAAATGAACGGTTCTTTAAGCAGAGTTTTTCTTATTTTAATCGGCATATAATCACCTTGTTTCAAAATATTATATTATTTAGTTTAACATATTACACATTTTTCTGTCTATTCGTTATACAATTATAGGCGTGATCAGGAATACGGACCGCCTGCAAAGATTATATATATAATTTTTCCTGTTTCAAATTGTTCTTTTTCTTTTGATTTAAAATCATTTTAATCAAAAGAATTAAACACTATTTCTTTTAATATTAAATTATCAAAAAATTTATAGATTTACTACTTTTGTGTTTGATTTCCTATTTCTTTCAAAACTGCCAATAATATACAAGGAGGATTTATCATGCAAATCAGCTTAAAAAACAGAAATTACTTTGCTCTCAGTGCTGTAAGTTTTCTTCATTTATTCGCCTGGTCAGCCGCCATGTCATTTTTCGCCATATGGCTTGGTCAGCATCTTGGCATCGGTGCAACAAAAACGGGTATGTTATATTCCGCCAACGCACTTGCCGCCTTATGTATGCAGCCTATTTTGGGCTTTATATCCGATAAAATCGGTCTTAGAAAAACACTTTTATTCTTGATATTATTCATTTTACTTTTAATCGGTCCGTTTTTCATTTATATCTACGGTCCGCTGCTTATATCCAATTTTTATATCGGTGCCGTTTTAGGCGGTATCTATCTCGGCTTTATCTTCAACGCCGGTTACGGTGTTATCGACTCTTACATCAATAAAGTTTCCATCAAATACGGTTTTGAATACGGTCGCGCCAGAATGTGGGGAAGCTTCGGCTGGGCGGCGGCAACCTATACAACCGGTATCGCTATGAACATCAACCCTAATCTTGCTTTCATCTCTGCGTCCATCGCCGCCCTCCTTGCTATTTTCTGTCTTTCAACGGCAAAAGTTGAAATGTCCTCTATTGATACGCAGAAAGCAAATTCCGTCTCTTTAAAAGACATCAAACACTTACTGCAAAGTAAAGATTTCCTGTTCCTGCTGTTCTTCATGATTGGTGTAGGATGCGTTTATGATGTTTACGACCAGCAGTTCGGCGTATATTTCGTATCCCAATTTGATTCACAGGCGGAAGGCAACCGCTGGTTCGGCGATTTAGGTGCTGTACAGACATTTTTCGAAGCAATCTTTCTGTTCGTTGCCCCGTGGATAGCCAATAAAATCGGTGCAAAACGTACACTCATCTTAGCCGGAACAATTATGTCGCTGCGCATTATCGGGTCTTCGTTCGAATGGGGTCCGCTCTGGATTGCTGCTGTAAAATGTATTCACTCTTTTGAAAAACCTCTGTTTCTCGTAGGTCAGTTTAAATACATTTCCAAAAACTTTGACCTGCGCCTGTCCGCTTCCATTTATCTGGGCTGTTTATGCACCAGTTCCATCTGTGCCAGCATTTTCTCGCCGTTTTTCGGCAGTATGTACGAAAGTATCGGTTTCTCCCAGTCATATTTCTATATCGGCATTGTAACCGGTATCTGCACTATAATTTCACATAAACTTCTTGTCAGCGACAACAAACCGGGTATTTCCTACAAAGATATCATTCTGGCTGAAGAAGCCGAAGAAAAACGAAAAGCACAGCAAAGAAAAAACGCTGATAATTAAATATAGAAAGAAGGTAATATTTTGCAAAAACATTATATCAATCTTAAACAAGAAGTAAACGTTATCTATGATACTTTAAATCATTTACAGGGTACTAATCCTGCCGGCGAACATATCAGTTTTACCAATCACTACATGAAGAAAAATGATAAGCCGTTTTTCGGTATCTGCGGTGAATTCCATTTCAGTCGTTATAACTGGCATAAATGGGAAGATGAAATTATCAAAATGAAAATGGCCGGCATCAATATCATTCCTACTTATATTATTTGGAACCACCATGAAGAAATCAAAGGGCAATTCCGCTGGAACGGCAATTTCAATATCCGCTATTTTATTCAATTATGTCAAAAACACGATGTAAACGTGATTTTGCGTGTAGGTCCGTTCGTACACGGCGAAGCCCGAAACGGCGGCCTGCCTGACTGGTTGTACGGTGAGCCATGCCGCGTCCGCTCCAATGACAAACGCTATCTTTTCTATGTAGAACGGTATTACCATGAAATCGGTCAACAGATACGAGGATTAATGTACAAAGACGGCGGCCCTGTAATTGGCGTTCAGCTCGACAATGAATACTGCCACGCCGGTGCACCGTGGGAAATGACGACCGGCACCAGCAATGAATGGATATCCAACGGTACCTATGATACAGATGACGCAGAACACCATAAACATATTGAAACTCTCAAAGAATTTGCTGTAAAAGCCGGTCTTATCGCTCCGATTTATACAGGAACGGGCTGGGGAGGCGCATATGCTTCGCCCGATACCGTCCTGCCGCTTTGGGGCGGATATGCCTTCTGGCCTTGGATTTTCTACGACGAAAGCATTAAAGAACATCCTGTAACGCCTGAATTTGTCTATCGCAATTACCGCAAGCCGACTTACAATTTCGAGCCGGCATACGACCCGACAACCGTTCCGTTCGCCTGCTGCGAAATGGGCGGCGGCATGACCGTATTTTATAAATACCGTTTCCTGCTGCCGTATCACAGCGTGGAAGCCATGGCAAATATCAAAGTCGCCGGCGGCTGCAACTTTGTCGGCTACTACGTATTCCACGGCGGCTCCAATCCGCTCGGATTAAAAACACCGTATTTAAACGAAAATGCCACACCGAAAATCTCCTATGATTATCAGGCTACCATCGGTGAATTCGGACAGGTGCGCGACTCTTACAACCGCTTAAAACGACTGCATTATTTCTTCCATACATTCCAGAACGAATTCTGCCCGACACAGACCGTTTTGCCGGACGGTGCTGAAGATATTGCGCCGACTGATGTGGAAAAACTGCGTTTTGCCGTACGTATTGATAAAAACAGGGGATTTATCTTCATTAATAATTATCAGGACCATCTCATTTCACCTGATAAAAAGGACTTTGCTTTTACGCTGGATTTAGCGGATGAAATTTTAACCGTACCGCAGAAAGGCTCTTTATCCTTAAATTCCGAAGAAAGCTGTATTCTGCCGTTTAATTTCACAATGGACAGTCTCACCCTAAAGTACGCTACAGCGCAGTTGATAACGAAAATCGAGCAGAACGGCGAAAAATCATATTTCTTCTTTATGCCGCAAGGTATGCAGCCGCAATACTGCTTCAGCAAAGAACACATTAAAGATATTTCCATTGACGGCGGCAATATCGAATACGCCGAAAATTGCATCTTTATTCAACCGGCAAATGACAAATTGTCCAAAACAGTCATAACGGACGATAATGCACAGAAAATAAACATATATACGCTTACAGCTCAGCAGAGCCTTAACTTCTGGCAGTTTGAGTATCAAGGAAGAACCTGCGTATTATTATCCGCACAGCCGGTACTTGCCGATAAAAACGGTATCCGTTTTGAAGCCTGCAGTAATGAAATTACCGTTTACAATATTGACAATCTGATGAATGCGGCTTTATTTAAAAATGCTGCAGACAAAAATACCGACGGTCTGTTGACATCGTATACCTTACGCCAGACAGCTAAAGACATTATGTTTACGACAGAAAATATCGATAAGGGAAAAATACTGGTTCATGTCGATACCGATAAACTGCCTGAATTAAAAGATGCACTGCTACAAATCGACTATCAGGGCGATATCGGTTATGCCTTCGTCGAAAATGAACTCGTTGCCGACAATTTCGCCAACGGTGCAACATGGGAAATCGGTCTTAATAATATTTTCAGCAAAACGCCTAACAGTGAAATCTTCATTTCCATCTCACCGCTGAAAGAACAGCAGATTATCAAAAGCGATACGCCGATGGCGGGACGCAGCGAAGAAGACGGCAATGCCGTTGTATCCATCGACGATATCAAAATACAGCCTATTTATGAATTCATTCTTTAATTTTTAAACACTTAGGAGTCTTTATCATGAAAAATAAACTGATAGCATCATTAACGCTCGCCGGCATTCTGACCGGTTCCACCGCTTTTGCCGCTGAAAACCCGTTTGCCACCGTTCCGAAAGATTACTGGGCTTATTCCGCTGTGGAACAGCTCGTGCAGGACGGTCTTGTCGACGGTTACACCGTAGATGATTTTCACGATAAAAAAGTCGTTGCCCGCTACGATTTGGCGCAGTTCGTTGCCCGTGCCATGGCAAATGAAGAAAGAGCCAATGCCGAACAGAAGGTTATTTTGGAAAAACTGCAGACTGAATACGGCAACGAGCTGAAAATCATGACCGTTATTCCTACAGAACAGCCAAAAACAGAAGCTCAGCCGGCACAAAACAGTGGTAAATTCTTCGACAACGGCAAAATCAAATGGTTCGGCGATGCCCGTTTCCGTTATCAGCGTAATTACACCGATAATCCGAGAAGCTATACGGCAAATGCCGATGAAAGCGTCAGAAAAGACGGTAAAAACAGCCGTATTCAGGAACGTCTGCGTTTAGGTTTTTATGCTGAACCAGACGATAATCTCTCCGTACTGGGCCGCTTGAAATTTGAAAATACGCTGAACAATGATAACCGCTGGGATACGGACAGCGATGAGCATCACGGCACGGGCAGCGTGGACTTATTGGCTTTGACTTATAAAAATAACGCTACTTCCGTAACGGTCGGTCGCCAAAATCTGTATTTAGGACAGGGTTTGCTTTTCTGGGACAACCCGATGGACGGTATTTTAGTAACGCAGGATTTGGACAATAATTCCTCCATCTCCGCCGGCTGGGGCGATTTAACCGCCGCTACTTGGTCCGGACACACTACGAACGCTTTCGTCGCCAATGCAAAAGCGGCCATAAACGATAATACCAATCTTACATTGGCTTACCTGAAAACGAACAGCAATAACAACAGAATGTACAGCACACGCAAAAATCAGTGGAACTGGATAGAATCCACCGACAATCCGTATATGTTCGACTCCGTCGCTTACGGTTTCAATACCCAGCTCAGCGACAAATGGAAATTAAAAGCGGAAGGCGTAACAAATCTCGCTTCCGACCTTCCGGACGGAGCACAGAAAAACGGCTGGTGGACAAGACTCACTTACGGCAATTTGAAATGGGATACAAAAGGAACATGGGAAGTTTATGCTGATTACATGCATCTTGGAAACTACAGCATTGACTCTTCTGCTTGGCCGCATATCCTCAACACTCCGGGCGGCGATGGTGTCGGCGGCAACGGTGAAAAAGGCTTTGGTCTAGGTGTAAGCTATATGCTGGCGGATAATACCAATCTTGCACTCAACTGGTATAAATTAAAACCGTACGACAGCGACTATTCCGGTTTCTCCGATTACTACGATATGTACAATCTCGAACTCAACTACAGCTTCTAATCTACGTTCATTTTTCTTTTGAAAAGTCAAAAGAAGAAGTACTCGGTACAATTACATTGCGCTAAACCTATAAAAGAAAGGTCGATTATTATGAAAAAACGTAATTTGAAAAAAATGATTTTGTCGGCAATCACGGCAACCGTCATCAGTTGTTCCCTGCCATTTACCGCTTTTGCCGCCGTTCAGGTAAATCCGATTGAAAATATATCCGCCGATTTCATCAAAGGAGCGGATGTTTCCATCATGCCGGAACTTGAAAAAAACGGTACTATATTTTACGATAACGGTGTAGCGCAGGACGGACTTACGATACTAAAAAACCACTGCGTAAACTGGATACGCGTGCGCATCTGGAACAATCCGTACTATGTCGGTCCTGAAGGTGTCGGCGCAGGCAATACGGACGAAGCAAAAGCCATTGAAATGGCAAAGCGCGCCAAAGCTCTCGGCATGAAAGTTCTCGTCGATTTCCATTACAGCGATTTCTGGGTGGACCCTGGTCAGCAGAAAAAACCGGACGCATGGAAAAATGACAGCGGCGACAAACTAGTACAGGATGTTTACGACTATACGGCAAAAGTAATGCAGAACTTCAATGCCCAGGGAGTTACACCGGATATGGTGCAAATCGGCAACGAACTTAATAACGGTATGCTCTGGCCGGACGCCCAGCTCACAGCCGACAATAAAAACGGCTATACTATGCTTGCCAAACTCCTCAATGCCGGACTGAAAGCCGTTCACGACAACGATAAAAACGGACAGGTCAAAACCATGATACATCTTGCCGGTACCGATGTGTGGACTTATCATAATTTCTTCGATAAATTAATCATGGAAAACAAAGTCAACGATTTCGACATCATCGGCCTGTCCTTCTATCCGTTCTGGCACGGCACCATGGATGACCTCAAAAACACCATGAACGATATAAGTGCCCGCTACGATAAAGATGTTATTGCCGTAGAAACGGCTTACGGCTACACGCTCAATGACGCCGACTCCGAAAAGAACAATTTCGGTGCAACGGAAGAAAAAGTAGGCGGCTACAAAGCTACCGTACAGGGTCAGGCAACGGCTCTACGCGACGTTATGGCTACCGTATCCAGCGTGAACGACAACCGCGGTCTCGGTATATTCTACTGGGCACCGGACTGGGTGCCTAATCCGAAAGTCGGCTGGAAAAATCCAGACGGCGGCAACGGCTGGGATAACCAGACACTGTTCGATACGAAAGGCAACGCTCTTGACTCCATAGACACATTCAACCTCGTATCCGACCCGAACAATCCGTATGTAGAACCGACTGTCGTTTCCGTAAATCCTGTAACAGTTGAAGGAGCCGGTATTTACTCCAATATCAAAATGCCGGAAACGGTAGGCGTTGTATACTCCAACGATGCAGTAAAAAATACGTCAGTTACCTGGGACAATCCTTCGCCGATGTATACTAAAGCCGGCAATTATACCGTAACGGGAACAATCGCAGGAATTAGCGAAAAAGCCGTTGCCAATATCGAAGTCCAAAATAAGATGAACCTCGTCATCAACAGCAATTTCGAAAATGAAAAACTGGACGGCTGGACGATTACAGGCGATACTTCTTCCGTAAACCTCACCTGGAACCAGGGCGACACCCGCGATAAAGTGGCTCTTCACTACTGGGGCAACAGTGCCTTCAACGTTACTATCTCTCAGAAATTCACCGGCCTTGCCGACGGCAAGTACACGCTTTCGTGCTGGACTCAGGGCAAAGGCACGGCTTCCAATTATAAATTGTTTGCCAATATTAACGGCACGCAGCAGACTGCCGATATCAAAGATGACGGCTGGAGCAGATGGCACCAGACCGTTATCCGCGATATCGAAGTCAAAAACGGTGAAGCCGAAATCGGCTTTATCTTAAACGGGACACCTGATACATGGGGTTCCATAGACGATGTAGAATTTTATCGTCAACAATAATAAAGCCTTCTAAAAAAAATAAAATAAATCCTAAATTTTCAGCGGTTTTCTCATAAAAAGAAACCGCTCTTTTTTTCTTTAGTTCAAAATACTATATTTTTTAATTCATTCTGTAGTATAATCTTATACACTTTTCTGTTTTTTCCATGTATAATTTAAATATAGTTAGAAAAATTCATTTATTTAGGAGGTTTTTAAATGTTTGATTTAAACAAATTAGCTAATCCTGCTTATTTTGCCGACAACCGCCTGCCGGCTCACAGCGACCATTCCTATTTCGCCAATGAATGCGAAATGAATAATGATGAAATGAGCATGAGAAAATCCCTGAACGGACTTTGGTATTTTTCTTATGCCAAAAATCTGCCGTCGCGCCTTGAAGGCTTTGAACAGCCGGATTATGACTGCAAAATCTGGGATACTATCCGCGTACCGGCTCACATTCAGATGGAAGGCTACGGCAAACCTCACTATACTAATACTCCTTATCCTTGGGACGGACATGAAAAAGTAAATCAGGGAGAAATTCCGCAGGAATTCAATCCTACTGCTTCTTATGTAAAATATTTCACAGTTCCAAAAGGCTGGAAAGATGTATTTATTTCCTTCCAGGGCGTAGATTCAGCCATGACTCTTTGGCTCAACGGTAAATTCGTAGGCTACAGCGAAGACAGCTGCACTCCTTCCGAATTCGACCTCACACCGTATCTTGTGGAAGGTGAAAACAAGATTGCCGTTCAGGTTTACCGCTTCAGCTCCGGCAGCTGGGTAGAAGACCAGGACTTTTGGCGTTTCTCCGGTATTTACCGCGATGTATACTTATTCACAAAACCGCAATTACACATTGACGATTTATTCATTCACGCCGTTCCAGTAAACGATTACAAAGACGGTAAACTGACGATTGATTTCAAATGGAACAACAGCGATGCTAAAAATCTGGCTGTAAAAATGACGGATAACAGTGGCAACGTAGTCCTTGATACTGTTCAGGAAAACATCACCGGTGAAGCAAGCACTTTTACGGCTGACTTAAACAGTGTAAAACTCTGGAGCGCTGAACATCCTAACCTCTATAAAACCGTTTTCACCGTAACAGATACAAACGGCAATATCATGGAAATCATTCCGCAGAATATCGGCTTCCGTGAATTTAAAATGGACGGCAACATCATGAAAATCAACGGCAAGCGCATTGTATTCAAAGGCGTTAACCGCCATGAATTCGACTGCTATTTCGGCCGTGCCATTCCGACGGAAAAAATCGCTCATGACCTTGATATAATGAAACAGCACAATATCAATGCTGTCCGCACTTCCCACTATCCGAACAACAGCAAGCTGTATGAACTGTGCGATATTTACGGTTTATACGTAATCGACGAAACAAATATGGAAACGCACGGCAGCTGGATGGTAAAAGGTGCAGTCCGTGAAGATGAAAATACCGTACCGAATGATAATCCTGCTTGGCACGATATTATCATCGACAGAGCAAAATCCATGCTCGAACGCGACAAAAACCATGCCAGCATCATCATCTGGTCGTGCGGCAACGAATCCTACGGCGGCAAAAACATCTTCGATATGTCACAGTATTTCCGTCAGGCTGACCCTTCCCGCCTTGTTCACTACGAAAGCATTTTCTGGAACAGAAAATACAACGGCACAAGCGACATGGAAAGCCAGATGTACACGAAAGTTGCCGATATCAAAAAATTCCTCAGCCAGCACCGCGATAAACCGTTCATCATGTGCGAATACACTCATTCCATGGGCAATAGCAACGGCGGTATGCACAAATACACCGACCTGACGGACGAAGAACCGCTGTATCAGGGTGGCTTTATCTGGGATTTCGCCGACCAGGCAATCTGGGGCAGAGATATTTACGGCAATGAAGTTATGTACTACGGTGGCGATTTCGGCGACAGACCGTCCGACTACAACTTCAGTGGCAATGGTATCGTATTTGCCGACCACAGCCCGACGACGAAATTGCAGGAAGTTAAATTCAACTACCAGAACTTCGTGCTCACTCCGAGCGAAACAAGCGTAAAAATCGTCAACAAATCGCTGTTCACCAATACAAACGAATATGATTTAGTCATCACTCTTGCCAAGGACGGCAAAGAAGTTTACACGACAAAAACAGCAGCCGACATTCCTGCCGGTGAAACGGGAGAAGTTGCCATCAATTTACCGAAATTCGGCGCAGGCGAATACACTGTAACTGCTTCTTTAAAATTAAAAGAAGACACAATTTGGGCATCTTACGGCCATGAAATCGCATTCGGTCAGTATGTATTTACTTGTCAGGCAGAAACAGCACCTGCAGCACTGCCGCCGGTAAAAGTTACTAAAGGCGACGTGAGCATCGGCGTTAAAGGCGAAGGTTTTGAAATCATGTTCTCCACCGATAAATGCACGATGACTTCTTATAAATACAACGGCGTGGAAATGATTGAAGAACTGCCTCGCCTCAATTTCTGGCGCGCACCGATTGACAATGACTACGGCTGCGGCATGCCGTTTGAAACGGCACAGTGGAAACTTGCCAGCATGTACAATAAATGTACAAATTATGAAATCATCGAAAACGGCACGGCAAGCGTAGCTTTCAAATTCACTTACGAACTGGCTACAAGACCTGCTGCTTTCGTTACTGTTGTCTATACTGTAACGGGCGATGGCACGGTTAAAGTCGACATGAGCTATGACAAAGTCGAAGGTCTGCCGAACATTCCTGATTTCGGTATTCTCTTCACTATCCCTGTTGATTATGACCAGATTAAATACTATGGCCTCGGACCTTGCGACAACTATATCGACCGCAAAGAAGGCGCAAAGCTCGGCATCTTTACTTCCACAACAGAAAAAGAAATGCAGCCGTATCTCCTGCCTCAAGATTGCGGCAATCACTGCGGCATTCGCTGGATGGAAGTAACGGACAGACGCGGCCGCGGCGTAAAAATCTCCGCTGTTTCCGCTCCGATTGAAGCTTCCGCACTCTCGTACACTCCGCATGAAATCGAAAACGCGCGTCATCACTACGACCTGCCAAGACCGCATCACACTATCGTGAGAGCATCCGCCGGCATGTACGGCATCGGCGGCGACGACTCCTGGGGTGCACCGACACTTGATGAATACATCACGAAAAACGAAAGCAAATCATTCTCCTTTACATTTAAAGGTATTTAAGATTAACGCAAAAAAACGGTTAAGATTTATTTCTTAACCGTTTTTTCTTTGTACATTGAATTTTACCATCAGCTGTGCAGAATGTGTTGTTATGTACACACCGGAAATTATAATTACGGCACTGATTATCTTCTGCCACGTTATTGCTTCGCCTAAAGTAAAATACGCCGATATTATTCCGACAATCGGCAGCAGATTTAAGAATATTGCCGCATAACTTGCACCGACAAATTTCGTTCCCATATTCCAGAACATCATGGCGGCAACACCGCCGCCCCAAATCATATATAAAAATGCACATGCAGCAAGTGGCGATA
>OGYT01002021.1_pt1 | contig 11768 bp, 10 predicted proteins | sample 1576631 | NCBI WGS metagenome assembly OGYT01 (sample SAMEA3541588, study PRJEB24748) | human gut metagenome | biome: human gut; feature: human-associated habitat; material: faeces | place: China | collected 2012
TTCCGAAATCTTATTGCATAATGAAGCCCTTACTGCCTTCAAAGCCTGGGCGGCCAAAGAAGACAGAGTAGAATATTAAAAAACCTCTCACTATTATTAACCTATTAATTACCCCTCAAATGAAAAGAAAAAGCCTTTTATTTGTTATGGCATCAGTATGCCTGTTCAGTTGTCAACAGCAAGAAGAACTGCAAGATCCCAGTAAAGAAGTGATCGACTTTTCTACTTCTATTGACCAAAGTATCAACAATGCTCTTACTCGTAACAGCAGCAGTTTGACACTTCCGTTAAAGAACAATTTCGCTGCCGGAGATGTCATCTCAATGTCAGTTGCCGAGCAAGATTATCATCCGTTTGCCATAGGTATGGATAGCCAGACCTGGAACGAGGCAGGCACCGATTCGGAAACAGTTACTTTCTATGCTCATTATCCTGAATTGACCGACGAAGCAGCTACTACCAGATCATTGAGCAGCCGCTATCGTGAAATCAAGGGTGGCTTAGAATATTTGTTCGGTACAGCCCAAGCCAACAAAGGTTCTAAGAATGTTGCTCTTACATTCAAGAGAATGACAACGCCCGTCGTTCTGCTTGACGAGAACAACCAGCCGTACGAAGGTAGAGCAATCGTTAAACTGTTCTTGAAGAACAAAGGTGTACAGGACTTGTTCAGCGGCAAAATCGAAGCTGACCCCAATGCAAAACCGGAATACATTGATATTCGGAAAGTATCTGAAGGTATCTTGACTAACTTGATTCCACAGATCATCAAAGCCGGCGAGAAAATAGGAACGGTTATCCTGGAGGACGGTAAAGAAGAACCTATCATCGCAGAGGAGGACATTACCATAGAAGCCGGAACTCCTGTTGCGGTAAAAATGTACGCAAGACGCGGAATCATTGACGAACGGACTCCACTATTCAGATAAAATAAAGAATAAAAAGTGATACTAATAAAAATCCCCGGAACCGCTGTAGACACTCAGCATTCCAGGGATTTTTTACACACAAAAGTTATTATTGAAATTGAAAACTGTCTCTTTATTAGATTAGAAGCGCATACCTACGGTAAGAACCACCTTATGATTATTATTGGTTACCTTTGTTCCTGGTAATTCTAAACTATCAAAAGCATAGAATGTTTCTTTATAAGTGTTATACAAATATGCCATATCCACATAGAAACTTTCACCACGATAACCACAACCGAATGTATAATTATTAGTAGCACCCGGATTAGAGAACTCCGTATCAGTACGCATTGAGTTTACAGGAAGATACTTAAAAGCGTCTGATTTCAAAGGAGCAGTTATATGATTATATCCCAAACGGAATGAAAATTCCGGTGCTAGCTTAAATTCAGCTCCAACACGAAGTGTATGAACAGGCTTCATCATCGCTTTAATGTCTTCCGTCTGACCTAATTCATATCCGTCCGGATCTTTCATTTTAGCTTTAGTACGGTCTGAATATTCATACTCAACTCCCAATGCGACGGAAGAACCGATAGTATATCCCATACTTGCATTGAATTTCCACGGAGTAACTAATTTATATTCATATTCTCCTTCAGTATCATTTCCACGAGCATCATAAGGTCTGGTAATACCGCGCGTATCCTCATTCAAATCAAAATTAATATAAGCAGTATTGCGTTCCTTCAAACTAAAGAAAGTCGGGGTATGTACAGCTGCACCTATACGGAACGAAGATGACTCAAAAGGACGAAGAATGAAACCAAGTTTAAAATCAACTCCACTACCATCTACCCAAAAGTCATTTCCTAAGGTATATCCTCCATGGCCATTCCCATCCTTATCTGTAAAGTCTTCATTATATTCGCTGGTCCTATCATAGTTCACACTGTAAAGTCCTAATGTAGCTCCAACATAAAAACGATCATAAAAATTCAACGCACCATTCAAATCAAAAGAATGGATGCCTCCACTTTCTTTTGAACGATAAGACTGGCTCACAGCATCTCCTGCCTGAAAATAGGGCAGATACCCCTCAAAGGGAGGTTCTGCATCCGGATTATCAGGATCAACTTCCCCGTAAACAGGATTCACTAAATGAGCATTATATCCCATAATACCCAACCAAGGCAATTCCGGATTTTGGAAAGCATCATCGCTCCTCAAAGCTGCTTCTGTAAATGGATCAAAACCTCCGTATGAATCAAAGTTTACCATGTTGGCCATTTGAACAGTTTGAGAAGTGTTGAATACTCCACTCATCAGCATACTTCTATTGAATGACTTCATTTTGCGATAATTGAAACCAAAGTTGGCAAATCTCAACGCTGTTGTATTTCCTATTTTTGTAGAGAACACAAATCCGGCATTATCGAATGAGCCATGAAACTTGTCAAGACTCGCTCCATTAGCTTTTGTTCCTGTATTATCAAAACCAAATGACACCATAAAATCATTGCTGCGATAAATTCCGATACCGGCAGGATTGGTTCCCATAGTAGTAATATCTCCACCCAAGGCTCCCATAGCACCACCCATACCTACAAAACGAGCAGTTCCATTTAAATCACTTCCCATCCATCGGTTTGCATCATAGATAGTTGTTTGAGCATTTAGAAATCCTACACCTATCAAAAGAATACAAATCGCTAATATTCTATTACTTTTCATAATCAATCTCTTTTGAAATTATAAATTATCTTCTATAGCTACCGCCAGAACTACGTGAAGAGCCACCACCGCCACTACTACGTGAAGAACTGCCACTGCTACCAGAACTGCGAGAATAACTACCACTGCTACCTGATGAGTAGCTACTTCCACTACTTCTTGAATAGCTACCTGAATTGGAAGAGCGGGATGATGATCTATCAGGTGTATAGCTTCGTGATGTAGAAGTTGAACTTCCGCGTGAGTAGCTACTACCGCTACTGCGACTAGTACTTGTTCTGGAATTTCCCGTTGAACTGTTACTTCTAGTATAGGAAGAACCAGAATTACGTGTGCTAGTACCGGAACTACGTGTACTGCTTGGGCGTGTGTATGTTTCCGTATTCCTACGAGAATATGAACTTCCCGAACGAACAGAACCATTACTACTGCTACGAGTATAATCACGTGTTCCTACTACTCTGCTATTTGCACCTGTAGTGGTACCGGAACGACGAACACTTTGTCCAACTGAAGAATTAGTAGGCCGTGTAGTTGATGAACCTGTTCCTCTTCTATAAGAAGTAGAATTATAATATCTCGAACCTGAATAATAGGAACGGTTATTTCCATTTATCACACTACGTCCGGCATAATAAGGTCTTCCACCTCCGCCCCAGCCCCAGCTAGGACCACCGTGCCAGTGGTGGTGATGTCCCCAATAACCGCCGCCATACCAGCCACCCCAGTAGCCGCCATACCAGCCGCCCCAATAACCCGGAGAATATCCCCAAGCGTAGTAAGGACGATTCCATCCCCAGCCATAGTTCCATCCCCAGCCGTAAGAGCCATAACGCCAATCCCACCAGAGTGGATTACTGAATGTCGGGAACGCATAAGCATACATACCGTCGGTATATACATTCCAGTCCCATGAATTCGGACCGTAAACTACATCCCAATACAACGGGCTGCTGATGCTGATAGCAAAACGCGGATTGCGGAAACGGATGATACGTTCAGCGTATTCATAGTCGTCTTCCGTACCATTGAATTCGCCTGTCACCCATTCTCCGTCCAAATCCGGATTAGATTTTTCTTTTATATATAAGGTATCATTATCCATTACGAATTCATTATCACGTGCATCGTAACGGCGGTTATATTCATCCACATCCCGTGTTCTTCCCTTACGGTCCTGAACCACTACTGTAGTACCCGGTGAAGTATAGATGTTGGTCACCTGTTTCTTCGTTTCCTTCTTAACCGGAGTTTCTTTCTTCTCCTGTTTGTCTTTTGAAGGAATGAAGTAAAGGTCGTCATCAACGCTTTGTGCCATCAAGCCTATCGGGAGGCACAAGGCAAATAGCAAGAAATAAACAATCTTTTTCATATCATCTCGGTTTATGTAATTACTTAAACTTATTCATGTTACAAAGATAAGGAAGAGATTTTTCGTCCGAGGGAGATTTTCCCCAAAGGATAATAGGGAAATCCCTATTTCTAACTATCTTTGTCCATTATTCACCAGAATTAAAAACAACTATGAAGTATTTTGAGTTCACATTCCGCACCCACCCTTGCACAGAAATCGTCACTGACGTACTGGCTGCCGTACTGGGTGAAGTCGGGTTTGAAAGTTTTGTTGAGTGTGAAGGCGGACTGACCGCATATATCCAACAGACAATCTGTGATGAAAACGCCATCAAGATTGCCATCACCGAGTTCCCCCTACCCGATACGGATATTACTTATACATACACCGAAGCGGAAGATAAGGACTGGAATGAAGAATGGGAAAAGAATTTCTTTCAACCCATCATTATCGGAAACCGATGTGTGATTCACAGCACTTTCCACCAAGATGTTCCCAAAGCGGAATATGACATTATCATCAATCCTCAAATGGCCTTCGGAACAGGACACCACGAGACTACTAGCCTCATCATTGAAGAATTGTTGGACAGCGAATTGAAAGATAAATCTCTGCTCGATATGGGCTGCGGAACTTCAATTCTTGCCATCCTCGCACGTATGCGGGGCGCACGCCCCTGTATAGCCATCGACATTGATGAATGGTGTGTACGAAACTCCATCGAAAATATCGAATTGAACCACGTAGACGATATTGCCGTTTCACAAGGAGATGCCTCGTCGCTTACAGGAAAAGGACCTTTCGACGTTATCATCGCCAACATCAACCGGAATATATTACTGAATGATATGAAGCAATATGTTGCCTGCATGCATACGGATTCCGAACTCTATATGAGTGGATTTTATGTAGACGATATTACCGCCATCCGCGAAGAAGCGGAAAAGAACGGATTGACTTTCGTTCATTATAAAGAGAAGAATCGCTGGGCAGAGGTGAAGTTTGTTTATAAAGGATAAGAGTCCTGATGGATGTAGAAAAAATAGTGACGGTATATGCTTGGGATAGTGACGCTATCCCAAGCATATACCGTCACTATTTGTATCGGATAGCGTCACTATCTTATAAGGAGAAACAAAGTTGTTACGCGAACTCTTTCTTTACCTGTTGACACCATGCTTTTATTTTCTTTTCCGCCTGCTCGGACTGATTATCCAAATCGACAACCAAACCGCACCACTGCTCACCACGTAAAGCTTTGGAACGTTCGAAAGTATAACCTTCGGAAGAAGTAAAACCAACTAAAGTAGCCTCATCTTCTTCAAATACCTCCGCCAACAGACCGATTCCATCTGCAAAATTCTCCGGATAGCGTATCTGATCTCCCAGACCGAAAATAGCAACCTTCTTACCTTTTAATTTCATTGTCCGGAGTTCCGGCAACAGTTCGTCCCAATAAGTAGGAAGTTCTCCATCAAACCAAGTGGAAGCACCCACAATGAAGCAGTCATAAGCAGCAAAGTCATTTTGCCAAGCCTGTTCAATAGGCACTGTCTCTATCTTTTCCTTACCGAATTCTTTCTGTATTTTCTCTGCCACCCAACTCGTTCTTTCGGCTTTGGTAGCATAAAATAAACCTATCTTTTTCATAATCCACACTATTTAATATTCCAATAATCTCCGGGCAGCCTCGTATATCTTGGCCTCATCCGGCAGAATTTCCTTTTCCAAAATCGGATTAAAACCGACAGGAGTAAAAGTAGAACCGACACGCTGCACCGGTCCATCGAGATAGCGGAACATCTCTCCACTAATCATAGCAGCAAGCTCCGCACCAAAACCGGAGAATACTTTATCTTCATGAACCACCAATGCCTTGCTCGTTTTCTTGACCGATTCGAATATCGCCTCTTTATCCAACGGAATCAAGGAGCGAATATCAATGACTTCCACTTTCCAGCCACCTTCTTTTTCCAATCGTTCTGCTGCGTGCAGACAGAAATGGGTGGTATTGCCATAGGTAATAATGCTTAAATCTGATCCCTCACGACGAATACGTGCTTTTCCGAAAGGTACTTCAAAATCTTCCGGCACTACTGCTGCCGCTTCTACCGAATTATACAATGCTTTCGGTTCGAGGAACAGCGTGAAGCCTTTGGATCGCATACTGGTACGAAGTAATCCGGCAGCATCATCCGCAAAAGACGGGCAGACAATACGTGCCCCCGGTAAAGTGGTCAAAGCTCCCTCCAGGTTTTGAGAATGATACAAGCCTCCACCGATATAGCCACCGGAAGCCAGACGCAGAGTTATATTCGGAGCGAATTTCCCATTGCTACGCCAGTACTCATGTGTACACTCCACATATTGTTCTACGGCAGGCCAGAAATAATCGGCAAACTCCGCTCCCTCAATCACCACATGAATTTTAGGATCAAAGCGACTCATTCCATTGGCGGTGCCTACAATATAATCTTCCGCAATCGGTGCACTGAATACACGGGCTTCGCCGAATTCCTGCTGCATACCTTTGGTTACATTAAACACGCCTCCTTTTTCCCTGTTTGCCACATCCTGTCCCCAAATAAAGGTATCGGGATTATAGCGGAATTCAGCTTTCAATGTTTCATTAATGGCATTGACCAGAAAAGTCTTCTCCCCTTCCGCCTCATGTGTACCATCTTTATATTTCTGTGGCTGATAAGGTTCGGGCATTACAAAATCATAAATGCTTTTAGGATCGGGATCGGGAGCAGCCAAAGCCTTCCGGTTGGCAGCAGACAATTCTTTCTTTGCATCAGTTTCTATTTGTTGCAGTTCTTCCTCGGTCAGACGTTTATAACGCAGCAGCATCCGGCGAAACTTCATCAAGGGATCAGCATCTTTCACATATTCCAATTCATTCTCATCCCGATACAAGGTGTGCTTATCTGAATTGGAGTGCGAACCGATCCGGACACAATTCGCCTGCACAATAACCGGATTACGGGTACTGATAGCATATTCCCGCGCTTCGGTCATAGCATTCATCGAATCGAATACATCCTTTCCGTTACAATAGATAATTTTCAGGTTCTTGAAGCCCGAGAAGTTCTCGGCTACTTTACGGTTGGCAGTCTGTTCCGATTTGGGTACGGAAATACCATACCCATTATCTTGTATTACAAAAATCACCGGAAGACGTTCGAGGCTGGCACCATTGATAGCTTCGTAAACGAATCCTTCGGAAGTAGCCGACTCTCCGTGAGAAGTGATGGCTACGCCTTTATGTCCATAATATACCATTGCTCTGGCCACACCTGCTGCGTGAAGGTCGTGTGTGCCAGTAGCAGAGGAGATGTTTTCAATGTGCCATTCCGGTTTGGCGAAATGGTTCGACATGTGACGTCCTCCGCTACCCGGATCCGTTGCTTTGGAAATACCGTTCAGGATAACTTCTTCAGCGGTCATTCCGGCGGAAAGCACGGTTAACATGTCCCGGTAGTATGGAAACAGGAAATCTTCACCGAGAGTGAATACCTGACCGACAGCAAGTTGAATACCATCATGCCCTGCATAGGGAGCATGATAAGACCAACCCAAAGATTGCAACAGGTAAGACGGTGCCTTTTCGTCCAAGGCACGCCCCAATGTCATCAGATGATACCACTTTTTCAGGGTTTCTACATCTGTAGTTTTTATATCATATTTCTTTTTCATGAGTAATGAAGTTCTTAATGAATGAAACAATCAGTTATCAGCCTTTCCAATTTTCGAGATAGTCGGCTATAAAATGCAGGAAGTTACCTCCCAACATTCCGTCTACTACCCGATGATCGTAAGACAAAGACAAGTACATTTTATGCCGGATTGCAATCGTATCACCCTCCGGAGTTTCTACAACAGCAGGTTTCTTCTCAATATACCCTACTCCCAAGATAGCTACTTGCGGCTGATTAATGATTGGCGTACCGAACAGGCTCTTGAATGTACCAAAATTGGTTATCGTAAATGTACCCCCATCAATATCTTCCGGCATTAATTTGTTATCCCTTGCTTTCAAGGCCAGAGAATCGATGGCAATAGCCAACCCGTTCAGATTCAGATGATCGGCATCATGCACCACAGGAACAATCAGATTTCCATCATTCAAAGAGACGGCAATACCGACATTAATATGCTTTTTGAAAAGAATATTGTATCCATCTACCGATACATTCACCTGTGGATAGGCAGCCAATGCTTTTGCCACGGCTTCCGTTATCACAGGCATATAAGTCAGTTTCACTCCTTCGCGACGGAAGAAAGCATCTTTATTTTTTTCACGCCAACGCACCAATTTGGTGACATCTACTTCTACCACATTGGTCACGTGAGGAGATACTTTCTTAGACATAACCATGTGGTCGGCAATAATCCGGCGGACACGATCCATCTCTTTGACTTCGACTCCAGGCATTGCTACAGGAGCAGACGATTTAGATAAAGTGGCAGCCGGCTGGGCAGCAGCGGCAGATGTAGCCGGAGCAACCTTCGGACTTGCCTGTTCAGAAGAAACAGCAACTGATGGTTTGCTTGCGGCCGGGGCAGCAGATGCCGGCTTCGGTTCAACGCTACCTCCTCTTTTCTTCTTTTCAATATAATCTTTTATATCTTTCTTACTCAATCGCCCTTCATAACCGGTTCCTTGTATAGCATCCAGTTCTTCTTTCGGAATCTTAGCTTCCCGCGCCAACTGAATCACAACAGGAGAGTACCAACGTTCTTCCTCTGCAACAACAGGTTTCGATGCAGTATTCGCTGATACGTTCTTAGCAGTTTCCGCTGACGATGGTGATGTTTCAGAAACATTTACCGGCTCCGTTCCAGAAGATTCTTCGCCATCCAAATCAATTATAGCGACTACGGTTCCTACAGCAACAGTATCACCTTCCTTATATAAAATCTCCACCACTTTTCCCGCTACGGGAGAAGGGATCTCCGCACTTACTTTAGCAGTATTCACTTCAAAAAGCACATCGTCTTCCTGAATCATGTCACCCACCTTTACAGACCAAGAGACGATGGTCCCTTCGGTTATACTCTCGCCCAACTTAGGCATTTTTATTTCGAATTTCGACATAGACAGTTAATTTATTATTCAACCTTGATATATTACAACAACGGGCTGAAATAGAAAGTTTTAAGTTAAGTAAATTTTAACCGGATACTGACAAAGCCAGTCCGGACATCAACGACTATATATCCACTCTTTCTGAATATATTTCTCTTCCCGAAGCTGATTAACAGCCTCTATTTCCTTCCCGGTAAAAGCACTGACAGATTGGGAATCACTGAAATACTGAAAAGCCTTCTCTTTAAAATCAGTTACAGTTCCCTCCGGCAAATGACTCCGAATATTAGTTACCTCACTCCGAACGGAAGGAACGGCATATACTGACGATAAAGTTTCATCATCAACCATCGGTTCCGGATTCAAAGCTTTATGCAATGCTGCCAGATCCGTATCATACAATAAAGTGCAATGATACAACACCCGATTCTTATGTACGCATTGCGCACTCCCTGATATTTTCAATCCATTCAAATAAATCCCCAATCGTTCATCTCCTTTTACCATCAGGCCTATAGAATTCAGGAAATCCAATGTCCGCTGCAAGTAAGTAACAAATTCCGGCAGACGGGGAACCGTTTCTATAAAAGTCAGATTGACATTACCCAAATCATGATACACCGCTCCCCCACCCGAAAAACGACGGGCAATATGTACTCGTTCCTGTTCCGCCCATTTCTTATCGACTTCCGACCGCAACCGCTGATGCTTACCTATTACCACAGAAGGAGTATCCTGCCAAAGCATGAAAATATCTTCATTTACCTGCTTCAACAGATATTCTTCTGCTGCCAAGTGAAAGTAAATATCAGTAAACGGACTATAGATACATCGAATCATAGATCAAGCGGAATAAGAGTTAAAACATAATTTCGTGATAAATCTCTCCGACCGTAGGATGCGGAAACACAGTCTTCTGGAATTCCTCCACCGTGTACCCTCTCTGAATAGCAATACCTGCTATCACAATAAGTTCTGATGCCGGATTTCCCAACATGTGACAACCGATAATCTTCCCATCTTCATCCTGAATCAGCTTACAGAGTCCGTTTCCCTGTTCATTCTCCGCAACGAACCGTCCGGAATAAGCCATCGGTAATTTTGAAACACGGTAAGGAACTCCTGATTTTACCAGTTCTTCTTCCGTCTTTCCCACTCCCGCCACTTCAGGGTTGGTATAAACGACTCCCGGAACACAATCGTAATTCATCCGGTCTTCCACTCCTAAAATATGATTGATGGCGACTTCCGCTTCACGGATAGCAGTATGCGCCAATAAAGAGTAGCCTGTAATATCACCACACGCATATACACGAGGATGCGAAGTCAACAGATGTTCGTCTACTTTCACTCCATTCCGATGCAGTTCTATATTCAGCTTGTCCAGTCCTACCTTGGATAGATTTGCCTTACGTCCTACACTAAGCAAGATCTTCTCCGCTTCAATAGTAGACGTCTTGCCTTCTTTTTCTATCACAACTCCATGAGGATTTACTTCCACCACTTTCGTATTCAAATAGAAAGTGACTCCCCGTTTGGCATATTCGGCACGAAGCATACCGCTGGTTTCCTTATCCATCGCTCCCAGAATCTCCGGCATCATTTCTACCACATGTACTTTCACGCCCATACTGTTGAAGAAAGAAGCAAACTCCATCCCGATCACTCCGCCGCCAATAATGACCAGCGTCTTTGGAAGTTCCTTTATTTCCAATGCCTCCTTGGAAGTCCAATAACTGATTTCTGACAGTCCCGGTATAGGAGGAATCACTGTATCAGAGCCGGTACATACCAGCAAATATTTCACGGAATAGGTTTCTCCATCACAAATGATTTGTATTTTCCCATCTTTTTCTCCTTCTATCAGAGCTTCCTTTTCTATAATAGTCACTCCGTAAGAACTCACAGTCATCTTCACACCGCCCGTCAACATTTTTACTGTTTTATCTTTACGGCTCATAATCTTGGATAAATCGAACGAAGGAGATTCGGCAGAAACGCCGTATTTGGAAGCACTCTTGATGCTATCCAGTATTTTAGCAGAATATAACAAAGTTTTAGTAGGAATACACCCCTCATTGAGACATACTCCACCCATTGCCTTTTTCTCAAAAAGAACGGCCTTTAATCCGTTGGCCCCTGCCCGTTCGGCAGCTGTGTACCCGGCCGGACCACCACCAATAATAGCTATATCAAAGTTCATAATCGTATTTTTTTAGTAATAATACGATTATAACAAATATGAGAAGAGATAAGTTGTAGGGAAAAGAAATACCCGTTACTTAATTGTCAGCTTTTTAAGTTCCTCTAACGAGCCATTGAACACATTCAAATCTACGTCTTCTTTAATGCCGGGGACACTTCCTACATCCGTATGTTGCCAAAAGTGCCATTTTCCCTGATACCGCACAGAGTCCACATAATAATGGGCAATCCAGTAAGGGTATGCATTGAAGATAGAGTCGTCCAGATAACGGGTTTTAAATTTATAAGAGGTATAAAGAATAGGTTTCACTCCATAATGAGATTCCACCCGGTCCAGCCAGCGTTTGATGCCTTGCTGTAATTCCTTTTTTTCCTTCCGCCCGGTCACTTCCACATCAAGTACGGGAGGTAAATCACCGGAAACAAGTTTTACCGTGCGAATAAAAAAGTCCGCCTGTTTCAAAGCATCCGT
>OGYT01002028.1_pt1 | contig 11750 bp, 7 predicted proteins | sample 1576631 | NCBI WGS metagenome assembly OGYT01 (sample SAMEA3541588, study PRJEB24748) | human gut metagenome | biome: human gut; feature: human-associated habitat; material: faeces | place: China | collected 2012
AGGTGGCAACCGATAAACTCCAGATTCCACGGTTGACAAACTCGTATCAGGCTGGAAGGCGTCTACAACCTGTATAACGCGGCGGCAGCGCTTGCCGTCGTGCGTGCCGTCGCCGCCGATGCGAACGCCATGTTCCTGCCGTTCCTCGGTGCGGATGCCAACGACTCCGGGGATTCAGCCGTCGACTTCGCCGCGCAGGCCGTCTATTCCACCGGCCCGATCGAATCGCCGGAAGTCGACGTGCCGTCTGCCAAGACCCTGCGCAAGCTTGGTATTTCGCCGCGCATCGTAGATTTCGCACGGTCCACCACGCAGGCCATGATCGACGCGGCGGCGCAGGTCACGCCGGCATTCGGCCGCGGCGAAGTCATCGATGTGAACGGCTCTCCCGTGGAACTGCTGCTCGTCAAGAATCCCATGGGATTCCGCCTGTCGCTCGCCTCCTTCAAGCCGGAAGGCTGCGACACCATGATCTGCATCAACGACGAATACGCCGACGGCCGCGACATGAGCTGGCTGTGGGACGTGGACTTCACCTCCTTGCGTGGTACCGGCGTCAGGATGGTTTCCGGCGTACGCGCATGGGACATGGCCCTGCGTCTCGAATACGATCAGGTGCCGGTCGAGGCCGTCAGCACCGAGCTCGAAGAGTCCGTCACGGCATTCGTAAACACGAACCCCGGTACGCGCAAGCACATCTACTGCACATACACCGCCATGCTCAAGGTGCGCGCTGCCCTGGGTAGGATCGCCGACGTCTCCGACGCGGGCGTGGGCAAATAATGAGGGAAGGCGAGGAATATGAGTCAGGCAATCGACATCGTGTCGCTGTACCCGAAAGACATGAACATCTACGGCGACTCCGGCAACGTGCTCACCATCCAGCGGCGTCTCGCGCTATACGGCTACGAACCGCACGTGCATGCCTACAATCAGGGCGACGAGTGGCCCGAGCACGTCGACATGATTCTCGGCGGCGGCGGCCAGGACACCGGTCAGAAGAAAATCATCGGCGACTTCTTCCTGCGCGCCGATCTGCTGCGCTCACTTGCGGCCGACGGTATGCCGATGCTCATGATCTGCGGCCTGTACCAGTTGTTCGGCGAATATTTCGAGACGGTCGACGGCTCCCGGCTGGACGGCATCGGCGTGATCGGCGCCTATACGGTCGGTCGGGAAGTGCGTATGATCGGCAATCTGACCGAAACGTCCGACGACTTCGGCAAGATCGTCGGCTACGAAAACCATTCCGGCCAGACGTTCCTGCGCGAGGGAGTGCAGCCGCTCGGCCATGTCGAAGCGGACGGCACCGGCAACAACGGTGAGGATCATACCGAGGGAGCCCGCGTGAACAATGTGATCGGCACATACATGCACGGTTCGTTGCTACCGAAGAATCCGGCCATTGCGGACTTTCTGATTCGTACCGCGGTCGAGCGCCGCTACGGCACGTTCGAACCGGTCGCGGTCGGTCAGACCTCCGCACAGAAGGCTGCGCTGAACCGTATCAACGAGGTTGCGCAACGTGCGCGCCGCGTGGCCATGTCCCGCCCGCGCTAGGTGGCGGTCGGTCTGACGGTTCGGGCTGGTTCCTACGGAAGCTCGCTGGTTCCCACGAAAACCGGCTCATTTCCACATGAAACCGCTCTGTTCCCACAAATACCGATCTATCTATGACACCCAGCCATCATAAACAGGCCAGTATTTGTGGAAATGGAGCGTTGATTGCTGGAAATAGGCCGTAATCAGGAGGATCGGCCAGTTTCATTCAATGCGGGTGTGAAGAAAGTGCGATAGAGTGGTACCACCATCACCCAAGGGAGGTAATCATGGCTGATTTTGATTTTGGTGACGGCCTGCGCAAGGTTTTTCTCGCCGGCGTCGGTGCTCTGGCGACCACCGTTGAAAAGAGCCAGGAGATCGTAGACGATCTTGTCAAGAAGGGCGAGCTGACCGTGGAGCAGGGCAAGGCCCTCAACGCCGAACTCAAGCACAAGGTCCAGGAGGCCAAGGAAGCTTCGGAAGGGGCCAAGCCCGAAGCCGAAACGGAAACCAAGGCCGAGTAGCATTCGTTCGATTCGCCGTCTGCCGCGCATAGGCGCCCGGACGGCGAAGTCGTGTTGTGCGAGTGGTGATATGTCTGTGAATGCCCAGTCAGATAGATCGGATAATGCGCGTCCGGAAAGCGTGGAACCGGTCACCCTGTCCGACCGAGTCAACGCGGTGATCAATCCCGCCGCCGACCCGTCGCCGGATGCGGCCGCGACGGCTGCCGCAAAGTCGGGGGTTTCGCAATCCCCGCAGTGGCAGACGTCCATCGAAACGATCGGACTGTTCGGGCCACGCAAGGACACATTTTCCACGCGCTATCATCTTACGCGGCGCGGCAAGCTGAAGCGACTGAAGCAGATTGCGCAGATCGCCAATCATTTTGATGTTCTGCATGGCCTGACGCCGGTCAAAATGCGGCTTATGCTGGAAGCGCTCGGACCGACGTTCGTGAAGGTCGGCCAGATTCTGTCGATGCGTTCCGAGATTCTGCCGCAGCCGTTCTGCGACGAGCTTGCCAAGTTGCGTGCCGATGCCGATCCGATGCCGTACAGTACGGTGTTGCAGGTGCTTGAAGACGAGTACGGTCGGCCGGTCGACGAGATCTTCGACCATATCGATGCCACGCCGCTTGGTTCGGCCAGCCTTGCACAGGTGCATCGTGCGAAGCTGACGTCGGGCGAAGACGTGGCCATCAAGGTGCAGCGTCCGGGCGTGCGCGAAACCATGGCGCAGGATGTGTCCATCATGCGTTCCATCGCCAAAGTGGCCACAAGGACCATGCACAGCGCACAGGTGGTGGACCTGTCCGGTGTGGTCGAAGAGCTGTGGGACACGTTCGAATCCGAAACCGACTTCTTGGTGGAAGCGAGGAACCTGAGCGAATTCAACCGTTTCTGCGAACGGTACAAGTACATGGATTGCCCGAAGCCATACATTGACCTGTGCACCGAGCATGTGGTCGTGATGGACTATGTGGAGGGCATCTCCGTCTCGCATCCCGACCAGTTGCTCGAGGCCGGCTACGATTTGAAGGAGATCGGCACCAAACTGGTCGACAACTATGCCACGCAAGTGCTTGACGAAGGCTTCTTCCACGCGGATCCGCACCCCGGCAACATCATGGTGAGCGGCGGGCGGATCGTGTTGCTCGACCTTGGCATGACCGGCCGGCTGAACGCGAAGACCCGCTCCGTGCTGAAGGATATGATCTTCGCGGTGGCCGAACAGGATTCGCCCGCGCTCGCCGACGGTCTGCTGCGTTTCGCCGGCGCGGAGGCCGATCCGGAGGATTACCCGGCGCTGCTTGCCGATTTGGATGTGATCGTCAAGGAATTCGGCACCGTTGATTTGGTGGAGCTCGATATTGCCGCGATGCTGACCGCGCTGACGCAGATGGCGCAGCGTCACGGCATCGAGGTGCCGAGTACCGTCACTACGGTCGGCCGTGCGCTGGTCACGTTGGAGGGATTGCTGGACGAGTTCATTCCCGACGTGAACATGATTCAGATTATTTCCGACCATATTGCGGCGAGTACGTCGAAGAAGGATTTCATCAAGGAGGAGACGAAGTCGCTGGCGATTGAAGGACATCAGGCGTTGCATAGCCTGCTTGCCGCCGCCAACGAGCTTAAGGTCGCCTCGCGTATGCTTACGCGCGGCCAGTTGCGTGTGAATATGGAAATGGTCGGTTCTCAGGAGCCGATTCACCTACTTGCCAACATGGTGAACCGGTTGACGATGGCTCTGATTGTGGTCGGCCTGTTCATCGGTTCGTCGATTGTGTATTATGCGGGCATCAAGCCGGTGATTTTCGGCATCCCGATCGTAGGCTTCCTCGGGTACGTGATCGCCTTCATTCTTTCCGTCTGGATTGTCTTCGACATTTACTTCAAGGGCCGTAACTCAAAGAAGCGGTAAGCGGCCCTGCGCATTACCGTTCCCCATGCCGCCCCTGTCGGTGGCCTATGCCCCCGCTTCATCCCCTCCGAACGCTATTGTGTACCCCATGCGTCATGCCTGGTGGGCGTAGTGACCCACAAGTCGCGATCCCGTAGGAGGTGCCGTATGGCCGAAGCCGAACCTTGGCGTCCTCTGCCGTTTGATGAGGTGATTGACATTTCGGCGGGTGAGGCGCGTAAGCGCCGGTTGCGCCGGCAGTTGCATGCATGGTATGCGTTTGTGATCACGCTGGTGATTGCCGCAATCAATATCGCCGGATTCCCCTACGTGCTGCAGTGGCGGGCCTCGTTGCGCACGGCGCAGACGGCCGATGCGGCCGCGCAGCATGTTGAGGGTTGGCCGTATCCGCAGGCCGAGGAGGCATTCGCTGCGGCGAAACGATATAACAGGAAGATTGCCGCTTCTGATCAGACCGTTCTTGGAGAGGCCGAAGACCCGTTCACCAGTACGGCGGGCGGCTCGCATGCCTCCGGCAAGGATTCGCTGGCAGCCAAAGATAGTGAGTATCAGTCGTTGCTGGATTCCGGCGACGGCGTGATGGGTACGATCCGTGTGCCGAAGGTATCGATCAAACTGCCGATTTATCATGGCACGTCGAATGCTGCGCTTGCTTCCGGCGCGGGGCATCTATATGGCACAAGCCTTCCAGTGGGAGGGAAAAGCTCGCATGCGGTGATTACCGGGCATCGTGACTTGGTGGAGGCGGCCATGTTCACGAGGCTTGATGAGATGCGCGAGGGTGACTTCTTCTACATCGAGGTGATGGGGGAGACCCTTGGGTATGAGGTGGATCGCATCGATGTGATTGAGCCGTCGGAGACGAGCCGGCTGCGTGTGGTCAAAGGCGAAGACCGTGTAACGCTCATGACCTGCACGCCATATGGCGTGAACACGCACAGGCTGTTGGTCTCCGGCCATCGCGTGAAGATCCCGGTGCCCGCACCTGATCCGAACGCCATGCATGATCCCATGCGGATGGGGTTATACGCCGTACTGGGTGTGCTTGTTCCCGGCTGGCTGTTCTTCCTTATTCTGGGACGTCGCCGCAATCCACTGCCTCGCATCATGCGGCATGCGGTCGTTCACCTTTAGTTGTGTCGCGCAGATGCACTGCCCGTCATCCCCCCCCTATTAACGAGGGTATTTTGTGTGGTTTTGGGGTTGTTGTAAGGAGGGTGTAGACTTCCGAACAGCATGTCTTTGTAAGGTATGGATAACGATTTGTTCTACCAGTGTTTACGCGGCAAATAAGGCTAAGGATAAGGTTTATAATGGGTGGGTTCTCTTGTTTGCGTGGAGGGGCGAACAAGGGTGCTCTGAGTAATGTTCCGCAACCCGTTGCTGCCGTGGTGGCCGTTGTGATGCTCCTCGTCACGGTGATCGTGGCGCCTTCCGCACAAGCCGATGAGACTTCGAGTGTCCCTTTTTCGGATCATGTGGTGAGTAATACCGTGAGCCCGTCCGGCACTACCATCAATTTGTTCGATTATTGGGTGCAGCCGTATGGGTGCGCGGATATTGATGATAGCTACTGCAACGGTCAAGTGTTTAACCACTCCGACACGGGAATCAATGCAGGTAAACAACTACGTTTCACGTATGACGGCGAAGGCCAAAACACCATCAACAAATGGACGGGAAGCGCCTCGCCGCGCAAGGGAATGGTCAAGTCGCTGCTGCAGGACGGCTATCCGGTTATCGCGGCAGACCAACTGTATTCCTGGGACGGCAAGATAACCGACGGTACGCAATCGCTGGCATACCTGTTCGATACCGAGAATACCGAGAGCGATTCCAGGAAGGTCTATCCGAACGTAACCGGCCTACTGCAGCTGCAGAACGGCTACTATGTGTACGATAGCACCAAGAATTTCGCTACATTGAACGACAAGTCCACGTCGGGCAAATCGTCATATTCCATGACCTTGTACGACACTCCGGGTGTGCGGGCGGAATGGGGCAGCTCCGTTGGTGAGTTTTTCCCCTTCAACTCTGCCGAAGACGTGTTCGAGGATTCCAACGGGTCGTTGTCGAACAAGATTTCGTCGAGGAACTCCGTGCTGAACCATTACTTCGGCGTGCATTCCCAATCGGAGTTCATGCAGCCGGTCAACGGCATCATCAACGACGAGGCGATGACCTTCGACTTCCAAGGCGACGATGACGTATGGGTGTTCATCGATGGCGTGCTGGTCGGCGATGTCGGCGGCATCCACAACAGTGCCGCCTTGCACATCGACTTCCAGACGGGTTCCGTGAAGGTGACGGACGCATCCGGCAACAGCACCTACACCAATACGACGATTCGCGAGATGTTCGCCAACGCGTACGGTGGTGAGGATTCCGACGAATTCCAATCCGTAGAATGGTCACAGACCAACACGAGCACCTTCGCGGATAGCACCTACCACACGCTGGACTTCTTCTATCTGGAACGCGGCAACAACGAGTCCAATCTGAAACTCAAGTACAACCTCGCCGACATTCCCGAAAACAACCTGGTCAAGCTCGACCAGCAAGGCAACCGCGTGGCCGGAGCGAACTTCGAACTGTACAAGGCGGGCAGCGACTATTCTTACACTGCCGCCGACCTGATTAGCAAGGGCACCACCGATAAGGACGGCGTCTATACGTTCACCAACCACGAGACTGGCAAGCCAGTGAATTTCGCCGATCTCGCCCGTAACGGGCGGGGCATCACGCATTACGTGCTGAAGGAGACCAAGGCTCCGCCGGGGTACCGCAAATCTTCGGATATTCATTTGCGCTACCAGATCAGTCCCGCAGGAGACGGCGTGCTGCTCTGCAACGATGAGAGCGGCAAATGGGATTCAGGCGCGTGGTCGGTGGCCCACGAAACGATGACCGTGGCCGACGGCGCCACCGTCTACGACATGAACGGCACATCCCATGACGTTACTCAAGGCAAGGTCTTTGCCGTCATCATGCACAGGGATAAGACGGCCGCCGGCACGCTGGAGTCCGATGCGTGGAGGGCGGTTTCCGGTAGCGCATTGGAAGGCTGGAACCTATCGTCCGATGCGGTGAATGGTATGGCTGACGTCGTCCAGCTGGCCAAGTCGGATGGCGCCGGAAGCACGAACTACCTGCATTTCTTCGGCCTGGATTCCGAAGGCAAGTATTCGGCTTCGATTTCCAGCCTGCCCGGTGACGTTTTCACCTACTATTTCATGCGCTCCGACGAGGAAAAGGCTGATTCGCTGTATGCCATGGGCGTGTACTACACCACGGCCGATTCCACGGAAGGCATCAATGCCTCGAACACCGTTCGTCTGGACACTACGGAGACGGGCGCATACGGCCGGCAGTTCCTGCGTAATTTCGGCGTGCAGATCGCCATCACCGATGTGCACAACGATCCGATCGTGCAGAAGGTCGATGATGCCGGTAACCCAGTGGAAGGTGCGGAATTCAGCCTCTATGCCGCGGATCAGGTCAATGCGGACGGCACGAGCCTGCTGGAGGGAGCGACCGCATTGCAGACCTGCGTCACGGCGAATACGAGCTATCCGTACGAGATGAAGGGCTCGTGCATGTTCGGCATGGCGGGCTCGTCTTCCGAAGGTGTGCAAGGCAGTGGCGTCGATCTGGACAACGGCACCTATTACGTCAAGGAAACCAAAGCACCTGAGGGTTATGAGATCAATGACACGTTGGTGAAACTGCTCATCACCGATAACGGCATCTTCGCAGACGCCGGCACCGAAGATAATGGTGTCTCTACCATGACTCATATCGGTACGTTGAATGAGGTGCTGAAACAGTTCGCGGCCAATCGCGATATCAATCGCACGCTTTCCGATCTGAAGGTCACGCAGTTGCGTTGCGCGGATGAGGAATGTGTGACCAATGGCAGCTGGTCCGAAACCATCGGCTCCGAACATGGGAAGTCCGTGGACGTCAGTTGGACCGGCAACTACAAGAATGGCTACTACACGCTGACCGATCAAAGCACCATGACGGATAACGGCTTCGTCAACACGACCGGTTGGACATACTACAAGGTCAGCCAGGCCGAAGACAAGGACGATGGCTCCCAAGGGAAGGGCGTTCGTTTCAGTCTGAAGAATTCCAATCTGGCGCATATATTCACCGGTGCGAACGTGATTCGCGTGCAAGATAAGCGCAAGGCCAGTCTGACGCTCACCAAGAAGGTTACGGTGGGTGACGGTTACGACAAACCGGATGATTTTGACACGCAGCGGTTCTCGTTCAACGTCACGTTGAGCGCAGATGAGGCCGCCACATTGCAGCAGGATGGCACAACCGACTATTATCATGGCACGATTTCCGGCGGTACCGGCGACGGCAAGAAGGACGATCAGCAGATTGTCATGAAACTGGATCGCGATTCCGAATCCGCTACTTCCGGCAAGCTCCTCCAGTGCGTTGCGGATGGCGACACCGATGCGGAGAAGTGTGCAGAGACCGCATCGATCACGCTTTCCAACAGGCAGACGCTCAGCATCGCCAATATTTCGGACGGCGTCACATACACGATTAAGGAAACGGGCCTGCCGAACGGTTACGTGTTCGAGAGCGCGCAATCCAGTAATCTGACCGGTACCATTCAGCGCTCCTCCGGCATTGCGGCCGCGGTGGTGGGCAACGTGTACCAGCCGAACAGCATTACGTTGGTTGCGGGACGGTTCGTCACGGTCGTGAAGAAAGTGGTTGGTAGCGCAACAGGCTCATATCCGTTTGAATTCCAGCTACAGGCCGCGCAGGGCACGCCGCTGCCTACCTGCGGTACCGCCGATACCTGTTCCGTTTCCGATGTGGACGCCAACGGCAATCATGTCATGAAGAAGACGTTGACGTATCAGACTTCGGGTGAGCGATCGCAGAGCATGACGTTCGGTGACATCACCTTCACGAAGCCGGGCACGTACACATATTCGTTGTCTGAGATCACGCCGTCTTCCGGCGCTCTGCGAGGGTTCAACTATTCGCGTGCGCAGTATGTGGTGACGGTCACGGTTGCGGTTGAGGATGGCAACCTTGTGGTGGCCGGCGTCAAGACGGTCCGAACATATGACGATTCCGGCGCCGCCGTGACCGGGACCGATGCAACGGCTACTGAGAACCAGGCCGTATTTACCAACAACTACAGCAAGGACCCACGAGCCGTCACCTTCTCCGCCACCAAGAACTACACGGAAAACGGCTACCCGTATCAGGCCGGCATGTTCAGCACGAAGCTGACGGCAATCGGCAGCTATGCGACCGCCAGCGGAGCCAAGACGACGGTGGCGGAGCTGCCGAATAATGCGGATTCGGTGCCGATGCCTACCGGTAGTTCCACGGGCAGCATGGATGCCGACTTCGATGATTTCCACACGGCCAGCTTCCCGCGGATCTCATTCGATGGCGGTACCGGCAACAACACTTACGTGTACAAGATCACGGAGAACAGCGGAACCATGGCCGACGCGACCGCCATGACCTACGATTCGACTGAATATTACGTGTTCGTGGCCATCACCGTCACCGACGATATGGTGAACGCCGATATCTCGTACTACAAGAACGAAGCCGGCACCCTGACCAAGGTGGAGATTCCTGCGGACGGCTCGAATCCGGTCCGGTTCACCAATACGTATGCGGCTTCGGCGGTCTCCGCCACTCCGCAGGGCAGCAAGACGCTGACCGGGCGCGCACGCACAGCCGGCGACTCCTTCTCCTTTGCGCTGACCGCGGCGGACGAAGCCACCCAGGAAGCCGTGACGAATGGTACCGTCAGCGGCGCCGCCTGCGCAGACGACTGTACCGTCGAAAGCATTCTCGCCAGTGCGACCTCAACGAATGTGACGGCGGAATCCGGTGAAGCGCAATCATTTGAGTTCACGCAACTCACGTTCGGAAAAGCCGGAACCTACACCTTCAACGTGGCGGAACAATCCGGCAATGCCGGTGGCATTACCTACGACACCCATATATCGACGGTCACCTACGTCATCTCCGATACCGATGCCAACGGCAAGCATACCGGCAGACTGAATGTGGCGAAGGTCAGCTACAGCAACGCCACCGCCACGACCGAAGCCGACCGCAAGGTTACGGATGCGGCCGCGTTCACCAACGCGTATCACGCCACCGCAACGTTTGCCGGTCTCACCGTAACCAAGGAACTGCACAACAGGAACGCCGGCACTACACGCAACCTGTATGCGGGCGAATTCACCTTCACCATCAGTGGTGACGATGAAGCGTCGGCACAACGCATTTCGGCTGGAACGTTTGCGAGCGACCGAAAATTCTCCAACGGGTACGCCGCTGGCAGTGAGGCACAAAACGCAACGAAATACGGCAATGCCGTAAGTGGCATGACCAAGCTTTCCAATCTGGTGTTCAACGAATCCGATGTCGGTAAGACCTACCGTTTCGTGGTCAAGGAACTAGCACAACACACCAATCCGAATACCGGAGCGGTGAATACAAAGTTGGACTCGGATTCTACGAAGCTGACAGGCGAAACGGCCACGGATGTGAAAATCGACGGTATCTGGTTCAGGCAGTGGACGTACCTGGTGAGTGTCACGGTGAGTGACAACGGCGACGGCACGCTGAACGTGAGTACGTCCAAGAGCGTGGTGAAAGGCGACGGCTCGACGTCGACGGCTGATGACATCACATTCGTCAATACGTATGAAACGCTGAAAGCGACGGAAATCGACGATACTTCCGCATCCGCGCCGCTGTACAAGCAGCTCTCCGGCCGCGACTGGTCTGATTCCGAAAAAGACCGGTTCACGTTCACGGTGGAGAAGTGTAACTACAGCACCAACGCCGGTTCGTTCAGCGATGCGAGCTCCATCGTCTGCACGAGTGACGGCACTACGCTGAGCACGCTTCCCTCGCCTTCAAGCTCTTCAGTGACTATAGGCAAGGACCAAGTGGTCCCGACCAAGGCCGGTAATTTCGCCAAGATTGGGTTCGGCTCATTCAGCTTCTCCAAGCCGGGTGCCTACGTGTACAAGGTGACGGAAGTCGCCGGTGACGATACCACGCTCACCTACGCCGCCAACGTGCGTTATCTGCGATTCCGTGTTGAGGAAAACCAGATGAAGGGCGTGTATTCCGTAATCGTTACCACGCCTGGATATGATGCGCCGACGGCTACCGACGCCAATGACGGTGCCGCATTCGTGAATGTGTGCAAGAGCGCGGAGCGTCTGCCGTTGACGGGTGGCCTGACGACCAGAAACTTCCTGGTCGGAGGATTTGTGGTCGGACTGCTGGCGGTGTTCGCCGGACTGGGCATTCATGAGTGGTGGAACAAGCAACGGCGAAAGGAGCAGCTATTGGAATAGACGTAAGGCATCCCGTAGCGGCTCCGGCAGATGTTTGCTGCGGAATCCCGGAATGAAGACTTCATAACTGAAATACCGAATCGATTGAAATTTGTGGCGTCCTAACGAAATGGATCGGCGGGACGCGAACAACCGAACGAGAGAAGAAGGACTCATGAAGATGAGAAAACTATTCGCCGCGGTGGCCGCAGCAGCGACCCTGATCGGTGGCATGGTTCTGAGCGCGAGCAGCGCCCAGGCCGATGGTGTTGCAGCCGGCACGACCATCACCGTGAACAATCCGCAGGTCGGCCACACCTATACGGCGTACAAATTCGCGAATTTTACGAGCGTGACGGCTGGCGAAGGCGCTAATGGTTCCAAAAACGCCCACAGTTAGTTTTATTGTTTCTTCCGGGGTTATTT
>OGYT01002029.1_pt1 | contig 11743 bp, 12 predicted proteins | sample 1576631 | NCBI WGS metagenome assembly OGYT01 (sample SAMEA3541588, study PRJEB24748) | human gut metagenome | biome: human gut; feature: human-associated habitat; material: faeces | place: China | collected 2012
AACAACATCCGTCTTGCTTTCTGCTTTGAAACAGCCTTTCAACAGATTGCCTGTAACAGCATCACGCACTTCATAAAAAAATTCTTCCATAATCATCTACCCTATAACCGTTTTATCAATTATATTGTGCTCCAAAAAATAATTTATACTGTCCTGCATTGTCTGCATTCCCTTCTGTCTGTTCAACTGCATCTGAGAAACAAGCTGCTGATTTTGTCCCTGTCGGATAATATTTCTTACGGACGAAACAGCCAGCAGTATTTCCATACAGCATACCAGCTCATTATTAAGTGCAGGCAGCAGTTTCTGTACAATAATACAATTTAAACTCTGGGCAATCTGTGTAAATACATTATTTTGCTCATTTTGCGGAAAAAAACTTTCCATTCGCGACAATGCTTCCTCTACCGAACCGGCATGAAGCGTTCCCAAGACAAGATGACCGGTTTCCGCCGCAGCCAATGTCGCCTGCATTGTCGGCGTATCACGGATTTCACCAATCATTAAAATATCTGGGTCCTGACGCAGTGCCATTTTTACAGCCTGAGAAAAATCCTGAAAATCTTCATTGTATTCACGCTGCTGAATTAATGATTTTTCATTAACGAAAATGTATTCAACCGGGTCTTCCAATGTAATAATATGTTTTGCATAGAACCGATTTATATATTCCAGCATGGAAGCAAGCGTTGTGCTTTTGCCTGTACCGGTCGCTCCGCAGATTAAAATAAGTCCTTTACCTTCCTGCAGCCGTTGTTTCAATACATCTGCTTTTATAAAAAAATCAATATTTAAAATATTTTTTCTTATCAAACGCACAGCCATATGAAAATTTTTCCCCGCCTTAAAAATATTCAGCCGGAAACGTCTGTCCGCATACGTATAAGCACAATCCAAAACCTTCTGCTGTCTGAGCACATCTTCCTGATATTCACTGAGTATCTGCCTTACTATGCTTATGATATCACTACTGCTGAAGAAATATGTCTCATCTATTTTCAATTCATTCTTTTGCCGAAAATAAACAAAATTATCTGCACTCAGATGAATATCTGAAGCACTCATATCTATCGCCTTTTGCAGTACCAGCTGAAATTTATTTAAACTTATAAACTCCATTCAATACCCGCCACACTTCCTGCGCTGTCGTCGTACCATTCAACACTTTTTCACGGCAGTCATCCAATAATGTCTTCATGCCTTTTAAACGCAAAAATCGTCTTAATTTCAAATCGCCCTCTCCTTTTGCAATAAACATTCGCATTGTATCATCTATTTTCAGTATTTCATGTACAGCACTTCTGCCAGAGTAACCGCTGCTGTTGCAAAAAACACAGCCCGTGCCTCGGAACAATTTTATTCCGGGATAAAACTTATCACCCAGTAAAAAAGCTTCTAGTGAATTTTCCAAAGGCATGTACGCTTCTTTACAGTTAGGACAAATCCGGCGTACCAAGCGCTGCGCTGTACTGCCCGCCAAAGCGATGGACAGCATAGCCGGTGCAATCTTCATATCCAAAAGACGGGCTATCGCTCCTACAGCACTTGCCGTATGCAGTGTAGTAAAGACCAAATGACCGGTAAGCGCCGCACGTACCGCTTCTGCTGCTGAATATTCATCGCGTATTTCTCCAATCATTACAATATCCGGATCCTGGCGGAGCACTGCCCGCAATCCCTTGGCAAAATCCATACCAGCTTTTAAATTCACCTGCATCTGATTTATGCCGGTTATTTTCATTTCAATCGGGTCCTCAATCGTTACGATATTTACATTTTCCCTATTTAAATAACTAAGAACACTGTATAACAATGTGGACTTGCCTGAATTAACCGGACCTGTAATCGTAACAATTCCGCTGGATAATTTAATCAGACTTTTAAACATTCTCAAGTTATATTCACTAAATCCCATTTGTGTCAGTGATAATATCCTGCTGCCGCCAATCAGGAGACGCATAACCATTTTTTCGCCGAATAATACGGGTATAACCGAAATTCTTATGTCAAGATGTTTCTTCGCATATAAAATACTGCCGTCCTGCGGTAATCGTTTTTCGGAAATATCCATACCAGCTGTCAGCTTTAAATACGATATCAGCTGATTTTGCACAGCAGGCGGAATTTTATAAATAAACAGCAAAACACCGTCAATACGAAATCGTATACGCAGATATTCCTCCTGCGGTTCCAAATGAATATCACTGGCATTCATGCGCACGGCATAATCAATGATTATATCGGCAAGACCGCTTATCGGTGATTTGGCCAAAGTTCCCTGCAGCAGACTGTTTCGACTGCTTACAGCCAATGACTGTCTGATTTTAGCTATACACGTATCCAAATCCAGCCGTAATTTTTCAAGCAAATTCATCACCTGCACTAAAAATAAAAAAGATGTATAGGCCTTAGCACCTATACATCCATGAATACTATGGTCTGAAATTCGCAGACTGATTTAAATTATTTACTTTGTTCCAAATACTTGCGCAGTGCTTTAACCATGACTTCAACATCAGCTTCTTTGCCTGTCCAGTACTGCAATGATGCTCCGCCTTGTTCAGCAAGCATTTTTTCACCATTTAAAATTTTATGGCCATGTTCTTCAGCTTCCCGCAAAAACCTCGTTTTGGCTGGCGTATACACAATATCATAAACAAAAGCATCATTTTTTACTTTTTCCCATTCAAGCGGCACTACGCCATCAATATTTGGAAACATCCCCAGCGGTGTAGTATTTACAAGCAAGTCAGCCTTTGCCAGCCATGCGGTAAACTCCCCATCCCGCCAGTCATATGCCTCAATACTGATTAAATCCTTAAATGAAGCCGCCAATTTTTCGCCTTTGACTTTATTTCTCACACCCAGAATGATATGAGCCACTTTTTGCTGTATAAGACCGCAGATAATAGCGCGTGATGCGCCGCCTGCACCGAAAATTACAACCGTTTTGCCTTTTAACTCAAATCCCTCTTTCAGTAAAGGATTGATAAAACCGATTACATCCGTATTATATCCGTATAACCTGCCGTTTTCTATCTTTACCGTATTGACGGCACCGATAAATTCTGCAACGGGGTCAATTTCATCCAAATACTGCATAATCGTCACCTTATGCGGAATAGTTACATTAAATCCACTGAAATTTGCAGCTTTTAAGCCCGAAACAGCCGTTTTTAAATTCTCTGGAGCTATCGGCATGGCAATATAGGCATAATCAAGTCCAGCTGCTGCAATTGCCGCATTTTGAATTACCGGTGACAGAGAGTGTTTTATTGGATAACCGATTACTCCCAGATTTTTCGTTTTTCCCGTATACATTTCATACCCGCTTTCTAAACTTTTTCCGTCAGCGACAGATTATTGCGAAGCTGTACAGCCTGAGCAATATGATTTCCACCGATACAGTCTGTATCGTTCAAATCGGCAATAGTCTGCGCCACTTTTATTATTCTATCATAAGCACGGGCACTTAAACGCATTTGTTCAAAAACTAATTTCAGCATTTGCTGAGCTTCATCCGTCAAGCGGCAAAATTCCTTAATCATGGCATGCGACATTTGAGCATTGCAGAAAATATTACAGCCTTTAAATCGAGATAACTGCACCTGCCGGGCTTTTTCCACCCGCTGACGGATTACGGCAGAACATTCTGCTTTGCTGTCAGCGGCAAAATCCTGGTAACGTACGCGCGGAACTTGAATTTGAATATCTATTCTGTCAAGCAGAGGCCCTGAAATCTTACGTGTATACCGCTTAATTTCATAATCTGTACATGTACATTCATGCAGTCTGTCATTTTTATAACCGCACGGACACGGGTTCATGGAAGCCACCAGTATCATACGCGAAGGAAATTTAAGTGAAGCATTTACACGGGTAATCAAAACCTCGCCGTCCTCCAAAGGCTGGCGAAGAGCCTCCAAAACCGACTTACTAAACTCCGGCAGCTCATCCAAAAACAAAACACCATTATGACTGAGCGTAACCTCGCCCGGCTTCGGTATCGTCCCGCCGCCGATTATACCGACACTGGATACGGTGTGATGCGGACTGCGAAACGGTCTTTGCATGATAAGACCGCCGTTACGGGATAATAATCCGGCTATACTGTAGATTTTTGTAACTTCCAAAGCCTCCTGATACGACATTTTCGGCAAAATAGACGGTAATCGCCGCGCCAGCATGGTTTTTCCCGTACCCGGAGAACCGACCATAAGCACATTATGACCGCCGGCTGCTGCAACTTCCAATGCTTTTTTCGCCATGAATTGACCCTGAACATCAGCAAAATCATCAACGAATACGCCGTTATCCGCTTTAGACGGAATACGCACAGCCGGTTCAAGTTTTCCTCTGCCTTCCAAGAAAGCAATCAGCTGCGATAATTCTTCTACAGCATAAACTTCAATGCCGTCAACCAAAAGCGCTTCATGCTCATTTCCTTTAGCTACGAAAAACCGTTTTATATTCAGCCTCTTGCACAAAATTGCCATCGGCAAAATCCCCGGCACGGTACGAACTTGTCCCTCCAGCGATAATTCCGCAACAAACATACTGTCGGTACACTTTTCCTTATCAAGATAACCATACGCCTCTAAAAGAGCAATAGCAATCGGTAAATCGAGCATGGAACCGTTTTTTCGTAAATCTGCCGGTGCAAGATTTACTGTAATACGTTTCGGCATCAAAGTGACACCGGCATTTCTTATAGCGGCACGAACACGTTCGCGTGCTTCTTTTACGGCAATATCAGCAAGACCTACAATTTCAAACTTAGGCAGCCCATTTGTAACATCGGCTTCGACTTCAATAAGCATACCATCTATACCCAGTGTCGTTGCACCGAATGTTTTAGCGAACATTTTATCACCCCTTTGGGGGCTTCATTATTTTTCTTCGCCTGTCCAGCGTTTAAACAGATTGGTCTGTACGCCTAAAGCATCACAAATTTTTCCCACCAGCATATCCACAAGTTCATCAATTGTCTGCGGTTTATGATAAAATCCCGGACAAGCTGGCAAAATACGCGCGCCTGCTTGCGATAATTTAAGCATATTTTCCAAATGAATAGCATGAACAGGTGTTTCACGCGGCACCAATATTAATTTTCTGCCTTCCTTCAAAGTAACATCAGCGCTGCGAGTCAATAAATTATCGGTAATTCCCCCTGCCAGACACCCCAAAGTTTTCATTGAGCATGGTACGATAACCATAGCTTCACAGGGAAAAGAACCGCTTGCGATAGCACTATCAATACGCTTCACATCATAGACCCTGTGAACCAATTTTGTCAACTGCTCACGGTTCACACCGCATTCATATTCAAGTACCTGCCAGCCGGCATCTGAGGCTACAAAATGCACCTCAATCCCGCAATCTGCAAGGACTTGCACCAATCGATACGCATAAATTCCCCCGCTGGCCCCCGCTACGCCGACTACAATCCGTCTTTTTGTCGAAAAATCCTTTAAAATCAAACTTCAAACGCTCCTTTCAAATGATTAAATGAAAAAATATAACTATCATAGTAAATTACTTCAATTATATCAAATCTGTACGCTGTATTTTCACTAAAGTTACAGGATAGATAGCATTGTGCCGTCTTTATGATTTTCTTTCTTTTACTATAGTTTACAAATTCCGCCGGTCTGCCGTAACGATTATTTTTTCTTGTTTTTACCTCGATAAAACAGATTGTATTATTTATTTCGGCAATAATATCTATTTCGCCGAACCGACTGTAAAAATTGCGTTTTAATATAGTGTAACCTTTATTTTTCAGGTACTTTACCGCCTCATTTTCACCCCTTAATCCCATATTTTTTTCATCTGCAATTTTCTTTTTACCGAAAACTGACCATAGACTTTATCGGTTCAAATGAACAGCGGTGAATTTTACACGGGCCGTACTTAGAAAGTGCTTCAAGATGTTCCTTTGTCCCGTAGCCTTTGTTTTGTGCAAAACCATACTGCGGATAAATTTTATCAAATTCATTCATCATCCTGTCGCGTGTTACCTTTGCCACAATAGAAGCTGCTGCGATGGAAGCGGATTTAGCATCACCTTTAACGATTGACTGATGCGGTATATCCAGACTGTCAAGCGGCATAGCATCAATTAATACTTCGTCCGGTTTTACCTTCAAACCGTAAATCGCCTGATACATTCCATTCATCGCCGCCTGATAAATATTTATTCTGTCAATCGTTTTTTTATCTACCACAGCCGTATTTACGGCTACAGCATTTGCTAAAATAATATCATACAGCTTTTCCCGCGTAGCTTCCGACAGTTTTTTCGAATCGTTTAGTTTTTCAATAAAAAAATTCGACGGCAAAATTACGGCCGATACCACTACCGGTCCTGCCAGCGGTCCTCTGCCAACTTCATCCACTCCAGCTACGATTTTGTGCCCGTGCAAAGCACATTCGTTTTCATACCTATACAAAGCGGCAACACGCTGCCGTTCTCTTTCCTGCTTGTCTCTCATTTTAGCAAGTGATTGTACCCCTTTTCGTTTATCATTTTCAATCGCCTGCCATATTTCTTCACCATTATCTGTCTCCAGTAAAGATTTTATTTCCTTTATCGATAAATTGCTTATATCCATTTTTTTCACCTGCTTCGCGAATTTTATAAAATTACCCGTTGTGCCAACCAATTTTCTAACCACTACAATATTTTATATTCCGTAAAATTAAATGATACCAAGCAGCAGATATAAAGTATTGTACTGCTGATAAAGGCTAGATGTTTCTATACACAACTGGTAAAATTATATCACATAACAGACGCATCTCAAATTCACTGCATACAATCTTTGTCCTTGCAAATAATTTTCAGATTTTGATATACAAATTGACAGAATTTATGATATAATGTTGATGAAATTTAAATTATGATTATGGAGGTCTTTTACATGCCATTAGTAACAACAAAAGAAATGTTTAAAAAAGCGTATGAAGGCGGCTATGCAATCGGTGCTTTTAACGTAAACAATATGGAAATCGTTCAGGGTATCACTGAAGCTGCTAAAGAATTAAACGCTCCGTTAATTCTCCAGTGCTCCGCTGGTGCTAGAAAATACGCTAAACATCAGTACCTCGTTCATCTTGTACAGGCTGCTATCGAAGACACTGGTCTTCCTATCGCTCTGCACCTTGACCACGGCGCTGATTTTGAAACTTGCAAATCTTGCATTGATGGCGGTTTTACTTCCGTTATGTTCGACGGTTCCCACTATGACTTCAAAGAAAACATCGAAAAAACTAAACAGGTTGTAGAATATGCTCATGCTCACGGCGTAGTAGTAGAAGCTGAACTTGGCCAGCTCGCTGGTATTGAAGACGATGTTAAAGTAGCTGCTCATGAAGCACATTACACTGACCCGGCTGAAGTTGAAGAATTCGTAACAAAAACAGGCGTTGACTCCTTGGCTATCGCTATCGGTACAAGCCACGGCGCTTACAAATTCACTCCGGAACAGTGCACAAGAAATGAAGATGGCATCTTAGTTCCGCCTCCACTTCGTTTCGATATTCTTGAAGAAGTTGCAAAACGTCTTCCTAACTTCCCAATCGTTTTACACGGTGCTTCTTCCGTTCCGCAGGACTTCGTAAAAATCATCAACGAAAACGGCGGTCATATGCCGGATGCTGTTGGTGTTCCTGAAGACCAGCTCCGCAAAGCTGCTTCCATGGCTGTTTGCAAAATCAACATCGACTCCGACTTACGCCTTGCAATGACTGCTGGTATCCGCAAACATTTCAACGAACATCCAGATCATTTCGACCCGCGTCAATATGTAGCTGACGGCAGAACTAACATTAAAGCATTAGTTGCTCACAAAATTAAAGATGTTCTCGGCTGCGACGGCAAAGCTTAATTTGCTTTTGACGTATTAAATTAATCATAATATAAAAAGCTCTCTTTACAGAAAAACTGCTGTATAGTAAACTATTTTTGTAAAGAGAGCGTTTTTTATTTATAGGAGGTAATAAATTGAACACAAATCACGAAATGGTTCTTGTTATTGACTTTGGCGGACAGTATAATCAATTAATCGCCCGTCGCGTACGCGAATGCGGTGTTTATTGTGAAATTGTCCCTTATGATTATACAATCGAAAAAATCAAAGCCAAAAATCCGCAGGCAATAATTTTTACAGGTGGTCCTAGCAGCGTTTATGCCGACAATACACCTCAGGCTGACCCGAAAATTTTTGAACTCGGTATTCCTGTACTCGGTATCTGTTACGGACATCAGTTCACGGCACATAATCTCGGTGGCCGCGTAGCTCATGCCGAAGCAGGTGAATACGGTAAAATGAACATCAAATTGGATGTTACATCCGCTCTGTTTTCCGGTATTTCCCACGATGAAATCTGTTGGATGAGTCATAGAGATTATGTGGAAAAAGTACCGGAAGGTTTTAAAACAATCGCATTCACTGAACATACACCTGTTGCTGCCATGTGCAATGAAGAACTAAAATTATACGGTGTCCAATTCCATCCAGAAGTTCAGCATACTCCGTTCGGTCAGAAAATGATACAGAACTTCCTGTTCAAAATCTGCGGCTTAAAAGGCGACTGGACAATGAGTTCTTTTGCTCAGACCAAAATCGCTGAAATCAAAAAAATAGTCGGCGACAAGAAAGTTCTGTGCGCTTTAAGTGGCGGAGTAGACTCCTCTGTTGCGGCAGTTCTCGTGCACAAAGCTGTCGGCAAACAGCTTACCTGCGTATTCGTTGACCACGGACTTCTGCGCAAGGATGAAGGCGACCAGGTTGAACAGGTATTCCGCAAACAGTTCGACATGAATCTCATCCGCGTAGATGCAAAAGACCGTTTCCTTGGCAAGCTTGCCGGCGTTTCCGACCCTGAAAGAAAACGTAAAATCATCGGTGAAGAATTCATTCGCGTATTTGAAGCTGAAGCCAATAAGCTCGGTAAAATCGACTACCTCGTACAGGGTACGATTTATCCGGATATCGTTGAAAGCGGCACAAAAACTTCCGCTACAATCAAAAGCCATCATAATGTAGGCGGCCTGCCGGAAGATATCCAGTTCGACCTCATCGAACCGCTGCGCGAATTATTCAAAGATGAAGTACGTGCCGTAGGCGAAGAACTCGGTATTCCGCACGACCTCGTATGGCGCCAGCCGTTCCCAGGCCCGGGTCTTGCCATTCGTGTACTCGGCGAAATAACGGAAGAAAAACTCGCTGTAGTCCGCGAAGCGGATGCCATTTTCCGCGAAGAAATAGCCAAAGCCGGCCTTTCCGAAAAAATCTGGCAGTATTTTGCCTGCCTGCCGAATATCCGTTCTGTAGGCGTTATGGGCGACAGCCGCACTTACTGCCATACTATTGCACTCCGTGCCGTAACAAGCAGCGATGCTATGACTTCTGAATGGGCAAGAATTCCATATGAAGTTCTCGATAAAGTATCCCGCCGCATTGTAAATGAAGTACCGGGCGTAAACAGAATTGTCTACGATATAACCTCCAAACCGCCTGCTACAATCGAATGGGAATAATTCCTGCTATATAATTAATTAAAAAAACCCGCCAAATCATCTCAAATTTGATTATTTGGTGGGTTTTACTATATTAAATAAAAAGGAGCTAAAAGATGAAAGTATTAGTTTTCTGCGCTAAAGGATTTGAAACAATGGAATTCAGCGTATTTATTGACGTGTTAGGCTGGGCAAGAAATGATTTTGGACATGATATAAAAGTGGAAACCTGCGGATTTTCCAAACAAATAACAAGTACATTCAATGTAACAATTATAGCAGATAAAACAATTGACGAAATTGATGTAAACGAATATGATGCGCTCGCTATCCCTGGCGGTTTTGAAGAATTTAACTTTTATGAAGAAGCATATGATGAGCGCTTATTAGAGCTTATTAGAGCTTATCAGAGCTTTTAATAGTTAGAATAAAATAATCGCTACGATTTGTGTAGGTGCGCTTCCTGTAGGTAAAAGCGGTGTATTACTAAACAGAAAAGCTACTACATATCATTTGAAAAACGGTTACCGCCAAAAACAATTAAAAAATTTCGGCGCAACAGTAATAAATCAACCAATAATAATAGACAAAAATATCATAACATCATACTGCCCGCAGACAGCTCCTTATGTAGCTTTTGAACTATTAAACAAACTGGTTGGCGAAAAAGAAACAATTTCAGTTAAAAGAGCAATGGGATATTAAGTTTATGTAAAGGAAAATAATTATGTTTGTATACAAAAAAGCAACAATTAAAGATATTGATGTATTAACACGGACAAGAATACTTGTTCTGCGTGCCGCCAATAATTTATCTGCCGATACTAATATGAGCGAAATGCAAAAACAGTCTTATGAATATTATTTAAAAGCACTTAAAAATAATACACATATTGCTTATTTAGTTTTTAATGAAAACAGCATCGTCGGCTCTGGCGGTATTAGTTTTTTTCAAGTAATGCCCACATACCATAACCCAAGCGGATATAAAGCATATATAATGAATATGTACACCCATCCCGATTATCGCCGTCGTGGAATTGCTTATAAAATGCTGGATATTCTCGTAAACGAAGCAAAAAGCAAAGGTATCAACGCAATCTCATTAGAAACAACAGAAATGGGTCGTCCTGTATACGAAAAGTACGGTTTCGTGCAAATGAAAAATGAAATGGAATTAGTATATGATATTTCATAAAATGCTATATATCGTAGTATAATAATATAAACTAAAGAAAGTATTTGTTTGGTATAATATAAGAAAAAAGCTGTATTTATTAATTTATTTCTATTATACTGAGCAATTTTCAAACGCTTCGTTGTATCGACTAGATTTATAGAAGAACTTCAAAGGCTTTTCCCGTACAGCGTTAATAAAACGTTAAAAAATTTTTCTTTGTGTCAAAGAAAAATGAACGTAAAATAGAAAAAAATATATTAGGCATATTTAACAGTTTATATAAAAACAGTAATTCGTAAATATTATATAAGTAGTTTGCTAAAAACATAACACAAATCTCATTCAATTATGAATGAAATCTGTCAATTAAACAAAAATATTTAATAATGGATAAGATGAATATTTATGAATTTTATTACTTTGTTTAAAGTAGGACAAGTTGTTTCTAATAGTGAAATTGTATCAGAATTCAAAGTTGGCAACATGGGAGGCATGAGGCGTTCATTAACAACAGGAACATTAGTTATAATAGCTGACCATACAAAAACTTTATATGATGATAAATATTATAATAAAGAACTACATTATACAGGTATGGGCAAATATGGCGACCAAACACTTTCATCACAAAATAAAACTTTAGCAGAGTCTAATACTAATAACGTTGAAGTTCATTTATTTGAAGTATTTACTCCTAAAAAGTATACGTATCAAGGTATAGTCAAATTAACAAGAGCACCTTATCAAGAAATACAAAAAGATGAATCTGGCATTCCCCGTAAAGTTTGGATTTTTCCTTTGAAGAAAATCAAATAACTTTACAAATTAGCACTATTTTTCTTGTTCGTAGAATATGATACATTTCTTTTATGCTTAAAATACGATAATCTAAAGTGCCTTCTGTTCTTCCCTAAATTACTGTAAACCTTATTTAAGTTAAAACAAAAAAGCGATATCAGATTTTCTCTGATATCGCTAATGCTTTCAAAATGGCGGAGTGAGAGAGATTCGAACTCTCGCACGGCGGAGCCGTCTAACGA
>OGYT01002033.1_pt1 | contig 11705 bp, 8 predicted proteins | sample 1576631 | NCBI WGS metagenome assembly OGYT01 (sample SAMEA3541588, study PRJEB24748) | human gut metagenome | biome: human gut; feature: human-associated habitat; material: faeces | place: China | collected 2012
TAAAAAACACTGTCAGGAAGTAGGCGGAGGATTTATCATAGCTGGACAGAACTACGGACAGGGCTCCAGCCGTGAACATGCGGCGCTGGCTCCGATGTATCTTGGCATTAAAGCTGTTATTGCCAAGAGTTTTGCCCGCATTCACCTGGCAAATCTGGTAAATTTCGGTATTGTTCCGTTTACTTTCGTCAATGAGGCAGATTATGACAGTATTGATGAGAGCGATGTGCTGAAAATCACCGATTTGCATGAATTACAGCCGGGCAGGAATATGACGGTGGTAAATACTACGAAGAAGACAACATTTGAAGTGGCGCATACATTATCTGAACTTGATATCGAAATACTAATGGCAGGCGGTCGCTTAAATTATATAAAAATGGGCAGATAAAATAAAAAACAGCAGGATTTTGAATTCCTGCTGTTTTTTCATTTTTAGAGGGTTCATAAAGAATTTATAGAGAGTTTAGAGAGAGCTGATTAATTTAATTTCCAAATATCGCGGTTGTATTCGGCGATTGTACGGTCGCTGGAGAAATAACCGGCTTTGGCAATGTTTGTGAGAGATTTTTTCGCCCAGCTGAGGCGGTTTGCATAATCGGCAAAAGCGCGATTTTTTGTCTCGATATATGATTTTAAATCGAGAAGTGTCATAAACCAGTCTTTAGTGCAAAGTTCATGGTGCAGACGCTGAAGATTTTCGCTTTGACCGATGGAAATCATTTCAGGTGAAACGATAAAATCTACAGCTTCTTTTATATCATTATCGTTAGTGTAGTAACTGTGTGCATTATAATCATGTTTAGCGTAATGACTGATTACAGCGGCGCTTTCTTCGCCGAAAATATAGATATTGTCGTCGCCTACAAGTTGATGAATTTCCACATTAGCACCGTCTTCTGTACCGATTGTTACAGCACCGTTAAGCATCATTTTCATATTGCCGGTGCCGCTGGCTTCCTTACTGGCAAGAGATATTTGTTCAGAAATATCGCAGGCCGGAATTAATTTTTCCGCTTTGGTGACATTGTAGTTTTCCACCATGACTATACGGATATATTTGGAAGCTACAGGGTCGTTCAGGACAATATCCTGAAGACACAGTATGGCATGAATGATATCTTTGGCGATTACATAAGCCGGAGCGGCTTTAGCGCCGAACAGAAAAGTAATCGGTGTCTGCGGTACATAACCTTGACGTATTTTCAGCAGAAGGTGAATGATGTAAAGTAAATTCATCTGCTGGCGTTTGTATTCGTGCAGTCGTTTGATTTGAATGTCGAAAATACTGTCAGGATTGATATCTGCATTCATTGTTTTTTTCAGATAAGCCGCAAGTTCGTTTTTGCGGTTCATTTTTATCTGCAAGAGACGGTTTAGGACATTTTCATCATTGATGAACTGCATTAAATCTTCCAGTTTGGCGGCATCATGTTTGAAATCATCGCCGATTAAAGAAGTAATGTACTGACTCAATTCATGATTGCAGTGCATGAGCCAGCGGCGGAATGTTATACCGTTTGTCTTGTTATTGAATTTTTCCGGATATAGTTCATAGAAAGCATGCAGTTCCGTATTTTTCAGAATATCGGTGTGCAGGGAGGCAACGCCGTTAATACTGTAGCCGAAATGAATATCCATGCTTGCCATATGCACGCGGTCTTCTTTATCGATAATCTGCACTTTTTCATTTTGGCTGCGGGTGAAAGCAACTGTATCAAGTATTTCAATTATCGGAACGAGATGTGGTACGACCTGGCGCAGATAATCCATTGGCCATTTTTCCAGTGCTTCGGCAAGTATTGTGTGATTGGTGTAGGCACATGTATTTGTCACGATATGAACAGCGTCTTTTAAGTGAACACCGTCTTTCATCAAACGATAAATAAGTTCAGGAATGATTAAGGACGGATGGGTATCATTGATTTGGATACATACGTTTTCATGCAGTTTATGAATATCATGGCCTTTGGTTTTTTCTTCCATGAGAATTAACTGAGCAGCATTGCTGACCATGAAATATTGCTGATAGATACGCAGCATCTGCCCTTCTTTTGTGCTGTCGTCTGGATACAGAAATAAAGTCAGGTTTTTCTTAATGTCGGTCAGATTAAAAGAGATGCCGTCATCTGCTACAATGTTTTCGTCTACACTGTCAAGGTCGAATAAATGCAATTTGTTGAGACCTTGATTGTAACCGAGAACGTCGATATCGTAAAGATGGGAATGAAGCGTAAAATCTTTAAACTGTACATCGAAACCAATATTTGTATCGTTAAGCCAGCCGGGGTTTTGTATCCATTCATTTTTTGTTTCTTTTTGCAGATGGTTTTCAAATTTCTGCTTGAATAAACCTAAATGGTAATTTAAGCCCACACCGTCGCCACAAAGATTGAGCGTGGCGATGGAGTCCAGAAAGCAGGCGGCAAGTCTGCCAAGACCGCCGTTGCCTAAAGACGGTTCAAGCTCTACTTCTTCAATGTCGCTTAATTTTTTGCCATGCTGGCAAAGCAAATCATCAATTTCATCGTAAATACCGAGGTTGATTAAATTATTGGATAATAATTTACCGATAAGAAATTCTGCGGAAATGTAATATAATTTACGTTTCGTTACAGTTACGGGACGGTCTTTACTCAGTGATTTAACAAGCATTAATAAAGCGATATATATTTCTTCATTAGTGCAAGTATCAATATCTTTCTGAAATTGTGTCTGCAATAGATTATTTAACTTAGTTAACATAATGTCATCCTTCTTTTTAAATTTGTAAATAAGTTGTTTGTATAAAATGTATTTATGTCTTGTTTAACTTAATATAAACGGTTTAATTAAAGTTGTCAATGAAAATATTTATGTTAAATGTTGTTAAAATATTGCTAGGATGTTGCAAAGAAATCCCGTAATGGTATTAATAACAGGCTTTGGAAAAAACGGGTCAAAGTGACTGATAACAGAAATTATTTAGCGGTAAAATCGCTAATACGGCCGTAGGTAGCCGTAATATGGGAGATTTTTTCAATGAGAGCGTCATTTAGCTGGCCGGAAGTCATTTTCCAGCACCAGTTGCCGCCGAGTGTGGACGGTTTATTGATGCGGGTGCAGTTATCAAGTCCTAGCCAGTCTTGCAGCGGAATAATGCAGGTGTCGGCGACGCTCTGCATAGCAAGACTGATGGATTTGTCAAGCAGTTTTAAATCATCCTGCGTATCGGTGCACAAGTAGCGGCGTAGCGCGTCTTTTTCCTCCGGCAGAATGGATTTGAACCAGCCGAGCATTGTTTCATTATCATGTGTCCCGGTGTAAACAATGCAGTTATGGTCATAGTTATGCGGCAGATAATTATTGGCACCGCTGGAGTCGCGGCTGTCAAAGGCAAATTCAAGTACTTTCATGCCGGGATAACCGGTGTCTTTAACGAGTTGGCGTACAGAATCTGTCAGATATCCTAAATCTTCGGCGATGATTTTCCTGTCGCCGAGAGCAGCTTTTATCTGATGAAATAATTTCATGCCAGGTCCTTTTTCCCAGTGACCACCTCTGGCTGTAGTGTTGCCGTACGGTATGGAATAATATTCGTCAAAGCCGCGGAAGTGGTCGATGCGTACTACGTCATACAGTTCATAGCACCAGGCAATGCGGGAAATCCACCAGGAATAATTCTGCTGTTCGTGTATCGGCCAGTTATAGAGCGGATTGCCCCAAAGCTGTCCGTCAGCGGAAAAGCCGTCCGGTGGGCAACCGGCAACAGCTACCGGTTCAAGTTTTTCATTAAACTGGAACAAGTATGGATTGGCCCAAGTATCGGCACTGTCATATGCTACGTAAATCGGAATATCGCCGATAATGTCGATACCCTGCGAGTTGGCATAGGCTTTAAGGCGCTTCCACTGCTTAAGGAAAATGAACTGCAGGAATTTATAGAACATGATGTTTTCCTGTAGTTTATTAGTATAATATTCAATGGCGTTTTGCCATCTCAGGCGGATATCCTCCGGCCATTTTTGCCAGGCAGTGCCGGAAAAGAAATATTTCAGTGCCATGAACAGAGCATAATCATTGAGCCAGTAAGACTGTTCATGCACAAATTGCTGAAATTCGCTGTCGGATTCAATATTGCTGCGCTGAAAAGCTTTTTTTAGCAGAGTAAATCTCGTATTATATAAATTTGCATAGTCAATCGTTGTGTTTTTTTCTTTTGGCGGCAGTTCATCGGCTGAAAGCCAGTTATTTTCAGTCAGTTCATCAAGAGAGATAAAATACGGGTTGCCGGCAAACGTGGAAAACGACTGATACGGCGAATCGCCATAGCTCGTCGGCCCAAGCGGCAGGATTTGCCAGTAACGCTGATGTGCCTGTTTTAATTGGTCAATGAATTTGTATGCTTCACTGTCGAAGCAGCCGATGCCATAACCGCCCGGCAGGGAAAAAATAGGTAATAAAATTCCGCTCGTTCTCATTGTAGTGCTCCTTTAATTTATTTCACATTCGGCCAGTACGGCATAGTGGTCGGATATTACAGGACCATTGATGCCGTTGAATATGGATTTTTGTGATTTAACATTTATTTTTTTATTGCAGAAAATATAATCAATGCGAATAGCCTCGCTTTCTTTGGCAAACCAGCCGGCAATAGCGGAGGAACTGGTGATGCCGCTGTCCTTTTCTTCAGCCAATGTATACAGGTCATGCCAATTATCACCGGTGATAAGACTGTAGCCTTCACCCTGTATATCGCTGCGATTGTTGAAATCGCCCATTATGAAAATCGGGTCGTCTTTTAGCGGTTCGAGTGCCTGCATTAAATTGTGCCAGTGATTAATGAAAGGCTCTTCATCATCTTTCCACCAGCCCATATGAACGCAGACAAACCAGCATTTGCCGTTTTCCGTCTGACAGCAGACAGCAAGAGCTTTACGCGTTTTGTAATTTGTCGGTGATTGAGTGAGTGATAAAGGAATTATTTTCGTGCCCAAAATAGGATAGCGGGAAAACAGGGCGATACCTTCATCATAAATATTGTAGCCGAGATGGCAACTTTCCCAAATCCAGTTGTAGGATATACCGTGTTTTTTCAGCAGTTCGTCAACGTATAAAGCGTGATTGTTCTGTTTCAGCATGGTATGACCGTAATAACCAGCAGGATTTTCAGCCAGTACCGGCAATTTATGCGACTGATTTACCTCCTGCATGGCAAAGACGTCAACCTTTTCTTTGATGATATGTTCAACAAAGGAATATGTTTTGCTGGTGTAATTTTCTTCTAAAAGACTGTGTGTGTTCAATGTTAAAAGTTTCATATGCGTCACCTCATAAAAATAACTATATAACAATTTTAAACTAGATGAGATGAATTTATCAAAAATGAATGAAAAATTATATTTTTATTATAATCGCTTGTGCAAATTATTGCAATAGTTTTTCTGCAAAATTTTAGTAAAATATAAAATAAATTTGTGCAAATTAATGAAAATAATTGCGCGAAAATTAAATGGATGAAGCCGGTTTTTTATTGACATAGCAGGCAGTATTTCATAAAATTATTAGTATATTCAAGGAGGTTTATTCATGGCTGTTACAATAAAAGATGTAGCTAAATTAGCGGGAGTTTCACCGTCTACTGTATCAAGAACGTGTAAAAATCATCCGTCTATCAGTCAGCAGACGAAAGATAGGGTAAAAAAGGCAATGGAAGAGCTGGGATATATGCAAAATAATTTGCATACAGTGGCAAATATTCGCAATATCGGGGTTGTTTTTCCGAAACTCAGAAATGATGCGTATGAAAATCCGTTTTATCTGGAAGCATTGCGAGGTATCGGCCAGTATTGCAATAGAAAGAAATATACCATGCTGGTGATAACGGGCGAAAATGATGCCGAGCTTATTGAAAGCATAAAATCCTCGCAGGCAGACGGATTTATCTTTCTGTATTCGAATGTGGATGACATGATAATAAATTATATGTATGAAGAACAGCGGCTGTTTGTTTTAATCGGTAAGGCAACTAAAATGATTAACGATACGATTTATGTAGATAACGACAATGTGCAGGCAGCAAAAGAGGCAACGGAATATTTGATTTCTTTAGGGCATAAAAAAATAGCCTATGTCGGTACGGATAGCCACAGGGTTTTTTCCAGTGACAGGAAAGCGGGATATCTTTTGGCACTGAGTGAACATAATCTGCCATATAGAGAAGAATATTGTCTGGAATTGTCAGCAGAGTTTGAGCCGGAGTATAAAAATCTGAAAAAACTGCTGTCAAGCGATGAAAGACCGACAGCAATTCTCGTATGTGATGACGTGCTGGCTGTTTCTATTGAAAAGACGATTAGACAGTGCTGTTTATCAATACCACAGGATTTGTCCATAATCAGTTTTAACAATTCGATTTTTGCACGTATGATGAGGCTGACTTCTATTGATATAAATTCATATCAGCTCGGTATAGAAGCGGCATCGCAACTCAGTAAGCATATTGAAAATCCTGAACTGTTCGCGACGAAAATAATTGTACCGTATTTTATGGTGGAGAGAGAAAGCTGCGCCAAGAGAGTTGATTATTAAATTTTTATTAAAAAAGGTTTTGTAGGGTTTTTGGCTAGACAAAACCTCTTTTTTTTGTGTTATAATATTAAATTGGTTAAAGAAAGTAATATTTTGAAGCGATTTTTATTATTAATGGGGGCGAAGATTTGAGTCAGGAAGAAGAAAAGCAGCAGCCAACTGAACAAAACAATGCCGAAATAGTTGAAAAAGTGCAGAATAATTCTTATACGGTCAGAATTATTCCTGATAAGACAGATGATATAAAATTATTTACGGTAACAAAAAGCATGGTTAAATATCTGTTGGCTTCAGCTGTGATTTTACTGATTTTGGTAATCGGTTCACTTGGTTTTGCCGGTTATGCGTATATAAATAATCAAAGCGATAAAGAGCATATCCGTCAGCTTCAGGAAGCAAACACCATTCAGCAGCAGCAATTGTCGGAGCTGGATAAAAAGGCAAATTCTCTGCAAGAGGATATGGACCAGTTGATTAATTTGGAAAATGAACTGAAACAGCTTTCCGGTATTGAAATCAATGATGAAAATACGGCAGACAGCAGCACGGATGCAGCGCAGAACGGACAGGGCGGACCGTATCCGCAGGCACCGACAATAGCTGATGTGCGCAATACTCTAAATAATATCGAGAATAAAATGTCCGGTCAGCGCAACAATATGCAGCAGTTGAAATTGGAACTGCAGAAGGCAATTGTCATGAAACGCCAGCAGATAGCCATTTCCAATCAAACAATTTCCATAACTCCGTCCATTTGGCCGTCGCAGGGCGTTGTAAGTTCTCCGTACGGACTTCGCTGGGGCGGCAGTGATTTTCATCCGGGTATCGATATAGCCAATGATATGGGAACACCGATTAGGGCTACGGCTGACGGTACGGTAAGCGTAGCGGGCTGGAACTCCGGCGGTTACGGCAATATGGTCGATATTGACCACGGTAACGGCGTAATGACGCGATATGGACATGCTTCGTATGTGGTAGTAACGGCGGGTCAGCATGTAAAACGCGGTCAGATTATTGCTTATATGGGCAGTACGGGATTTTCCACCGGTCCGCATGTACACTATGAAGTACGTATAAACGGACAGGCAGTTGACCCTTCGGGATATCTGTTCAATTAAAAACAGCCTTGCAGGTTTAGAAATAGACTTGCAAGGTTGCTTTTTTATGATTAAAATACATTATAAAATTTAGGCAGTTTATAAATAAAAATTATTTTTTCATCTAACTAATGTAAAGTTGTTAATTTTTGTGATATAATATAAAAACATCTATATATTTGCAAAATGATTGCAAATGCAGAATTTATAAGGAAAAATCAAATATTTTATTGGAAAAATATGGTTTAGGAGATGTTTTTAGTGGCTAATGAACAGAAAGATAAAGTACTCTCTCCACAGGAAATTGTGGAAAAAACGACAATAGCAGATGTATATCGTGCTGTTAAAAATTTGGATGGAATTATAAGAAAAACGAAACTTATTCATAGCGACTATTTTTCCGAGCTGTCGCATAATGATGTTTATATAAAACCGGAAAATCTGCAAAAGACGGGTTCCTTTAAACTGCGCGGGGCTTATAATTGTATAAGCCAGCTTACGGATGAACAGAAAGCACACGGCGTTATCGCGGCATCGGCCGGAAATCATGCGCAGGGTGTAGCATATGCGGCACAGAAACTCGGTGTAAAAGCTGTCATCACGATGCCGGCGACAACACCGCTTTTAAAAGTGGAAGCAACACGTGCCTACGGTGCAGAAGTTGTACTGTCCGGGGATGATTTTGACGCTGCGGCGGCAAAAGCGGTGGAACTGCAGCAAAAATATCATTATACATTTATCCATCCGTTTAATGATATTGAAGTTATCTTAGGTCAAGGTACGACTGCACTGGAAATTATTGATGATTTGAAAGATGTTGATGCTATTTTAGTACCGGTCGGCGGCGGCGGATTTGTCAGTGGTGTTGCTGTAGCAACGAAAATGGTAAATCCTCATGTAAAAGTAATCGGCGTGGAACCGTGCGGTGCGGCCTGTGTTAAGGAGTCCCTGCAGGAAAATAGAATTGTTACGCTGCCGAGTGTGGATACGGTGGCGGAAGGTACTGCCGTAAAGACGCCGGGGGATGTTACATTTGAATTTATTAAGAAATATGTAGATGATGTGATTACGGTTTCCGAATTTGAAATCATGTCAGCGCTATTATCCCTGATTGAAAAACATAAGCTTATCGCTGAAGGCGCTGGTGTTCTTTCGTTGGCGGCAAGCCGCAAATTACCGTTTAAGGGTAAAAAAGTTGCAGCTATCGTCAGCGGCGGCAATATTGATATTTCTACAATTTCAGCACTTATTGATAAAGCGCTTATTGCCCGCGGCCGTGTATTCTGCTTCAGTGTACAGCTGCCGGATAAACCGGGACAGCTTCTGGCAATATCGCAGATTTTGGCAGACCTCAATGCTAATGTAATAAAACTTGACCACAATCAGGCTAAAGTAACGGACAGCTTTAAAAAAGTTGTGCTGGAAGTTACAGTGGAAACAAACGGTATAGAACATATCAATCAGATAACAGAAGAACTGCGTAAAAACGGCTTTAAGATAAAGAAAATATATTGATGTTCATTTTTCTTTGATGCAAAGAAAAACGAACCAAAAAGAAACGTTTTTTAGCGTTTCGCTTACACTGCACTGGGCAAGCCTTCGAGGCTTATATATGGATGCAGTCGGTACAACGGCTCGAAACATTTTGAATTTAGCTCGTGCCTTCTGAGCTATAGCAAGAACTTGAATTTGAGCTGAAGGGCACTGTAATTTGTAAGCTGTGCTGAAACTTTGTCTGCGTTAGAGATTTTCACGGTAGCTTTAGCTATTAAAAAGAAAAATTTTTAGCTGTGGTTTTAGTCCAAACTGTTTGAGCACAAGCGAGTTTTTGGACGTTACAGATAAAAATTTTTCTTTTTAAAGTGAAAATGCCTACGCAGTGCACGAACTCAAAGCATTTCTTTTTCGGCAACTTTTCTTTGTGTTTCAAAGAAAAATTGCCCGGCGCAATATAAGAATAAATTAAGAAATTAATTCTTTTCATATTATATTGTGCCGAACCGGCACTCTTAAAAATTTTTTCTTTAAATTTGTTTTCTTTAAAATTAAAGAAAACGATAAATAGAAATATTGAAAAATAGTCAGCACGATATATAAAAACCCCAAAGAAATTCAATTTCTTTGGGGTTTATTTTTTTAGTCTAAAGGTACAACAGAAGCTTTGCGCTGGTTAAATTGCAGGCAGGTTGTATAGCCGAAGGATTTGGCATAAGTGATTGCCTCATCGATATAATTACCGCAGTGTTCAGGCTGATGGGCGTCAGAGGAAGTGATTATAGGAAGGTTGTAATCACGGGCTATTTTCATAAAATCAGGATACGGAGATATTTCCTGGATTGGATAGCGGTAATATGTACCGGTATTAATATCCACTGCCATATTCGCTTTCTGCATGGCTTTGGCCACACGGATTAAATACGGCGTTACATCAAAATCAGGCAGATTTTTGAACAAACGGATATTAAACGGATGGCCCAAAATATCATAAATCTGCGAAGCGCAGAGTTTTTCAACTTCTTGTGCATACCATTCGTATATTTCTTTTAAATCGTGATTGTTCCATTCGTCCTTAATCGGCGAGGAGTCATACGCCCAGCCGTGCAGAAAGTGGATGGAACCGATGATATAATCAAATTTGTAAGGAGCTAAAATTTCGCGAACTTTGTCCTGGTTTTGAAAATTGCAGACCTCGATGCCGATTTTCACTTTGTAGCCGAGTGTGCGCAATTTTTGGATAAAGTTGAAATAATCATCTAAAGTATATTTGAATTTATTTTTTTGCAGCCATTGCTGCTGAAATGTGCCGACAAAAGAATTGTCGAGGATTAAATCCTGATAATACAGTTCTTTGAATTCAGGAAAAGTGTGGCTGTGTTCGGAGATGCCAATTTCATCTAATTGATGTGTTCTGGCACTGTCGAAAAAGCCTTTGACCCAATTTTCGTCATATGAACCGTATTCAAAGTGCATATGGTAATCTAATTTCATATTGGCATCTTCTTTCTGGTGAAGTTATTTTTGTTCAGCTAACAGTTTACGAATAGTGTTCATTACACCGTTTTCGTAGTTCGGCGGTGCAATAAAGCGGGCAATTTTTTTTAGTTCCGGAGCGGCGTTTTCCATAGCGTAGCTGTAATATACGGATTGCAGCATTTCATAATCGTTCAGGTAATCGCCGAATGCCACGCATTCTTCCGGTTTTATATTTAATTTTTCCTGCAGTTTTTTTATGGCAAGACCTTTGTTGGCACCGATAGGCATGATATCCACCCATATTTCGCTGCTTAAAACGACCTGTACTTTTTCGTTGAGCGACTGCAGTTTATTGTAAATATTTTCGCGGGCATGATGATTGAGTGCATCGCAGATGGAAAATTTGATGATGTCATCATCTATGTGGGAAAAATCTTCTACAACAGTATAATGAGTAAAGTACAGATTTAATTCTGCAACGAAGGCAGGATGCTGGGACATAACGTAAGAACTTTTTTTACCGCTGACAACAACGAATACATCAGGCAGTTTGAGCACCTGTTCTAGTACGAGTGCTACATTATCGGATGAAAGCGTATACGAAAACAGTTCTTTATCATGCTGGCAGACGTAAGTGCCATTTTCGGAAATGAACAGCAAATCATCTTTATACTTGGGAAAATGAACAGCCAGTGCCTGATATTGGCGACCGCTGGCTGGTGAGAACATGATGTTTTTTTCTTTCAGCAGCTGCATGACTTCATCAAAATCCTCCGGCAGCTTGTTATGGTCAACAAGCAAAGTTCCGTCCATATCAGAAATAATCCATTTAATCATAGAAAAAGCTCCTTTGCGATTAGTTAAATAATTTTGATTACAAAAAGAGTTTATCATAAAAATATTTTTAGTGAAAGGAGGACATTTGACCGAATTAAATAAAAAAGGAGGAAAGAATGTGTCTTTCCTCCTTTTCAGGGCATAAAAAAACTACCCAAATGAGAGAGGGTAGGTACTTATTTTATATGGTGGGCGGTAACAGGATCGAACTGCTGACATCCTGTT
>OGYT01002035.1_pt1 | contig 11690 bp, 10 predicted proteins | sample 1576631 | NCBI WGS metagenome assembly OGYT01 (sample SAMEA3541588, study PRJEB24748) | human gut metagenome | biome: human gut; feature: human-associated habitat; material: faeces | place: China | collected 2012
ATGGCGGTTTTATATATCGGCATTCTGTTTTTTCACTTTGGTCTTTTAAGGCACGTACGGGCGTAGGCATTAAACCGGAAACGTATGCCGTGCTTTCTCAGCACCCGCGTATTACGGCCGTGAAAGAAGCCAGCGGCAATATCAGTCAGGTAGCTGAAACGATGGCTTTATGCGGAGACAATCTCACTTTCTATTCCGGCAACGATGACCAGATTATTCCTCTCATGTCGCTTGGCGGACAGGGCGTTATTTCCGTTCTTTCCAATGTTATGCCGCAGGAAACGCATGATATGTGCCAGTTATTCCTTGACGGTAAAATAGAAGAAGCGGCGAAAAAACAGCTGGAATATTTCCCGATGATTAAAGCTCTGTTCTGTGAAGTAAATCCAATTCCGGTAAAAGTCGCACTTCGCTTGATGGGCTTTAATATGGGTCCGCTCCGTATGCCGTTGTGCGAAATGGAAGATGCGCATTTGGAACAATTAAAAACGGCTATGCGCCAATTTAATTTAATCAAATAATATAATTTAAATAGAAAAAGCTAATGCAGTTTATTCATAATTGCATTAGCTTTTTTATTTATAATCTATGCGGTTTTTTCGGTCCGGGCGGAGCAACATCACGCATGGTATTGCGAATTTCCTGCATCTGTTCATCCGTTATGCCTAATCTGTCTGCAACAGTGTTCCAGTCGGTTTTCGGAGGATTGTGCATGGAGATGATATCTTCCGGCGAAGCGGTGCAGTATTGAGATATCAATATGCCGTGGAGAACATCGCCCATGCTGTAATTTTTCTGGAGCAGGCGGGTAATGATTGTTTTATTTACGGATAATTTTTCGCTTAAATACTGAGCAGCCAAATCATCATGTGCCGCTTTTATATCGTTTGGTGTAAGCCCGAGCAGATATTCAACACGCGGCCAGGAATTTTCATCTTTTAAATTCATTACATCTGTAAATGATTTTTGCGAAGCATAGGCTAAGAAAGCACCATGACTGATTTCTTTCAGTTTCCAACCTTTATTGTAATATTGCATGAGCAGGGATTTTTCGATACCGTATATATCACTCAACTGTTGCATTTCTGTATCAATACGAACCTGCGGAGCAACGCGTTCCATTTTGGGTGGAGGCGGCGGTGCAGCGTTGACTAAAAGTGGGTTGAACTGACTGCCGATACCGCTTAAAAGCAGAGTTGCGGCAGCTACGGTTAAAATTTTTGCCGGTTTTTTCATAGATATCACCTCTGTTAAATTATTTTGTTTATATTATAACAGATTTATAAAATATCGTAAAATATAATGGTATTTCCCATCTGAATTTTATCGCCGGGGCACAGACAGAAGCTGGATATTTTCGTGTCGTTTACGGTGGTTCCGTTTAAACTGTTGGCATCGTGCAGTATATGACGGCCGTTTTCAAATGTAATGTAGGCGTGCAGGCGGGAAACATTGATATCGGTAATAATGAATTCATTTTTATCGCGCCGTCCGATATGAATTTGTTTATCGCCTATTTCCATGTAGGAATCCTTATCCGGTCCTTCTGTTATGGTCAAGGAGGCAAATTTCATTTCCTGATTGATTTTCGGCGAACCGCTAAATAATTCTTTGCCGCCTGTCGGTACGATAATAGTTCCCTGTGTTCCTTCCGTATTGGCAGAAACACTGCTCTGAATTTGTGTGTCGGGACTGAATGAGGCTTTGATATCACATACGCCTAATTTTAAATCGAGAGATTTTAATATATTAATTGTAGGTTTTTTTTTCATGAAATAATCTTTGATGATTACGGATTTATAGAGGAATAATTTGAGTTCGATTAAATTCTGCGGCGTGTTCAATTCGGCATAATCTTTCTGGCTCATAGTGAGGGTGAATGTATCCGGCACGAATATGGCGCGATTGATGCGCTGTTTGTGGCGTATCAACAGGCGGTCGAGAATTTTTTCGATTTCTGCCAGCTGCAGATTGCTGGAGAATTTGCGATTGAAAAAGCCTTCAATATTTTTTTCCAGAAAATCTTCCATGCGTGAGAAAAACATAGTATTCATCTCCAATTTGATTTTATAAATGTTTGTTGCGCAGCTGGCCGCAGGCAGCGTTTATATCTGTTCCCATTTCCTGACGAACGGTGGCGGTAATGTGATGGTCGTTCAGATAACGGGCAAATGTTTTGATGCGAACGGGAGAGGGACGGTTGAAATTGCGCTCTTTGACAGGATTGATGGGAATTAAATTAACGTTTGCCAGCTGATTTTTCAGCAAACGACACAATTCTTCCGCCTGTTCAAGATTGTCATTGTATTTGTCGATTAGAATATATTCATAGGTAATGCGGCGTTTGGTAGTATCGGCGTAATGAGTAGCGGCACGGATTACTTCTTCCAGCGGGTAGCGTTTGTTAATAGGCATTAAGGCCGTACGCAGTTTATTGTTCGGTGCGTGCAAAGAGATGGAAAGGGTAATCGGAAGATTTTCTTTTGCCAGTTTTTCAATACCCGGCACGATACCGGAAGTCGATACGGTGATATTGCGGTAGCCCAGATTAAGACAGTACGGTTCGTGTACAAGACGAATAAATTTTAAAACGTTGTCGTAATTGAGCATCGGTTCGCCGGAGCCCATGATTACGATATTATTGATTTGCTCACCCGTTTTATTTAAAAGTTTCTGAATGAACATTGCTTGGGCTAAAATTTCACCGGCGGATAAGTTTCGCGCCATGCCGTGCAGGGTGGAAGCACAGAAGGAACAGCCCATATTGCAGCCTGCCTGTGAGGAAACGCAGATACTGTTGCCGTAACTTTGACGCATTAGAACGGTTTCAACACCGATACCGTCATCGAACTGCAGAAGAAATTTCGTCGTTCTTTTGTCGGCGGAGTCCAGCCGGTCCCATGATTTGGCGCGTTCAATAATAAATTCCTGCGATAATTTTTGGCGCAGGTCCTTAGAAAGATTTGTCATCTGGTCGAATGAAACGGCATGTTTTAGATAAAGCCATTCAATAATTTGTCTGGCGCGGAATTTCGGCAGTTTCAATGTCGTTATTAATGAAGTAAGTTCATCTAAATTAAGTCCGAAAATGTTAGTCATAATGAGTCCTTTCGTGGATTATCCTAGGATTTGCGTATCAGGCGGGCGATAAAAAAGCCGTCGGTATGGTCAACATGAGGCATTAGTTGCAGAGTTCTGTTTTTTGATTTATGCTTGAACGGCAGATACTTATGCACGTCGTCCAAAACGAAATTCGGCTGTGCTGTTAAAAAAGCGTCAATAACGTTTTGATTTTCTTCAGGCATAATGGTACAAGTGCTGTAAACAAGTACACCGCCTATTTTTACGGCTTTAGCAGCTGAATGCAGAATTTCCAACTGGAGCGGCGGCAGTTCATAAAGTAATTCTTCCGTTTTATTCCAGCGGGAGTCGGGTTTGCGGCGCAATACGCCAAGACCGGAGCACGGAGCATCAACGAGAATTTTATCGGCTTTCTGCGGATATAAATCACCGATTTGGCGGGCATCAAGAAGCTGTGTTTCGATAATGTCTATGCCGAGGCGAGCGGCATTTTCATTGATGATTTTCAATTTGTGCTCGTAGATATCGCCGGCAATAACTGTACCTGTATTGTTCATTAGTGCGGCAATATGCGTCGTTTTGCCGCCCGGTGCACTGCAGGTATCGATTATAAAATCACCCGGTTTCGGGTCAAGTACATGAGCTACCAGCATGGAACTTTCATCCTGCACTTGCGCAAGACCATTTTGCAGCGGTTTCAATGTATTAAGAGCAGGGTGCTTTAAACAGACAATTCCTTCCGGCGTTAAATCGGAAGAATTTACTTCGCAACCGGAGTTGTTCAGTTCATTTATTAATTCCTTCCGCGGGATTTTCAAAGTATTGGTTCGCAGCACAAGCGGCGCATTTGTATTATTGAACCGGCAAAGAGCGAGAGCGGCTTCACTGCCGAATGTATGAATGAATTTTTTTACAAGCCAGAGAGGATGCTGTTCACGCACAGATATTTCGGCAGCTTTATTACCGGTCGGCATAGTGTATTTTTCCGGTTGGCGGATTAAATTGCGCAGTATACCGTTGACGAATTTGGCTGAGCCGGGATTGCTGAATTTTTTAGCGAGATTTACTGCTTCGTTGCAGGCGGCAGAAGACGGGATTTTATCCATGAATACAATTTGATAAATACCGAGGCGCAGAATGTTTACAATAACAGGTTCTATTTTACCGAGAGGGCGATTTATGAATTTTTTCAAAATCCACAGCAGCGTATCGCCTGCCTTGACTGTACCGTATACAAGTTCCGTTATAAAGCGGCGGTCCTGGTCGGAAAGGCTGTTTTTCGTCAAGTGGCGGGACAGGGAAATATTAGCATACGCTTTTTCCTGATATATTTCATTTAGAATGTTTAAAGCAATAGCACGGGCATTCATATAATTTTAATGAAAATCTCCTTTATAATTTATTAAACTAAAAGAGACGCTGAAAAGCGTCCCTTAAAAACATATTCATTAAAGTGAGTAAACTCTTTAATTCACTTTAATTATACCATAATGATATTTATATGCAAGTTGACATACTCCCCATAGCTAAAGCTAGGAAATTCTGGGATACTAGCGAACCTTGCTATCAAAAATAGTCTTACGAGTTCTCTCCACAATGGACAATGCCCTGCTCATATCTATTATTTACAGATATATATTAGCATGTAGATATAAAAAATTCAATGGTCCGGCTTCAATTACTTACGCAAATTTACGGCACATTCGGTAAAAAGATTTTCTCTGAATAATTTAAGCACAGGTGCAATTCTGTTTGTCACGGCAAATGATTTTCGTATCAGCTAGATTGATAATATCCGTTTCCAATATCAGATTACTGATGAAAGAGGAGGAAATTTCTCCGCTGAGCGGATTTTTAACGCTGTCGATACTGTTTAAAATATAAGCTGATACATCACTGCGCTCAAAAGCAAGGTCGGTATTTTCCATGGTGCAGTCTGTAAGTTTCAGATTTTTGCAATAGCAGAGAGGCTGCGTGCCAACTATTTTACAACGGATAAACGTAAGATTTTCAGCATACCAGCCAAGATATTCACCGTATACAACAGAGTCGAATACTGTTACATTTTTGCTATGCCAGAAAGCATCTTTCGTTTTTAGTTCACAGTTGCGGAACGTAGCATTTTCTATATATTGAAAGGAATATTTGCCGTTCATTTTTAAGTTATTGACAATTAGATTGCTGCTTTCAAAAAAAGGATATTCAGATATAAGTTCGCAGTCATTGATATTTATATCATGACATTTCCAACCAAATTCGGCTGAATTGATACGACAGTTTTCCAGTTGGACAGTAGAACATTCGCGCAGTGCTTTAATACCGTTCAGGTTGCAGTTTGTTAAACTGATATTGCTGTCATACCACATTGCGGCGCGGCATTTGTCCGTCATGGCGGAATTTATTATTTTTGTATTGTGATTGTGCCAGAGCGGGTAACGAAGGTTGAAGAAACAGTTTTCTACAGAAAGATTTGTTGTTTCTTTTAAAGCTGATTCTCCGTCGGCCGGGCCGTCAAAGGAACAGTCTATAACCTGAGCGTGGTGAATACCGTATAATGCACGTTCGTTATCATATGTTTTATTAATGTATTGCATAATCTCAATCCCCTTTGTCATATTGTCTGATTAATATATCATCTGAAGTGGACTTAAAGTCAATGACCTTTGATATATTTTTACCTGTTGTGTCAATTATTTTTTTAGCAGTACAATACTTTAGATGTAGTACAATATCGAGCGGCTATAAAGTATCATGTTGCTGATACAGGTTAGATATTTTTATTAATACAGCAGGTATTTTTATAATAGGATTATTTAGATAAAATAGCAAATAGTTATATTGAATGTTTAATTATAGTTAAAAAGCATAAAAAGACTGCATTGCCGAAAAATCAGGCTATGCAGTCTTTTTAGTTGAATAATTAATTGTTATCGTAGATTTCTTTTAAAAGCGTTTCTTTACGCAGGGAAAGACATTCGCAGTTTCTGTCCTGGCGGGCAAGAAAACGAACAGTATCGAGCAGGATTTTACTAATCATCGGCGCGTCATCATAGAAGATATCTTCAAGTTCCTGATGTGACCATGATTTGCGGATACCTTCGCCGTAGTTTACAACATAGTACAAACCGGCATAGCAGGCACCGATTTCACGTGCAAGATAAACTTCCGGACAGATAGACTGGCCGACAATATCAGCATGACCATTCAGCATGGCGATTTCTGCCGGACTTTCAAAATGACGGCCGTCCGTGTTGGCATAAGTTCCGCGTGTGAAAATACGACCCGAAAAATGTTTGCGTGTATTTTTAATAAGTTCAGCACGCATCTGCGGGCAAAGTGCATCGCGCATTACGAGCAGGTACCGCCCTTCCAGTCCGACATCTTTGCGCACAGACATATCGAGGTAATCATCAGGAATAAGAAAATCTCTGGTGTCGAGCAGTTTGTTGATGGTACCTACGCCGCCTTCCGAAAAGATACGTTTGACACCGGCTTCACGGAAAGTCCAAAATAGCTGGCGGGAAGCATCGGCACGGGTTGTGCCGGTACGCCAGCCGTGCATTTTGCAGGTAAGGACACGCACTCCTGCCACTTCAAACAGGCGCAAGGCCGTTGTTTTGCCGTAAGGCGTATCAAAAACCATATTGTCTTCAATTATTTTTACGTCATCGCATTTCGCACCGAGCGGAAAATTGCTGGAGAGAGTGCCGGAACCGCCGATAATGGAAAAATCGGCTTTTGGTATATTCATGGTAAAAACTCCTTAGTTTAAAAATTTAAAAGCGGCGAATGATATTGTACCGAGTATCACGTTGTGCCGCCTGTCTGTCTGCCGTCTGGATAGTGCGTACCATTTTATCAATAGACATCTGATATGCTGTGCCGGCGGCACGAACGACATTTTCCTCAAGCATGATACTGCCCAAATCATCCGCACCGAATGCCAGCGTAATCTGTCCTATCTGTTGTCCCTGTGTTACCCAGGAACCTTGAATATGGCTGACATTATCAAAATACAGGCGGGATACGGCAAGTGTTTTCAGATATTCCCAGGAAGAAAATTTCATGCCGCCGAGCTTTGTGTTGCCCGGCTGGAATGTCCACATGATGAAAGCACGGAAACCGCCTGTTTCGTCCTGGAGTTCACGAATGCGACGCATATGTTCAATACGTTCTTCGGCTGTTTCACCAAGTCCCAGAACCATGGTCGCCGTGCTTTCCATGCCGATGGAATGGGCTGTTTTCATAACGCTCAGCCACTCATCCGTCATGATTTTTTTCGGGCTGACAAGGCGGCGCACACGGTCAACGAGAATTTCGGCACCGCCGCCCGGCAGGGAGGCAAGACCGGCATTTTGCAGTTCGATGAGAACATTTTTTACGGATTTACCGGAGATTTTAGCAAAATGAAGTATTTCCGCCGGAGAAAATGAATGAATTACGATATCAGGATAAGCGTTTTTGATAGTGCTAATCATATTTGTATAATAGCTGAACGGCAGGGAGGGATGCAGTCCGCCCTGCAGCATTATCTGCGTGCCGCCCGCTTCCTGTGTTTCTTTTACTTTCTGCAGTATGATTTCCATCGGCAGAAGATAGGCATCTTTATGGTGTTCGGGACGGAAAAAAGCACAGAAGCAGCATTCGTTGACGCAAACATTTGTATAATTAATATTGCGGTCGACAATAAAAGTTACTGTATTGCCGGGATGAAACTTCTGGCGAACTTTATCGGCTTTCTGGCCGAGCTCGAGAATGTCGCCGTGCCGTAAAAGGTCAACGGCTTCTTTATCGGAAAGTCTTGTCATGATAAAAACCTCAATAAATCAAATTGTTATTTCATTATAAAGAGAGTCGCGCTGAACGGGAACATAACCTGCTGAGCGGATTATCTGTTCAAGTTGAACGGTTGTCATTTTTTGACCGGTATCCGCTCCTGCGGCATGAATTATTTTTTCCTCCTCTACAGTGCCGTCAAGGTCATCGGCCCCGCAGGCAAGCGCAAACTGAGCGACAGGCAGTGTCAACATCATCCAGAATGCTTTAACATGCGGAATGTTATCCAGTACAAGGCGCGATATGGCAATGAATTTCAGTTTTTCGTATGCGGTAATCGGTTTTATATCGGGAAAATCCGTATTGGCAGGAAAAAACGGAAAAGAGATGAATGCCTGAAAACCGCCTGTTTCATCTTGAATATCACGCAGCGTGAACAGATGCTGCAAGCGCTGCTCTATCGTTTCTATATGGCCGTATAATTCGGAAGCATTTGTTTTCATGCCCATTTTGTGAGCTGTTTTTATAGTGTAAATCCACTGTGCACTTGTTGCCTTATTAGGGCAGATTAAACGGCGGACATTGTCATCAAGGATTTCCGCTCCGCCGCCCGGCAATGAGTCAAGACCTGCCTGCCGGAGGATATGCAGGACATCTTCAACGGATTTACCGGAAATTTTGGCGAAATGGACGATTTCCACCGGTGTAAATGCCTGGATATGCACATGCGGCAGCAAATTCTTTATTGTTTGCAGAATTTCTATATAATAATTGAAATCATTGTGCGGATGAAGTGAGCTTACGATATGAATTTCCGTAAGGTTAGGTACGGTGGCAATCGTTTTTTTTATTTTGGCGGAGACATCTTCTTTCGTCAGCATAAAGCCTCGACTGTCACCTTCTTCACAGGAAAATGCGCATAAGGGGCAGTTTGCCGTGCATATATTGGACAGATTAATATGACGGTTGATATTGTAATAGACTTTTTGTCCGCTTTGACGGATTTTTGCCTGTCTTGCCCAGAAGGCTAAATCGAGAAGGTCGGCATTTTTATAAAGGTACAATGCTTCGGCAAAGGAAAGACGCTGACCGTTTTCAGCTTTGCGGATAGATATTTCTTGTATTGACATAAAAAAATCCTTTACTGATTAAAATGTTCTGATAATGTTAAAATTACAGTCGCATTCAGCCGGAATTCTGCCGGTCTGTTTAATTAAAGTGATTAAATTATCGCGCGTCAATGCTTTCGGCGAGTTGGCTCCGGCATCGTGCATGATTTTCTCTTCACTTATGGTACCGTCGATGTCATTGGCACCGAAGCCGAGGGCGAGCTGGGCTATCGGCAGTGTCAGCATTACCCAGTAAGCTTTGATATTATGAATGTTATCAAGCATCAGACGGCAGATTGCCATAGTCTTTAAATCGTCCCAGACGCTGGTGCGTTTGATATTCTGACCAAGTTTCGTATTGGCAGGATGAAATGGAAAACAGATAAATGTCTGAATACCGCCTGTTTCATCTTGAAGATTACGGAGTGTGATTAAATGGTCAACACGTTCTTCAATCGTTTCGATATGACCATACAGCATGGAAGCATTCGTTTTTATGCCGATACTGTGAGCTGTACGGGAGACTTCGAGCCATTCGGCGGCCGTAGCTTTGTTCGGGCAGAGTTTGTTTCTTATACGGTCGTTCAATATTTCTGCACCGCCGCCCGGCATGGCTTCAATGCCTGCGTCTTTTAGCTCCTGCAGAACTTCACGGATTGATTTACCGCTTATCTTGGCAAAATGGGTGATTTCTACGCCGGTAAATCCTTTCAGATGAAGTTGCGGAAATTCTCGTTTGAGCATTTTTATTACATCTACATAATAGGAAAATGGCCAGTGCGGATGCAACCCGCTTACAATATGCAGATTTTTCATATTCGGGTCAAGACAGGCTTTTTGTACTTTAGCACGAATATCGTCCATCGTCATGGCATAAGCGCGATTGTCTGTTTCTTCGCAGCCGAAAGCGCAGAAATCGCACAGAGCTGAGCAGATATTAGTTAAATTTAAATGACAGTTTACATTGTAATAAACATAGTCACCGCTGATACGCCTGCGCACTAAATCGGCAAGATAACCGATACGTGCCAAATCGTTCGAGGCAAAAAGAGTCAGTCCGTCTTCTTTTGTAAGGCGTTTACCTTGTAAAACTTTTGCTTCAATTAAATCTAAATCCGAATTTACATTTGTCTTCACGAAAACACCTCTTGATTTAAAATAAACTAACTAAAATTGTACTCTTTTTTCTGTCAGAAAACAACCGGGAATAATAAATAAACAGCAATCTTATTGAAGTTGTAAATAATATATATTTATGAACGTGTTTATTAATTTTATGGAATGTGATAAAATTCACAGTATATCAGTTATAGAAGGGATTTATTATGGACAATTTGATTTTCAGTTTGAACGCCACCATACCGGTATTTTTGATGATGGTTTTAGGCATGGTCTTTCGTAAAATCGGTTTGTTTGATGAGGCCTTTATCACCAAAATGAATAAATTCGTATTTGTTGTGGCGTTGCCTGCTCTGTTATTTGAAGATATCGGTACGGCTGATTTTACGGCGGTATGGGATACTTCATACGTGCTTTTTTGTTTTATAGCCACATTTTTGAGTATTGCACTGGCGTTTATTATTTCCATTCCGTTTCGCAAAAATGTTTCACAGGGAGAATTTGTACAAGCAGCATATCGCAGCAGTGCAGCAATTATCGGTATGGCATTCGTGCAGAATATTTACGGCGATTACGGCATGGCTTCACTAATGATTATCGGAACGGTGCCTCTGTACAATGTAATGGCTGTTGTAGTGCTGGCGATTTTAAAACCGGGGCAGAGCAGTTTTACTCCTGCACTTATGAAAAAAACGCTGAAGGGCATTGTTACCAATCCGATTATTCTTGGAATTGTCGTCGGTGTTATATGGTCACTGCTGAAAATACCTATGCCGGTTATTCTGGATAAAACAGTGTCATTTCTTGCTGTATTGGCAACGCCGCTCGGGCTTATGGCTATGGGAGCAGCTTTTAAATTCCAGGGGTTCAGTCAGAATATAAAACCGATTGCAGTCTGCAGTGTGATGAAGCTTGCAGGTTTTGTCGTGTTATTCATGCCGATAGCCGTATATATGGGCTTTACCGATAGTAAACTGGTAGCGGCGCTGATAATGCTCGGTTCAGCAACGACTGTCAGCTGTTATATCATGGCGCGCAATATGGGACATGACGGCAACCTCACTGCCGGAGCAGTTATGCTGACAACGCTCGGAAGTGCATTTTCATTGACTTTGTGGCTGTATATTCTAAAGTGCATGAACCTTGTATGAAACAGTTAGGTAAAAAACATAATTATTACCGTTTTTACATGGAGTCATTAACGAAATTTTATCATAAAAAAATAACGGATTGATTGACAGGTCTGGAATATAGACTTTATATTGCCGGATATTAACTGAGAAAGCTATTATCGAAATAATGATGATGGCTTTTTTTCTTGTGTTACGTAAAAGGATTATAATTTTTGAATTATTATGATTTAGAAATAAAGCTGTAAAGAATTTTATGAATATGTAAATGTTGGATGTAAGATGATAAAAATTTGAATGTATTTATTTTAAATTGTTCATCTGTTTGGACAAAAAAATAATTAATCAAAAAATCAAAAAAAGACTTGATTTTTTTTTCGAAATTAACTACAATAAGAAATGTAGTTAGCACTCAGCAATACAGAGTGCTAACAAAATAAAATTTATGTATAAAATACTATTATATATAGGAGGA
>OGYT01002044.1_pt1 | contig 11627 bp, 8 predicted proteins | sample 1576631 | NCBI WGS metagenome assembly OGYT01 (sample SAMEA3541588, study PRJEB24748) | human gut metagenome | biome: human gut; feature: human-associated habitat; material: faeces | place: China | collected 2012
CAGTCCGATTTTAAATGCGCCACACTGCACGAAGAACTGCTTGAGTCTTTTTCTGATATCCTGTCTCTCGGCGCAAGCAAGGCAACTTTGGAAAAACAAATTGAGACGGCTTCGACTGATGAGGAAATGGAAAATTTAATGAAGGAATACAGCCGTGTTTCCGACAGATTTGAACAGCTCGGCGGCTATAATTATGAAAGCCGCCTGCGCCGCGTGGCATTCGGTCTCGGTTTTACGGAAGATGATTTTGCCAAAAATCCGGCTCTTTTTTCCGGCGGGCAGCGCACCCGTATCTGTCTAGCAAAAGCACTTTTGCGCGAACCTGATTTTCTTTTTCTTGACGAACCGACCAATCATCTCGACATTGAAATGATTGAATGGCTCGAGGGATTTCTGAGCAGTTATAAAGGCGGTGTACTTTTAATATCGCATGACCGCTTTTTTCTTGACAGAGTAGCCACGAAAATTCTTGATCTGGACAATAAGACAACAGTATTGTACGACGGCAACTACACAACGGCCATGGAAGTCAAAGCTCAGCGCCGCGCCGCACTGGAGTCTGCTTATGCCAAACAGCAGGAACATATTCGCGAAACGCAGGAATTCATCCGCCGCTATAAAGCCGGTGTAAAATCAAAACAGGCCCGCGGACGTGAAAAACAGCTGCAGCGTTTGGAAAGAATTATTCTGCCGCCTTCCAAAACTTCCTTTAACTATTTTATGTTCCACAAGCCTGAGGAATGTGCCGAACGAGTGGCGGAACTTGACGATGTTTCCGTCAGCTTCGGCTCGCATAAGATTTTTGAACATCTTTCCTTATTAATACGTCGCGGCGACGGTATTGCCATCGTCGGTCCGAACGGCGCCGGTAAAACGACACTGCTTCGCCTGCTGCTCGGTGAATTGGAATCGCCGACGGGACGCATAAAAATCGGCAGCCGTGTAAAAATCGGCTATTATTCTCAGCAGCATGAAGGGCTTACTCCATCCAATACTGTTTTTGATGAAATTCTCTCCTCATTCGGATTAAATGATGAACAGGCCCGCGGCTGCCTCGGTGCTTTTTTATTCAAAGGCGATGATGTTTACAAACGCGTAAGTGACCTGTCCGGCGGCGAAAAATCCCGTCTGGCGCTTTTAAAACTTATGCTCACCGGTGCTAATTTCCTTGTACTGGATGAGCCGACCAACCATCTTGATATTCCGGCAAAAGAGGCTATTGAAGAAGCAATCATGGCATTTCCCGGAACATTCATCGTCGTATCGCACGACCGCTACTTTCTTGACAAAGTAACCAACTGCACTTGCGAACTGTCCGGCGGCGTTTTAACTCAATACAATGGCGATTACAGTTACTATCGCGAAAAGAAACTGGAAATGCAGAAGGAAATGGAGGAACAAGCTGCACAGGCGACAAAAAAAGCGGAAAAAAAATCCCAAAACACCGCTACATCTGTGCCTGCCAAAAAGGAATTCTCCCGTTCCAAAACGAACATCTCCGCTTTAAACACCGATAAGCTAACGATGATGCTGCAACGCTGTGAGGCTACCATCGCTATGTTTGAAGCCGAACTTAAAGGTCTTGAATATCAGATGAACGACCCTGCGCTTCAGCAGGACCCGCAGAAAAGCCATGATATAGCCGAAGCTTATGCGCAAAAAGAACAGGAACTGGAAGATAAATACGCAGAATGGGAAAAATTAACTGACCAATTATCAGCAAAATAAGTATAAGAGGTTTTTTTATGGAAAATATACGCGGCACAGTGGATACCATCGTCTTTTCTAGTACGGACAATCGGTTCACTGTCTTAAAAATGACACCTGAAAAACGTTCTACTAAAATAACTGTCATCTTAAACAGTGCGGCTCCGCTTGTAGGCCAGCTGCTGGAAGTGGAAGGAGATTGGACGCAGCATCCCAAATTCGGTCAGCAGTTCAAAGCTGTTTCCTGCAAAGCTGTCGCCCCTACGGAAATATCCGGCATCGAAAAATTTCTTGCCTCCGGTGCCGTTTCCGGTATCGGCCCTGCCATGGCTAAACGGATTGTCGCCATGTTCGGCGAAAAAACACTCGATATTCTGTCCTCACCGCAGGAATTATTAAAAGTAAGCGGCATCGGCAAAAAAACAGCCGAAAAAATAGCCGCTTCCTATCAGGAACAAAGTGAATTGTCGGAAATAATGGTCTGGCTGGAAAATCACGGCATTTCCAGTACGTATGCCGGTAAAATTTTTGCCAAATACGGTTCTTTCTCTATTGATATTATGGAAAAAGATATCTACCGCCTGTTCCATGATATTGAGGGCATCAGTTTTCTCACTGCCGACAAAATCGCCTTCAATCTCGGTATTCAGAAAGACGATGCCAAACGTATTTCCTCCGGCATAGACTACTCCCTTATGCAGCTTTGCACCAGTGGGCACTGCTGCGTACCGGAGACGGCGCTAATCGCAAAAACAGCTAAAATACTGCAACTGGACACAGCAACAGTCCGTCAAATTTTAAATGAACGTATCCAAAACGAAACATTAAATACAGAAAATATCAGCGGTGAACTCCTCATTTATCCACCGTATCTTTACTATGCCGAAAAAAAAGTGGCAAAACGCCTGCTGGAATTACAGCAAAATACAAAAGAACTGGATGAAAACAATATCAGTCTGTTCATCAAAGTCTGGGAAAAAGAAAACCATATTCATCTGGCGCAAAATCAGCAGGAAGCTGTGAAAGCCTGCCTGCATCACGGCGTATTCGTTTTGACCGGCGGTCCCGGTACCGGTAAAACCACAGTAGTCAAAGGGATTTTATCAATATTAAATGCCCAGGGGCTTAAAATACGTCTTGCCGCACCGACAGGACGCGCTGCCAAACGTCTCAGCGAAACAACCGGTAAAAAGGCACTGACCATACACCGCCTGCTGGAAGCAAATAATTTATCCGATAATGATGCGCAGGCGCAGCTCGGTTTTGCCAAAGACATCAATGACCAGCTCGATGCCGATGCTATTATTCTAGATGAAGTTTCTATGGTGGATATATCCTTAATGCACCATTTTCTAAACGCCGTTCCGAACGGATGCCGTCTTATTTTAGTCGGTGATACGGACCAGTTGCCTGCCGTCGGACCCGGCTCTGTCTTAAAGGATATCATCCGCAGCGGCGTTATCCCCTCAATTCGTCTCAATGAAATTTTCCGTCAGGCACAAACGAGCATGATTATCCAAAATGCCCATATTATAAACTCCGGCCGCTTGCCGGATATTCGCCGTCAATACGACGATTTTATTTTTTATGAAATCGACAACGATACTTTCATCACCGAAAAAATTTTAGAGCTGTGTACCGATATTCTGCCGAAAGAAGGTTATGACGTTTTAACGGATGTACAGATTTTATCACCGATGCACCGTTTCACCTGCGGTGTGGAAAATTTAAATCTGCTCTTACAGCAAACGCTTAATCCTGAAAGCCCGGAAAAAAATGAAATAAAATCCGGTACGCAGATTTTCCGCACCGGTGACAAAGTAATGCACATTCGCAATAATTACCAGAAAAATGTTTTCAACGGCGATATCGGTTTTATCCGCAATATAACCAAAGACAGCGTATCCGTAGAATATCTCGACCGCAATGTGGGTTACACGAAAAACGAACTGAATGAACTCACTTTATCTTATGCTTCCAGCGTGCATAAAAGTCAGGGCAGTGAATATAAAGTCGTCATCATGCCCCTGTCTGTCAGCCACTACATCATGCTTCAGCGCAACCTGCTCTACACCGCAATCACCAGAGCCAAAGAGAAAGTCATTCTGCTCGGTTCGAAAAAAGCTCTGACGACAGCCGTGCAAAGCAATCGCACTCAGAAAAGATACACTCTTCTTGCTGAACGTCTGGCTCGAAAACTATAATTATGAAAAGAGATTTTATCATTGTTAAATACAATTTATGAAGCTGTAATACAGTTTCTCTTTCCGCCGCACTGCCCTTCCTGTCGGGCTTATGTGGAAAAGGAAGGTCAATGGTGTGATAATTGTCTGAATGAAATTATGCGCAATAAAAACCTTGCTTATGATGCAGATGTACGCAGATACATTTCACCGATTATAGCTATAGGTAAATACGATAAAGGACTTAAAGATTTAATTCACGAATTAAAGTATCAAAACGATTTTTCCGCTCTTCCCTATATCTATACCGTACTGAAAAGGCTGGATAACGAGTGGCAGCTATTCTTGTCCGATTTTGATTATGTAATTCCCGTGCCGCTTCATCCCGAAAAATTAAAACAGCGCGGTTTCAATCAGGTGGATAAAATATTTTTTCCCTGGATAAAAGAACATAAACTTCATTATGCCGACATTTTAATCCGTACAAAGAAAACAAAATCGCAATACAGTTTAAATCCGTCTGAACGCAGTGAAAATCTGAATGCTGCCTTTGCTCTGAAAAAAGGATTTTCTGTCACCGGCTCCAAGTGCCTGCTGATTGACGATATTTTCACCACGGGAAGTACGCTGAAAAACTGTGCTAAGGTATTAAAAGAACACGGTGCCGTGAACGTAAGCGGTCTTGTTCTGGCAAGCAATGCCGACGATTAATAAATATTACTTGAAAGGAGGTTTTTCTTTGTCCAAATCCCGTCCAAAATGGTTTCAGCCTGACATATTTTCGTCGCCCAGCCTGAATGATACTGATTTTACCGTATTCAGCAAAGATTTTTCACTTAAAGAAAATCCTGCACCTTCAGTCAGCAGCACTTCTACTGTAAATGACACATCTCTGAAGGAGGCTCTCTGGGAAGAAATACACCAGTTCAAAACAGAAAAACTCTATGCTGAAGCCCTCGCATGCTTTCATACTCTGTTTGAAAAAAAATATGCCGATAATTACACTTTTTATGAACTGGCTGATATTTATTTTTTAATGAACGATTACACACGCAGTTTAAACTGGCTGCAAAAATTTCAAGTTGCCGAACCGGAAAATTGCAAAGGCTTCCTGCTTCAGGCTAGTATTTTTCTGCAACTTGGAAAAAAAGATGATGCTCTTTCCACTGTATGTCGGTTATTTTCCCGTAAAATAAAAATCGACACTGAAGATGATTTTCAAAAACTGGACCAGCTTATAACGCGTTTGAAAAAAATTTTTAAAGCCGATAAGCTCCTGCGCCGCTGTCCTGATATAAACACGTATGAAAAACAGCGCCGCCACTGTTTAAAAAATATTTCCACAGACAAAGCCATGCCTGCTGTATCAAACGATACAACCGGTGCAATTATCGAAAGGACTATCATGCCAACATCAAAAATACCAGTCAACCAAGCGCTTTCCACCGTCTTAAACCACATTTGGGATATGCAGACGGCAAATAATGATGATACAAAAAATATTTTAAATTATCCCGCAGAAGAAATCGGCAATGCCGTTATGCACCAGGTTCTATCATATAAGAAGAAAATCTGGCTATTCAATTATCTTGCCGATATTTTCCGCAGCCACAACAATGCAAAAACAGCTCTGTATCTGCTTCGGCAGGCACTGCTGCTTGATGATGAAAACGACATTATCTTAAAAAATCTCGGTTATCTTTTATACAAAAACGGCGAATATAAAGCTGCTTTGGCCGCTTTGGAAGATATAACCGTAAAGGATTTTGCCGTTTTGGATTTAATTTGTCAATGTCGCAACTTAGAAAGTGAATGATATTTATGCCCATGTATAAAAAATCTCTCTGTATTTTACTGTTTATTGCTCTTATCGCTGGCGGCAGTATATTTTACAACTACTCCGCTACTGAAGAAACTGTTCTCGATACACCTTCCGGCACAGCGGAAAATACTGTTCCCCAAAATGATGTCACTGTATATGTAAGTGGCGAAGTAACTTCTCCCGGCCTTGTTACGCTCAGCAGCACCAGCCGCGTAAAAGACGCCATCAGTGCCTGCGGCGATTTTACACCGCTTGCCGACAAAAACGGCGTTAATCTGGCACAGAAGCTGACAGATGGTATGCAGATAAACGTTCCGGCGCAGACAATAAAACAAAATACCGCCGAAAATTCTGCAGCATCCCCTGATTTGGTGCAGAATTCTGCTGATAATACTGAAATTGTAAACATCAACACGGCAACAAAAGAGCAGCTTGACACCCTGCCGGGGATAGGTCCTTCCACTGCCGATAAAATTATTGAATACCGTCAGACAAACGGACCGTTTCAATCTGTTGAAGATATAAAAAACGTACGCGGCATCGGCGATGCCAAATTTTCCAAAATGCAAAGCAGGATACGAATATGATGAATATACATTACGGGCAATTCCCTTTACTATTTCTAAACAGTTTAATATTATGCTACAGCTTAGGCGTTTATGGCGCAGAAAAATACACTCTGCCTCATAAATGCCTTTTTTTATTACTTATTGTTAATTTCTGCCTCGCCGTTCATCTCATTCTGAAAAAACACCGCCTGACATTTATCCCCGTCATAATCATCTTTCTACTGCTCGGTTATCTTTCCGGTTCAGCCGCATTTTCCGTATCCGCCGACAATATCAGCCATTGGGAAAATAAATCCCTGACCGTTGAAGGTACTGTCTGTGAGGAACCTTCCGTACGCCGTGATAGTAACGGCATCTACCATCTGTCCTACATCATTGATACGCACAAAATCAGCCAGAAAAATAATATACAAGGCGTGAGCGGCAAAATTTACATCTATAAGAAGCAGAAAAACTTAAATTCTCTGGCTAAAATCGGCGATACGGTTTCTACTTTCGGCACAATCCGTCAAATCCGCGGTTATCATAATCCCGGTCAGATAAACCGTGAACTGCGTGCCCGCCAAATGGGAATTTACGGTTTTATTTCCGCCGGCAAAGCTGATATAAAAATAATAAAATCCGACACAGACTTTAACCTGAAAAAAATCAGTGCCGATTTACGCCATAAAATTTTAAATTCCCTGCTTTTTATCATGCCTGCAGACGATGCTTATATGATTTTCGCCATGCTTTTCGGCGGTTATGATAACATTCCCGCCGAGCTTTTGGAAGTATTCTCTCTGACCGGCATTATCCACGTTCTGTCCGTTTCCGGCTCACATATCAGCCTTATAGCCGGTTTTTTGCTGAGTATATGCCGATTATTCCGCCTGCCCCGCAGTTTAAATCTTCTGCTATTGATTATTGTCATATCATTTTACGCCTTTTTATGCGGTTTTTCTTCCCCTGTAATCCGCGCTGCCATTATGGGCGTACTTTCAGCCGCCGCCCTCACCTTGCATAAATCCCATGAAGCTGCGCATCTTTTGAGCATTACGGCTCTTGTCATGCTGCTTATCCAGCCTTTACTGCTCTTTCATATCAGTTTTCAGCTTTCTTTTGCTTCCACTGCCGGCCTTGTCTATCTTGTATCCCGATTTAGACAACACCTTTACTTCCTGCCGCGTTTTCTGGCTGATAATATCGCGCTGACCGTAAGCGTCCAAATCATGACGCTTCCCTTAATCGCCTGGTATTTCAATTCATTGTCCCCCAGCAGTCTTATAGCTAATTTAATTGCCGTTCCTCTTTTGGAATTTATCATCATTTTAAGTTTAATTGGCTGTATTTTCTTATTTACTCCGTTTATTGCCAAAATATGCTTCATTTCTTCCAGTTTAATTCTCGGTCTGGCCAACATATTCACCCTGCAAATTGCCAGCCTTCCTTTTGCTTCAATTTATATTCCGACACTGCCGTTTATCAGTTCTGTCTTTTACTACATTATATTGTTCATCGTATTTAATCGTAAAACGGCATCCTTCTGTCTGAAAACAATTATCCGATACCGTTTTTTTACTGCCGTATTATCATTAATCTGTCTGCTCCTTAGTATCTATTTTGTTTTCAAACCGCATGACCTGCAAATCCATTTTATTGATGTCGGACAAGGTGACTGCATTCTCATCATTACACCACATCAAAAAGCCATCATGATTGATACCGGCGGCTCTATCAACTCCGATTTTAATATCGGAACGCGCGTTGACCTGCCCTACCTGCGCCACTACGGTATTACCAAGCTCGATTATCTCATATTATCCCATGCTGATGCCGACCATGCTCAAAGTGCCTACACTATCCTACAGAAAATTCCTGTAAATCATTTTATTATCGCCAATCAGCCGTTAAATGAATATACAAAAGTACTTAAACTTCCGCCCGACAGTCGAATATTGAACAAAGCCGTTATTGCCAAAACCGATATGAATTTCACGCTGGATAATGTTCAGTTTCAATTTCTTCATGCCAATGGAAATCCTTCATTAAATACTGGCAATGCCGCTTCAAATGTACTAAAATTATCCTATCATAACTTTTCGGCACTATTTACCGGCGACCTGCCCGAAAAACAGGAGCATGAACTTATTCAAAACCGCTCTGATTTGCAGTCCACTGTTTTAAAAATAGCTCATCACGGTTCAAAAACTTCTTCAAGCAGAGAATTTCTCCAAGTCGTAAAACCAGATTTTGCTGTCATCTCCGTCGGCAAATACAATAGTTTTAATCACCCGAATCCTGAAGTAATACAACGGCTTAATGAACTGCAAATTCCGATTTACCGAACCGATACAAACGGCGCAGTCGTTTTTTCCACTGACGGTTATAAGTTAAAAATAGATACATTTAAATAATGTTCATTTTTCTTTTGAGGTAAAAATAAAAACGAACCAAAAATCACCTAAAGGTATAAGATATCTCTAAACGATAAATCGTAAAGAGCTATTATAAAAAAACTTTTTAACGTTTCGCTAACGCTGCACTGGGCAAGACTTCGCAACTAGCACTTTTTTTATTCTTTTTCTTTTGCCTTCCAAAAGAAAAATACACAGAAAGGATTTTTTATGAAATATAATGAAGCAATGCGGCAGCTTCAACAAAAAAAGCTGTCGCCTGTATATCTTATCTACGGCGAGGAAACGTATCTCGCGGAAAAATTTCTGAAAGCCCTGCTCTCGCTCGTCAATCCGCAAAACGATACGGAAGCCGTACAGTATTTCGATACTTCAAGCGATGTTAAAACAATTTTACAATCACTTGACAGTTCACCATTTTTCAGCGAAAAAAATATTATCATCGCCAATGATTTAAAAATATTCCATGATAAACTGTCCGATAAAGACAAACGTGACGAACAGCAATTCATAGACTATATCGCCTCCGTACCGGAATACAGCATTTTAATTATGCAATATCATAAAAACAAAATCGATAAGCGGCGCAAACTGTTCAAAACGATTGACAGATACGGCTCCATCGTGGAATGTGAAACGCTGAACTACTGGAATATAAACGACTGGCTCAACTCCCGCCTGCGCGAACTGAACCTGCGTTTCGACCGTGAAGCCTACGCTTATTTTATCGAAGCTGTCAAATCCATGGATAAAATCTCGCTCGGATTTTTAGACCAGGAACTTATAAAACTCACTTTATATACCGACGAAAAATTCATCAGCCGTCAAATACTTGAACAAGTATTCTCTTCCATTCCCGAAATCTCCGCTTTCCGTCTTTGGGACAGTCTATGCGATAAAAATATCTCGCTTGCACTTGAATTATATATGATACAGCAGTCCTCCGGCATTCATCCTCTGCGCCTGCTCGCCTTTCTCGTCCGTCAGGTGCGCCAGATATGGCAGGTGAAAATTTACTTAAACGAAGGTCAGAATATGAAACAGATTGCTTCTACCCTAAAACTTCATCCGTTTATCACTGAAAAAATCATCAAACAGACAAACAACTTTTCCCTTGCTAAAATCGAACGGACACTGCAAAATCTGGCATCTGCCGATTATAAACTGAAAACAGGCACCGACGAACCTGCCTTAATTGAAAACATTCTAATTGAATTCTGCCGTTAAATGTATCAACTCAAAAATTACAAAACAGTTGGCGTCTTTTAATCATTTTATTCATAAAGAAAGGATTTTCATCATGTTGGATATACGTCTTTTAAAATACTTTTTAGCCGTAGCCAGAGAAAAAAATATTACCAATGTGCCGTAAAGCCCCGTGCTTTAGTACTGGGGATATAAGGCACGTCCGGCGAATTTGCGTAAGCAATTGAAGCCGGACTATTGAATTCTCTATATCTATATATTATTATATCTGTAGGAAATAGATATGGGCAGGGCATTGTCCATTGTGGAGAGAACTCGTAAGACTATCTTTTTGATAGCAAGGTTCGCTAGTATCCCAGAATCTCCTAGCTTTAGCTATGGGGAGTATGTCAATGTGCACGATTGGGATGTATGTCTCAAAGTTTCCATTTGTTATTCATTTTTGTCAGCAAGAAAAACTGCCCGGCACAATATAATAATAAATCAAGAAATTATTCTTTTTATATTATATTGTGCCGAAACTGCACCTTATTCGTTAACTAATATTTTATTACAGTTGACATATTATTTATATCATGCTTTAATATGTTGTAATGAAATAAATTACAGGTGATACTATGAGTTATATTAAAGAGCTGAAAAATAAAATACTGGATGGTTATGAAATTAACAAAACTGAAGCAATGAAACTGTATGATGAGCCGCTTAAAAATTTAACCGAAGCGGCAGATGAAATACGGCAGCATTTTTGCGGCAACAAATTTGATATTTGCACAATCATCAACGGCAAGAGCGGCCGCTGCAGTGAGGACTGCAAATACTGTGCCCAGTCGGCATATTATAAGACGAATGTAGAAACGTATCCTCTGCTTGCTGCTGAACCGATTTTACGTGAGGCACAATATAATTACGACAAAGGCGTACTGCGTTTTTCCGTCGTTACTTCCGGCAAAGCTCTTAGCGATACTGAAGTGGACAAACTGGCAAAAAGTCTGAAAGAAGTTCATGTTAAATGTCCGGTAAAATTATGCGTATCCGGCGGTCTTTTAAATGAAATGCAGTTCAAAAAACTCCATGAAGCCGGCGTTGAACGCGTGCATAATAATTTGGAAAGTTCACGCCGTCATTTTCCACAGGTCTGCACAACTCATTCATTTGCCGACAAGGTAAATGCAATTAAAGCAGCGCAAAAAGCAGGAATGGAGGTCTGTAGCGGTGGCATCATGGGCATCGGTGAAACGATGGTGGACAGAGTGGATATGGCACTGGAACTGCGCAGACTTGGCGTAAATTCCGTACCGGTAAATATTTTAAACCCGATTGCCGGCACACCGTATGAACATAATCAACGTTTATCTGATGAAGAAATTCTGCGCATAATAGCAATTTACCGTTTTATCCTGCCGAAAGCGTTTATTCGTCTTGCCGGCGGCAGAGGTTTATTGGCAGATAAAGGCAGAGCATGCTTTAAAGCGGGGGCTAATGCCGCCATTTCCGGAGATATGCTCACGACAAACGGTATTTCTATCGATATGGATATGAAAATAATAAATGAACTCGGTTTTACAATATAAATTATAAAAAAATAAAGGCGTGGAAATTATTCCACGCCTTTTGTATATCCTCAATCTATATAAAATTTGTTCAGCGCACAAAAAAACCTTTGAACTAATTCAAAGGTTTAAACTGCAAAATGGTGGGCAGGGATGGATTCGAACCATCGTAGCCTACGGCGACGGATTTA
>OGYT01002045.1_pt1 | contig 11623 bp, 10 predicted proteins | sample 1576631 | NCBI WGS metagenome assembly OGYT01 (sample SAMEA3541588, study PRJEB24748) | human gut metagenome | biome: human gut; feature: human-associated habitat; material: faeces | place: China | collected 2012
TCAAGTTCATTGTTAGGACGGACACGAAGTGATTTACAGATGCGGGAAAGCGAAAAGGTGAAAAATCCGTGGAAAGTAGCTATTTATGCAATAATTTTTCTATTGTGTCTTCTTTGCGTATCGCATTTGCTTCCTGTTTGGATTGTAATGCTCGTGACAATTTTGGCAGTGTTTATGATCGACCGTGGAACTTTTAAAGAAATCGATTACTCTCTTCTTCTTACTTTTGCAGGATTTTTTATCTTTATCGGAAATATGGGGCGAATTTCTATGTTTTGTAATTTCCTAAAGAGTATTTTGAATGGGAATGAAATATTGACTGCGGTCATTTCTTCGCAGGTAATCAGCAATGTTCCGGCAGCACTATTACTTTCAGGATTTACAGATCAGTGGTCGGAATTGATTATCGGAACAAACCTCGGGGGATTGGGAACTATGATCGCATCCATGGCGAGTTTAATCTCGTATCGTTTTCTCATAGCGGCCTATCCGGAAGAAAAAAGAAGATACACAATGCATTTTACAGTTGTTAATCTCGGGTTCCTGCTAGGATTTCTGATTGCTATGTGGAGCATTCGTATTTGGTGATGGAAAAGTCAGTTAAAATGAAAGAAAAATAGATGTTAACGGTGTTGAATAGGATTGGGAGGAAAGAAGATGCTTGCATATACATACAAAGAGCAGGGGAAATTTATGTTGGAAGAAAAAGAGAAGCCGGTTCTTCAAGAGGAAGAGGATGCGATCGTCCGGGTAACGCTGGCGAGTATTTGTTCGAGCGATATTCATATCAAACATGGAGCAGTTCCAAGGGCGGTACCGGGAATTACAGTAGGGCATGAGATGGTTGGCATTGTGGAGGAAGTAGGAAGCAAGGTGACCAAAGTAAAACCTGGAGATCGTGTAGCTGTAAATGTAGAGACTTTTTGTGGGAATTGCTTTTTCTGCCAAAATGGTTATGTGAATAACTGCACAGATAAAAATGGCGGATGGGCTTTGGGATGCAGGATAGACGGAGGGCAGGCAGAATATGTGCGTGTGCCTTATGCCAATCAGGGATTGAATCGGATTGGAGATGCAATTACGGATGAAGAGGCATTGTTTGTCGGAGATGTCCTGGCTACTGGATACTGGGCAACAAAAATTTCTGAAATTGGAAGCGAGGATACTGTAGTCATCATTGGCGGGGGGCCAACGGGAATCTGTACACTTTTATGTGTGATGTTGAAGAATCCTGAAAAGATTATTTTGTGTGAGGTGGATCACGAGAGAATTACATTTGTAAAAGAGCATTATCCGAATGTGCTCGTAGTAAATCCAAAAGAAACTGATGTCGAGGAATTTGTCAGACAACACAGTAGACATGGTGGAGCTGATCGCGTGCTAGAAGTAGCGGGAGGAAGGAATACTTTTGAGCTGGCATGGAAGGTAGCCAGACCAAATGCCATTGTGACTGTGGTAGCTCTTTATGAAGAAGAACAGATCTTGCCATTGCCACAAATGTATGGAAAAAATCTCACGTTCAAGACCGGAGGGGTAGACGGATGTGACTGTGATGAAATTTTACGGTTAATAGAACAGAAGAAAATCGATACGACACCGTTACTTACCCATACATTTCCGCTAAGAGAGATTGAACAGGTATATGATATTTTTGAAAATCGAAAAGAAGGTGTCATTAAGGTAGCTATTCGACCGTAGACAAGAAAAAAATGATTTCTGCTATCACGGCCTCTTCATTAATGCAAAGAGAAATACAAATAGTTCTGTTGCGGGATATGCCAGCCAGACACCGGTCATTCCAAAGCAGCAAGAGAGTATCCATGACATTGGTATTAAAACAAAAAAGCTGCGGAGTATGGAAATGATCTGTGCCGGAAGCGGATGGTTTATGGAAATAAAATAGGTCGAAAGAACAATGTTAAATCCGATAAACGGGCAGGCGGTAAAGTAAAGTCTTAAGCCGGGGATTGCATAGCTGGCTAAAATCAAATCTTGTTCGCTGTTAAAAACAGAAACGAGACGGGGTGCATGAAAGAAAATAATCCCATATATCACAATGGATAAAAGGATAGAAGTTATGAGGGAATAGCGCAAAAGCGTTTGCACATTTTTCTTATTTCCTGCCCCATGATTCTGGCTAATTAATGGCTGTATTCCCTGTGATAAACCGGTATACAGGGAGATTACCACAAGCGAAATCACGCTGATCACACTGAATGCTGCGACGCCTGTGTTTCCGGAAATTCTCAGAATAATAAAGTTAAATAAAAACATCACAACACCGGAAGCGGCTTCGGTCAGAAAAGGCGGAATACCATTTGCAAGGATGTTGGCAGTAGTTCTTTTCATTTGAACAAGATTCGGAATTGTCAAATGAAAAGAATTCTTTTTTTTCAGAAAATATGGAAGCAATACTAGCATACTTATCACTGGTGACAGTCCGGTTGCAAGGGCAGCCCCGAAAATGCCCATATGAAAAGGGAAAATAAAAATGTAGTCTAAAACAATGTTGGAAAAACTTCCGGTTATCATAGCTGCCATGGAAAGTGAAGGATTCCCATCATTTCTGACAAAGCACTGAAGGAAATGGTTTAATAAAAAGGCAGGAGCAAATAGCATGAGAACTTTCAGATAACGATTTGTTGTTTCAAACACCTGGATGTCTGCACCTAGAACTGTTACAAGATGCTGGGAAGCAAATAGTCCTGTAAAAAAGAAAATGGAAGCAAACAAAAGTACCAGTATAAGTCCATTGGTAAATACTTGATCAGCAGTGTTGGATTCATTACGGCTTTTCAGGATAGAAAATCGGGAACTGCCTCCAATACCAATCATAAGTCCAGTTCCGCTGATAATACAAAATACAGGAAAAGCAAGATTCAGTGCAGTGAGCCCGTTTGTGCCAATGTCCGCAGATACGAAGAAAGTATCTGCCAGCGTATAACAGGAATAAGCAATTTGCCCTAAAATATTGAAAGAAACATATTTAGAAAAATCTTTAAAAATAGTTTTATTCATATAGCCTCCCAAATAAAAATGGTAATTTAGACAAAAAAACGCTCCCGAAAACAAAGTAGCCTTTGCATTCGGGAGCGTTTCAAACCGTGGTTACAGAATAACATAGAAAGGGAGAAAGTGCAAGAAGTGGATAGAAATAAGTACTTTGATATGATTCTGAGCGTGTTTCTTATTTATAAATCATAGATTAAATTCGTTCTGCATATCTTGTATAAACAAATTATACAGGGGTTTCTATGAAAGATTATATCGAAGAGCGTGCCGCTGCGATCGCGAATTATATTATTGAAGAAAATGCAACAGTGCGGCAGACTGCGAAAAAATTTGGGGTAAGTAAAAGTACGGTACATAAAGATGTAACTGATCGTTTGCTTCAAATTAATCCTGTGCTTGCAGTGAGTGCAAGAAAAGTTCTGGATCAGAATAAATCAGAGCGTCATATTCGGGGAGGAATGGCGACGAGGGAAAAATATCTGCACATTGCGCATAGATATTAACCGTTTCGGAAGGCATTGTAAAAATATAATTTCTAGAGAGGGGTATTAGAAAATCATCTTCCTTAACACAATTATGGATGATATAGATTATTTGTGAGAAGGGAGATGATTTTATGTCAGGCTACATACTTTTAAGAAGAGGAAGTTCCAAAGTCATTTAAATCTTCTTTCAGATAATGAATCGCGTCCTCCAGGCGTTTTTGGCGGATTGCGTCTAAAATTAAATCGTGATATTTCATATCAGCCGGGATATTATAGTGGCTCCATTTATTCCAGTGTAATTGTGCATAGGCGCGCCATAACATATTCATACAGCTTTTCAGCTGAGCACAGGCATAGTCGTTGCCGCCGAGAGAAAGCAGTGCAATGTGAAAATCCATATTATAAATCCAATGCTCCATGACATCCTCAGTATTTTTGCTGCAGAGAGAAGAGAGCTCATCAAGATGCAAAAGCTGTTTTTCAGTGATAGTGTCGAAGCAGAGGCGCAGCATTCCGGTTTCAAGTACCATTCGATATTCTAACATTTTTTGTATGTCCTCGGAGGTGAGTGCGATCACTTGGTAACCACACCTTGGAATGTTTTTTAAAACGCCCTCGTGGCATAGGGCAGTCAAAGCTTCACGGATTGGTGACTTGCTGTAACCGTATTTTTGAATTAGTGAAGTCTCTGTGATAATTTCATTTGCACGGTATTCAGAGGAATAAATGCTGTTCAATACCGAATCATATACAATTTCTTTTAAATTCTTTTTGCTCATAATGCTCAAGTCCTTTGTTTTGAATAAATAGTCTTAATGAGATTCCATCCTTATCCATGAATAAATTGGGGAAATAGATCGTGCTATAAAACCTTGTGTTTGCAGTAAGAAATTATATCATGAATCACACAGAACAAAAAGAGAGAAGTAAATATTTATCAGAGATGATTGTATTTTATTTTGAGAAAGGATTCTTGATTGACGATTAATCATATTAGTGATATTATCAGAAGAAAGAGCTGGTATGACTACTGATATGATTTATATCAGTACAAGGCAGAAAAAACGAATGAGAAGGTAGAAACAGGAAAAAACACAGTTAGAAAAGAGGATGGAAATGAACCAGGAATTGTATCAGAAGTATGTAGAAATTTTGAAAAGCGAGCTTGTTCCGGCGTTGGGCTGTACAGAACCGATCGCTCTGGCGTATGCAGCAGCGGTGGCGAGAAAGGAGCTGGGACAGTTTCCGGAGAAAGTGGAAGTGTTATGCAGCGGAAATATTATTAAAAATGTAAAAGGGGTAAAGGTTCCAAATTCCGGAGGAATGAAAGGCGTAGAGGCTGCGGTTATCTTAGGAATTGTCGGAGGAAAGGCAGATCGAGAACTAGAAGTTTTACAGAGTATTTCTGAAGAAGACCGGGAAAAGACACGGCAGCTTTTTAAAGAGGGATACTGTGAGTGTAAATTAAAAGAAGGGACTGCAAACCTTTATATTGAAGTGAGGGTATGGGCATCAGGCGAAGAGGCGGCAGTTAGAATTGAACATGCACATACAAACATTACAAGAATTGAGCATAATCAAAAAGTGGTATATGAGAATGAAGAAAAATTTACAGCACATGAGCTGGATAAATCTTGTCTGAATATCAAAGATATTACGGCTTTTGCAAATGAAGTGAAGATTGCGGATGTGAAAGATGTCCTGATGAGACAGATTGAATACAATTATGCGATTTCAGAGGAAGGCCTTCAAAATACATGGGGAGCTCAGATTGGAAAGATTATCAGGGAAGAAGAAGGAGATCAGCTGAAGTGGAAAATGATTTCCAGGGCAGCGGCAGGATCCGATGCGAGAATGAGTGGCTGTTCTCTTCCAGTGATTATCAATGCAGGTTCTGGAAATCAAGGAATGACTTGTTCTCTTCCGGTTATCGAGTATGCAAAAGAAAAGGGGAAGACAGAAGAAGAACTTTTGAGAGCATTGTGCGTTTCCAACTTGATTGCTCAGGATCAAAAGAGGTATATTGGTGCTCTTTCGGCTTATTGTGGAGTGGTATGTGCAGCGGCAGGAGCAGGCGCGGCAATCACATATTTATGTGGGGGAGATGAAGAACAGATTGAAAATACCGTGATCAATACGATTGCAAATATTGGAGGGATGGTCTGTGACGGTGCGAAGCCAAGCTGTGCGGCAAAGATTTCCTCTGCGCTTCAGTCAGCAATTTTAGGACATGAGATGGCAATGAGAGGTATCCGCTTTGAAGCCGGAGATGGAATTGTCATGGAGAATGCGGAAGATACTGTAAAGGCGGTCGGCTATATGGGAAAAAATGGAATGAAACAGACAGATGTGGAGATTTTGAACCTGATGATCGGAAAGACAAAACTTTCATAAGAAACAGCAGGGGAAATAGAAAAGTATTTTCGGAAGTGGATTAGGAATACCTATTGTGACTATAGTAGAGATTCCTTTTCCGCTTCTTTTTATCAGAGGAAGAGAAGAGCGTCAAGAGAGAGAACTATATGTATGCAAATGGAAGGCGCAGGGAAAAGAGAGGGGAAAATTAGGGAAGAGAAAAAGAGCCTTGTCTGTTATTTTTTTCAGACGTATAATAAAATAGTCAGATAAATATCTGATAAAGCACAAGGAGCGGCAGAGAGAGGCGCTGTACTTTGTGGGTTGTCAGAATCAGGTTGGGTGTTGCAAGAGATAAATCGGGACTATGACAATACATATGGCAGGAGGAGATGAGAGATGAAAATAAGTAAAGAAAGGCAGTTGTTTGATAATAGAGCGCTGGTTGCGTTAATCATTCCGCTGATTATCGAACAATTTTTAGCTGTCCTCGTAGGGATGGCAGATTCTATTATGGTGGCGAGTGTCGGGGAGGCGGCAGTGTCTGGCGTATCCTTGGTTGATAATATCGTTGTACTGCTTATCAATATTTTTTCGGCTTTGGCAACCGGTGGGGCTGTTGTCGCGGGTCAGTATCTTGGAAGGAAGAGGGAGGAAGAAGCTTGTAAATCTGCGGGACAGCTTGTGTGGTTTGTCACAATCAGTGCGGTGGGAGTGACAGCGATTGTATATCTATGCAAGAGTTTTATTTTACACGGTGTATTTGGAAAAATAGAGGCAGATGTTATGGAGCATGCCAATACGTATCTGCTGATCGTAACTGCATCCATTCCGTTTATTGCTCTTTATAATGGAGGAGCCGCTATTTTCCGTGCAATGGGTGATTCGAAAATACCCATGATCGTGTCCATGGTCATGAACGTGATCAATGTGAGTGGAAATGCAATTTTAATTTATGGCTTCCACTGCGGAACAGAAGGTGTGGCAATTCCTACACTGGTTTCCAGAGCAGTTGCAGCGATTCTGATCACCATTCTTTTATGTAATTCCAAGAGGGTGCTGCACTTGGAAAAAACATTCCGCTATCGGTTTGATGGTGCGATGGTCAAAAATATCTTAAAGATCGGTGTTCCGAATGGGCTGGAGAACAGCATGTTCCAGTTGGGGAAAATTCTTGTATTGAGTCTGGTATCTACTTTTGGAACATATGCTATTGCGGCGAATGCGGTTTCAAATGCAGTGGCAATGTTCCAGATTCTTCCGGGAATCTCAATTAATCTGGCAATCATTACTGTTATCTCAAGGTGTGTTGGAGCAAGGGATTATGAGCAGGTAAAATATTACACAAGAAAACTGCATATTATCACTTATGCATGGATGATCGTTGAAAATATTATTATTGCGCTGCTGATTCCTACTATTTTAAAGGTATATCATTTATCAGATCTCACAGCACAGACAACGGAGCAGATTCTTTTGTTCCATGCAGTTGCAGTTGTGACGATTTGGCCATTATCATTTTCGCTTCCATGTACACTTCGTGCAGCAGGAGATGTCCAGTACACAATGTATATGTCGATCTTTTCCATGTGGATCTTCCGGATTGCGTTTAGCTATGTCCTTGGAAAGTACATGGGACTAGGCGTATTTGGAATCTGGGTTGCAATGGTCATCGACTGGATTTTCCGCGCCATCTGCTTTGTGATTCGATATCTGGGTGGAAAATGGAAGCATAAGGCGACAGTATAAAATAGCAAATACATGTAGGATTGATACAAAAGAAGTAGATTTTTTGGAAAAATATGGAAGAAAAGAAGAAATGCAAAAGGAAAGTGATAGTTTAACTTGTAAAACAGCAAAACCTACTTTATAATAATGACATTGGCAACAGAACATCACAGACAGTTTGCAGGAAAAAGAGCAACTGCGGGGAACTGACAGGCATGCAAATCAGGAAATCTTATAGCTAAGAATACTGAAAGAAGTGCGTGTCAGAATTGTTATCAAGAGAAATGAAAAAATGCAAGGAGGAAACATAGTGAAAAATGAAACAGTCATCGTTCTTGACTTTGGCGGGCAATACAATCAGCTGATTGCAAGACGTGTAAGAGAATGTAATGTATACTGTGAAATCTATTCTTACAAAAAAGATATAGAAGAAATAAAAGCAATGAATCCAAAGGGAATTATCCTGACTGGAGGACCGAACAGCGCATACGAAGCAGATTCACCGACATATTCCACAGAGTTATTTGAACTGGGGATTCCGGTTCTTGGCATCTGCTACGGATCTCAGTTGATGATGCATTTGCTGGGCGGACATGTATGTAAGGCACCAGTTCGCGAGTATGGAAAAATCGAAGTGAATGTAGATACGACATCTAAATTATTTAAAGATGTATCTGAAAAGACAATTTGCTGGATGAGTCATAACGATTACATCGAGCAGGCAGCACCAGATTTCAAAATCTCAGCCTATACAGCAGACTGTCCGGTAGCGGCAGTCGAAAATGAAGAGAAAGGACTCTACGCAGTGCAGTTCCATCCGGAAGTACTTCATACACAGGAAGGAACAAAAATGCTGTCCAACTTCGTATACAATGTATGTGGATGCTCCGGAGACTGGAAGATGGATTCTTTCGTAGAATCATCTATTCAGGCAATCCGCGAAAGAGTTGGAAATGGAAAAGTTCTCTGTGCACTTTCCGGTGGAGTAGACTCTTCTGTAGCAGCAGTAATGCTCTCCAAAGCAGTCGGAGAACAGCTGACATGCGTATTTGTAGACCACGGTCTTCTTCGTAAAAATGAAGGTGATGAAGTAGAAGCGGTTTTCGGACCAGAAGGAAACTACGACCTGAACTTTATCCGTGTCAACGCACAAGAACGTTTCTATGAGAAACTCAAAGGTGTAGAAGAGCCGGAAAGCAAGCGTAAGATCATCGGAGAAGAATTTATCCGTGTATTTGAAGAAGAAGCAAAGAAAATCGGAGCGGTTGATTTCTTAGTACAGGGAACTATTTATCCAGACGTAGTAGAGAGCGGACTTGGCGGAGAATCTGCTGTGATCAAATCTCACCACAATGTAGGAGGACTTCCTGAGTATGTAGATTTCAAAGAAATCATCGAGCCACTTCGCGATTTATTCAAAGATGAAGTACGTAAAGCAGGACTGGAATTAGGAATTCCAGAATATCTCGTATACAGACAGCCATTCCCGGGACCGGGACTTGGAATCCGTATCATCGGAGAAGTAAATGCTGAGAAAGTAAAAATCGTTCAGGATGCAGACGCAATCTACCGTGAAGAGATTGCCAATGCCGGACTTGACCGCAGCATCGGACAGTATTTTGCAGGTCTCACAAACATGCGAAGCGTTGGGGTTATGGGAGATGAGAGAACTTATGACTACGCAGTAGCGCTCAGAGCTGTAAATACAGTTGATTTCATGACTGCAGAAGCAGCAGAGATTCCTTACGAAGTACTGAATAAGGTAATGAACAGAATTATCAATGAAGTTAGGGGCGTTAACAGAGTCATGTACGATCTGACAAGTAAGCCACCGGGAACGATTGAATTCGAATAAACAAAAATGCTTAGTAAACCCAGCGTTTATGCGGGTTTGCGGCACTTTCAAAAGCCTTTTGATAACAAATTGATAACAGTTGCATAAGAGCCATTATTCTTGTAATCCGGTGGTTTTATGGTTAAAGAATAATTGACAGGCGGTTGTGCAACAAATAAATCCATATTAGAAAGCCCTTAGCTGTGGGTATAAAACTCATGGCTAGGGGCTTTTTTTATTTTTATTATATAAATTTATCTGAAAGAGAATTTATTGATTTGTTTATATTTTTCAAGGCAGATAACTCATCCTTAATGTCTGGCTCGAGTGAAAGAATTTTATGTACATAGTTCAAATCTACTTTATATGATTCGGTGAATTCTTTACCACAAGTAGAATAATGTATTTCAACAGTCAACTCTGTCTCGCTGAAATCTGTAAAATCAAAAATAGTGCCGACGTGTTGTTGAGGTGCAAGGAATATGTTGCTTAGTCTTGTGATGTTAAATTCGCTTACATCGGAATGTCCTATTTTTGACCAATCTAAATCGGGAGATATTTTTAGTGATATAAGTTTTGCAGGGGAGTTACCAAAATTTTTGATAATCAAATCATGTGTTACCCCAATTGCACTTTTTTGAACATAAAAAATAAGATTTCCACGATTTTGTTCAAAATATTGTTTTTGTTGTTCGTTTAATTGTTTTTTCATTTCAGATAAATTTTTGTAAGTCAAAATAACAGCAACGATAGACGCTATTAGTGCTAAAAAGCTTACGGTAGTTCCAATGCATTGGAAAAGTGTTGAATGCCATTCTGCTGGTGTCATGTTTATTCTCCTTTTACGGTGTTATTAGAGTGTTATTTGTCGATAAGGTGGTCTTTGAACATTTCAACTAAAGCGTCACTAAGTTCCTGTGATGGCACTTTTGCCCACACTTGAGAGGTATCGAACTTCGGATAGTGATAACGCCAGTTATCGTATTCTTCCTTACTGATTTTTTCGGAAGATAACTTGTCTGCCTGTTCTTTCCAAGCATAGAGCATTTTCAGTAGTTCGTGTGCGTCTTTCCCTTTGTCCTTGTTGACTTTCAGACAGACCTCTCCGTCTGCTTTGCTGACAGTCAGCCCATATAAATCTTCAAGGGTAAACAAAGTGTGCATCAGCCCAATATAGCTGTCAATGTTGGGGACATCGAGGGCATGAGGGGAAACATCAAGTGCCTGTGCCAGTGCAGCAGTAAGTTCCGCTTTCGGTTTTCTTGTTCCTGTTTCATATTGTGCTAGACGTACATCGGCACTTCGCTCAGGAAAGCCGACAATCGTACCAAGATATTTTTGTGTCATTCCACGCAGAATGCGGAAAAAATGTATTCTTTCTCCAATCGCCATAATCATCGCTCCTTGTATATGTAGTGTAATTAGTATAGCAGATATGTTTAGGCGAAGTCAAGATAATACAAAACAAAAAAGTTTAATATTTTCCCGAAAACCACTTGACACAAACAAATATGCTTAGTATAATGAGTTTAAAATTAAGCAAATAAGTTTAGAAAAAAGGAGGACAATGTATGGAGAACAAATTTATTCGTGCCGAAGAAGTGGCACAGGAACTAAGCGTATCAAAGCCTTATGCCTATAAGTTAATCCGACAGTTGAATGAGGAATTGAAAGAAAAAGGCTTTATTACGATTACAGGGCGTGTGAACCGCCAGTATTTTTATGAAAGGCTCTACGGAGCAGGAAAGGAGGAAAAGTAATGCCGGTATTTAAGAATGAAACCAATGGAACATGGTACGTGATGGCGAGGTATGTGAACTGGAAAGGAGAGCGTAAGCAGAAATGCAAACGCGGTTTTGCTACCAAGAAAGAAGCACAGGACTGGGAGCGGATGTTTCAATTACAGACTTCTTCAGATATGGATATGAGCTTTGAGGCTTTTACCGAGCTGTATATCCGAGATGTAAAAAACAGGCTGAAAGAAAACACATGGTTGACAAAGGAGCATATCATCCGCACGAAGATACTTCCGTATTTTGGCAAGTTAAAAATCAGCGAGATTTCCACAAAGGAGATTATCGCATGGCAGAATGAACTGCTTGCCTATCGGGATGAGAAGAAAAAGCCATACTCACAGACCTACCTAAAAACGCTGCATAATCAACTGTCAGCCATATTTAATCATGCGGTACGTTATTATGAGTTGCGT
>OGYT01002046.1_pt1 | contig 11614 bp, 8 predicted proteins | sample 1576631 | NCBI WGS metagenome assembly OGYT01 (sample SAMEA3541588, study PRJEB24748) | human gut metagenome | biome: human gut; feature: human-associated habitat; material: faeces | place: China | collected 2012
AACGATAACTTTCGTCCAGGCAGATCTGTGCGGAGTCCAGTTTGTCAGTCAACAAAACATTTTCGAATTACTTCAATAATTCTATCCTGCTGCTCCACTGTCATCTTATTATCACTCGGCAAACACAGCCCTCTTGTAAAAATATCCATTCCTACATCCACCGATTCACCAGCAATATACGCATTCGATCTTGCGCGTCCATTACCATCTCTGACAATAAATGGATTCAACCGATAAATCGGCTGCATATGCATCGGTTTCCAAATTGGTCTTCCTTCCGCATTAATAGAAGCAATCGCTTCCAAAACCTCTGTCGGACAAGTTTTTCCAGTCTCTTTTATATAACAAACATCCTGTTCTCCGCGAACCTGCTTGCACATAGCATCCTCATCAATAATCATGCAAGACAACCAATAATTTGGCTCAGAATCCTCAAAATCTATCGGATTCATAGATACCGGAAGTCCCTTTAATCCTTCTTTATATCTTTCATAAATCGCTTTTTTCTGTGCAATATGCTCATTCAAATACGGAAACTGTCCACGTACAACCCCTGCCACTACATTACTCATTCGGTAGTTATAGCCTAATTCTTCATGCTGATACCAAGCAGCATTCTCTCTTGCCTGTGTAGACCACTTACGAACCTTATTTGCAGCTTCTTCATCATCTGTCAGGAAACAGCCACCGGCACTTCCGGTAATAATCTTATTTCCGTTGAAAGAAATCGTATTATACTTTCCAAATGTCCCTGTCTGTCTTCCCTTATATGTAGCACCCATAGATTCTGCTGCATCTTCTACTAAAATTGCACCATGTTTTTTGATAACCGCATTTAATTCATCTACCTTACCCGGTGTACCATAGAGATGAGCTACAACCACTACTTTAGTATCTGGATAAATTTCAAATGCTTTTTCCAAGGCTACCGGATCCATATTCCAAGTGTCATATTCTGTATCAATGAATACCGGTTCTCCCCCCTCGTAAACAACAGGATTTACTGTTGCATCAAAGGTCATATCAGAACAGAACACTTTTTTTCCTTCTAGTGCCCCATGTCCAACTTTCGGCATTCCATAACATTCAATTCCTGCTAATTTCATAGCCAGATGCAAAGAGGCAGTTCCTGCTGACAGAGCAACCGCATATTTACAACCAATATATTCACAAGCCAGTCTTTCTACTTCATTAATATTTTTTCCTACAGTAGACATCCAGTTTGTCTCATATGCTTCTTTTACATATTCAATTTCCGGACCATGCATAGTCGGACTGCTTAGCCATACCTTAGACTCAAATTTTTCAAAGTTATTATTTTCTCTAAACATTTTTTCTCCTTCGCATCTGTGAAATCACTGGTAACATTCCAAACAGTTTTCAGAACACCATAATTCTTCTAGGTGTTGGTCTTAAAACTTAAGCCGGATGATACGTAGAAACCACTTTCTCTACTCTCTCCTTCATATCATCCCTATTCTTATAAGCCGCCTCCAGCAACCCATCCAGCTCTTCCAAAAACTCCTCTACATCAAACGGAATCGGGCACCCAATATGTATCAGATCATTCTTCGTCTTCTTCAACCCTTCCTCCGCCATCAGTTTCTCCTCATACAGCTTCTCTCCAGGTCTCAACCCGCTATAAACGATCTTAATATCCACATCCGGCTTATACCCCGACAGTCTGATGAGATTCCTAGCCAACGTATCAATCTTCACCGGCTCACCCATATCCAGCACGAAAATCTCTCCGCCCTTCGCATATGTACCTGCCAGCAGCACCAGACTCACCGCCTCCGGAATCGTCATAAAATATCGGATAATATCCGGATGTGTAACCGTAACCGGACCACCCGCTTCAATCTGTTTCTTAAAGAGCGGAATAACCGATCCATTACTTCCTAAGACATTTCCAAAGCGAACTGCCACGAATTCTGTCTGGGCGTTCTTTAATCCTTCTGTCACTTTCGGATCTACGATCACGTCATCCATACCATGAGTGAAGAGCTGCGGAATCTCATTCGCTTTTCCTTCTTTAATCTTATAGTCAAAGGCCTGAATGATCATTTCGCACAAACGCTTGGACGCACCCATAATGTTCGTTGGGTTTACCGCTTTATCTGTACTGATCAGTACAAATCTCTTACATCCATGTGCCATCGCTGCATACGCAGTCTTATAAGTTCCCATCGCATTGTTTTTGATTGCTTCGCATGGGCTGTCTTCCATAAGAGGTACATGCTTGTGCGCCGCTGCGTGATATACGATCTCCGGTCTGTATTCATCAAATACTTTGAATATCTTTCTGCTGTCACGAACAGATCCGATAATGGTATCCAGTTTCAGATCCGGATATTTCTTCCGTAATTCCTGCTGAATGTCATAAGCATTGTTTTCATAAATATCGAACAAAATCAGATGTTTCGGATTATGTGCTGCAATCTGTCTTGCAAGCTCAGATCCGATAGAACCAACACCTGTAACCAGAACCACTTTTCCTGTGATATACTGGAATACTTCATCCATATCCGTCTTAATCGGATCTCTTCCAAGCAAATCTTCAATCTGAACAGGCTTCATCTTGCTTACGGATACTTCACCGGTATAAAGCTGATACATTCCCGGAAGGTTCATCAGTTCGCAACCTGTCTCATTGCAGATTCTGAGGATTTCTCTTTTATCCTCCGGTTTTGCGCTTGGAATGGCGACATAAATTTTCTCAATTCCAAACTTCGCTACCGCTTCCATGATATTCTCTCTACCGCCGAATACTGGAACATCATCTATGTATCTGCCCCATTTATTTGGATTATCATCAATGAAGCAGTAAACTCTCTCACTTGTCTCTTTGGCATGTTTAATATCGCGAAAAATCATCTGACCTGCACTTCCTGCGCCGATCAGCATGACTCTCTTCTCATATGCTGCGTCTGTATTTCTCCGTCCCCTAAGCAACAGGATAAAGCGGTATGCAAACCGGATTCCCAGTGTCAGACAGAACTGAATGATAATACCGAACGCATAATAGGAAATCGGCATTCTGTGTATACATGCATTCACTACAATTAAATGAATGACTCCTGTAAATACCGTTCCCATGATTACACGGATCAGCTCCGCATAACTTGCGAAACGCCAGATACTCTTATAAAGACGCAGAAACCAGAATACTACCACGCAGAATATTGCATAAATCCATACTGTGTGAAAATATGTCTGCAGATAGTCTTTCTGGATTCCGCCAAATTTACAGTCAAACCGAATCCACAGTGCTGCAAAATATGACACCAGAATTGCTGTAAAGTCATATACCATCAATAACAGGGATACGATTTCCCAGTGTTCCAGTTTTTTCTTCATCTTTGTCATACCGTTACTCATTTGTATTTCTCCATATTTTTCTTTTTATTTGTCCTTCTTATTTCCAGTCCATCCCAATGCTGTCCAACTGCCTGATCCTATGTTCATCCAACACCATCCCGCTCCCCTCAGGATGTTTTCTCTTCGCCCGTATATTCGAGATCCACCTCCCCAGCTTCACTCCATTCACACTATACGAAACCGGAACATTCAGATTCCCATATTCCTCATAATAATTTTTCGCCAGCGCATACTTCTCATTCCACTGTCTGACCGTCTTCTTCTCCGTCTTAAACCCAATCTGCCTAAGCCGTTCCAACTGTCTCTCCTCCAATGAACTCCGGCATGCATTTTTCTCATCAAACTGGCTCCCAATCTCCGCGAGCCATCTCCCCAGCGGCACCCCATTCTCCGTCACATACTTCACCGGAACCTCCAGATCCCCATGCTCCAGATAATACCCTTGTGCCTCCCGGAAATACTCTTCCCATTTCTCCCCATTCCTATCCCAGATCATCCCTAACTTCTCCAACTCTCCCTGCTGTTCCTTCGTCAGCGCCTGATCCAGTCCCTTATTCTTCACTTTCATCCTCAAATTACAGACCCATCTCCCAAGCCTGAACCCATTCTCCGTCACATATCTAGCCTTAACATCCAGATTCCCATGCTCCTCATAATAAGCCTGCAATTCTCTCAACGCCTCATTCCAGCTCTGGTCCTTACTGTCCCAGACCATCCCGATCTCATCCAGCTTCCTGACCTTCTCCTCACTCAGATTCCCGGTCACCGAACCTGCACGGACCCTGCGTTGTGTCTGAATCCAGTTTCCAAGCGTAAGCCCTGTCTGCGTCAGATAACTCTTCGGAACTTTCAGGTTCCCTTTCTCCCGGTAATACTGCCTTGCAGCAATATAATAGGTCTCCCAGGTGGAACTTAAATTCGTCTGCAGTTTCTGGAAAAGCATCCTGCATTCCTTCGTCTCGTCGGTAATGTGGAAACGCTCACTAAAGCGAAGCCCCTTCCCATACGTCGTCGGAAACAGCACAAATGCTTCTTCCATTTCTTTCTTCAGACAGTCAATACAAGAAAGACTGTCAAAATTATTAACCAGGTCAAAAATAACCGGTGTCTTCCCGCTGCCTGCTGACAATGCACGCCCGATCTGCTGAAGATAAATGATCGGTGACACCGTCGGACGCAGAAGAATCACACCATCCACATCATCCACATGAACCCCTTCATTGAGCATATCAATGCAGAAAAGAAGCTTCAGATGTGCACTGTTATCTTTCTTAAATTCCCTGAATTCTCTGTCTGTAGCAGTATCGTTATAAAACGCTGTATAGATCCGCGGCTCGCGGTCTACCCGGCGAAACCACGTACTGACCTGCTCTTTCATTTCGTCCATATGTTCTTTACCGGAACAAAAGACGATATATTTTCCATTTTTCTTTTCCATATGCTTCTCAAACACAATGTCCAGTCCCTCTGCCTGTTCCAGTGCGCGGCGCAGCTGCTCAAGCAGTTTCTGGTTCTCTGTGATGAGGCCCTGATTCGATAGTGCCTGGATTCTTTTCTTTAACTGATCCAGTTCTTTCTTATACGAATACATGGCAATCACATATTTCGGTTCCGGGAGTATTCCCCGGACGATAGCTTCTCCGAGTGTCATCTCAGATGCAATCTTTCCATCAAAAATCTCCTCTGCCATATTTCTCTGGTTGTCCAGATAACGGATATTGGTCGCGGACAGCCCGAGTCTCTTCGCATCTGGACAGGCGGTCAGAAGTTTTCTGACACTTTTGCCCCATTCTGCGGCACCACAGCGATGAAATTCATCCAGAATGATGTAATCCGGATGCAGGGTTTCGATGCTGTCTTCGTTCTTCATCAGACGGCTGTAGGACATGAACTGGATGTTATCGAATTCCATTCCGAGATTCTCCAGCTGTGTCTGATAGATATATTCACTTGGTGAAAGCCATAAGAATTTCTCTGATGGATGTTCCTCTGCCAGCTTAAATGCGATCAGGGATTTCCCTGTGCCTGTGGGATGGATGACTGCTGCCATTTTCTCCCGCTCAAGCATGGCGGTAACTGAGTTATATGCTTCCTGATTGTGTTTGAAAAGATGTATGCTCATTTCGGTATTCCTCCAAAGTACACAAAAAGAGGAATTCAGATTTCGCAGATTGTTTTAATCTGCGAAATGGGCACCGGAAACGTGCATGAGATCAAAGGTTAAGAAATGATCCGACCACTGATCTGACCATTTATAGAAGAGATAGAAGAAAGCGAATCCAGAATATTCCGCTTGGTATCCATAGATGGATGGACATATTTATTCAAAGTGATATTTACATTAGAATGGCCAAGCATTTCGCTGACACTCTTGACATCAGCCCCATTGCTGATACAGTTTGTCGCAAATGTATGGCGCAGTGCATGAAAGTGAGACTTCTTTATATATGCTTTATCCAGATAAGAATAAAACTTGTACTGATAAGTACGGGGTTCCATCGGGGAAAATTTATTCAACACATAAACCCCATCATCCTTACAAGAGAGAAGAAGTGGAAAGAGAAATTCCGGAATCGGGATCTCGCGGACAGAGCAGAGCGTTTTGGGAGGTCCCTCATACAGAATCGTTTTCCGATCCTCCTGCCCGACCTGAATCCTCTGGACAGTCCTGTTAATATGAATTGTTTTTCTCTGGAAGTCGATATCTTCCCACTTTAAGGCACAGATTTCCCCGAGTCTCAGTCCCATATACAGGCATATCAGAATGCCAAGCTTACAGGAATCAAGATCCGAGAGCAGATAGAGGCATAGCTTCTGCTGGTCTGTAGCATTTATTGTCTGCACGGGTTTGGGAACTGTCCGCAGCTTTTCTGTTTTTAAATGAATTTTCGGAGTGCCGCAGTATCGGTTTCCATAAGATAAAATCTGATTCAGTACACAGTAGATACTTTTATATAGACTGGCGGATATCTCCTTTGGCAGGGCTTTCTCTATGATTTCCAGGCTGATTTCGTCTGCTGTCAGACTGCCAAAAGTATCCCGGATATGCATGTCATAGATGTTGGCATATTTTCTGTAGGTGGAGTACTTGCGATTATCCTTAATATAGATAAGCCACAACTGACCGATTTCATCAAGACTCATATCAACACTGCCATTTAGGGGAGCTGTCTGCTCTTTTGGGGAGAGCAGAGTAATCTCAGATTCTTTCTTGCTGTTAAAGAGTTTCTGTTTTACTTCATTATAAGAAGGGGCATATACGGAACGGTATTTTTTGCTTCCATTTATATAGATCAGATATCGGCCTTCCCATCTGCCGTCACTTCTTTTTCGTATGTTTTCTCCTCGTCTTGCCAAAATATAAAACTCCTTTCTATGGCTCCTGACCACGATTCTGACCCGTAATGGAGATACTTTCCAGCAGTCAGATTGATTTTCTTACAAAAAGCACTAAATAAATTGGTCAGTTTATGTTATAATGTACTAAATAAATAGCCATTTATTGACAAAATAGCTTAATCAGCATATTATATTAGCAGTGATTTGATAAGAAATTTAATAAAATTGGGGAGGTTGGCGCGTATGTGCCCATTTCGCAGATTAAAACAATCTGCGAAATCTCTGTACGTGAATGGTCCATCCGGCGTTTTTTAGCTGCGCGGATGGATTTTTTCTCTGTCATTTTAGAACTATTTGTTCTTTTTATTATATTATACTCTGCTCTTTCACGCAAGTAAAATATCAGACAGTTATCGTCCTATCGTTCCTGCCATGGGCATGATTTCTAAAATATCTCTGTATAAATAAAATACCCGCCGCGGAAGATATTATACATATCTGTCCACAGCGGATGTTTTTGCACCTATTTCAAAATCTATTTCGTTCCTTTTCCCTTGCCTTCCACTATTACAACACCTTTTTTTACCATAGATTTAAGTAATTGTGTTGTCTTTGATTTGCCAAATGCGGCCTCCGATATAGATTTTGAAATCAATCTCTATGCAGTATAACTCATTTTGGAATGCTCTGAGCTGTACATAGTGCCCCCGAGGATGTCAAGTCATTGCTACAAAAAATATGCGGCTTTTTTGCCACGAAAATGGCTTAAAACCGCATATTTCTGTATAGAGGACGTTATATAATTGTCACAAAGTGGGTGGGGAGGATGTAATGTTATTGTCACAAAACTTAATATTATCCATTCTATGCAAGCAACAGTACAGAGAATTCTCAAATCAGCAAATACGCAAATTTCCTATTAGCTTATCTCCCTCTTCTGTTCTCTGCATCTTAACTGCAACATGTTGAAACTTCCTCACAGCGCCAACATCTACGCTAATAATATTATTTTCCCATTCTTTCTCTGGTGCTGGTGGCATTGGTTTTCCTAAAGGTGCAACCATTATTTTAGGATCTTCACTTCTATCTGTATTCCAAAATCCAGTACTCTCATACGTTGTATATGTCCTAATCTCATCAATATGTATTCCCAATACCCCTTCCAATGCACGAACATTAAAATAACTAGCACGTATTTTTTGTTTTATTTCATGCCATTTTTTGTTATCAACCTTACTCTTCATTTCAATAAGATGCAATATCCATTTCTCTTCCTTTTTTTGAAGCAAAACATGATCAACACTTCTTCTTAATTTAAATGGACTTTCTTTCTTAAGAAAATTGCACTTTCCTTTATGGTCATAATCCTCACTACATAAATTATCCCCTTGTACATCTACGTGCAATTTGCTTCTTCCTGTCTCACTTTTTTCCTCTAAACAATAGGAATTGCTAAAGGGCAGGAAAAAATTATCTTCTAAAAAATTATCAATTCCATACTGTATCCGTTCTTCAATCATTTATCAGTCCTCCTGAAATGCGTATACTTCCTCAACTATTTTTTCAAGAGCATTATTAAATGTTGGAACAACAAATCCATATTTTGTTGCCTCCAATGGTATCAATCTTGTTTTCCCACTATTTTCCGTAACAAACTGATACATTTGAATATCTTCTCTAGAAAGAAGATCTTCCTTTTTATATCCATATTCCTGCTGCAACTCATTGCTTCGTACATGATTTTTTAATTTCATCATATTATTTATATGTTGCAAAATGGTATCGCTATGAGTAGTAATCCATACCGGTATACCCAAATTCATCATATTAATAATCAGTCTAGCCATTTTTTGTTGTAACTCTGGATGTAAATGTGCTTCTGGTTCTTCAATAATCATTGCTTTAAAATTAATGCCGGATTTCAGTACCAAAAGTAATGGTGAAATTTCCGAAACAATAGATGATGCAACATACAATGGAATTTCTTTATCACTTCCCTCCGGCTGATATTGGATAACTGGTAACATATCTTTTTTTACTGACAAATTTCCTTTTGTCATATTTTTTTCAATATATTCAATTATGCCTGAATACTTTTTGCTATCTTTTTTATTAATTTCAAACTTCGTTATCAGCTGTAAGAAATCTACATATGGAAGTGTAAGAGTACTTGTATTTTCATGTAATTCTGCCGAAAAACTAATTTGTAACGAATTTTCAATCAGCTGCGAGTATGTAAGCATAAAGCCTGTTCTCGAAGCCGGAAGATAAATTGGCTCGCCAATTCTTCTTCCCTTTACAATTGGTGTATATAGTGGAGCAGCAATACCCTCCATTAATAAATTCCAACAAATATACGCATTCATCCGAAGCAACTCATCCCTATTAGGTAAATCTACTTCCGGAAATTTAATATAATTGTTTGTTACAGAATATCTAGATCCTGATTTTTCCCAGACAATTTTAATAGGTTTAGTTCTTTCATAATTAGTAATCTTTAATTTTTCAACCTCAACATCGTAATTAAAAATCTTTCTAACTAAAGACTTTTTTTGAGTATTTAACAATTCATTAAACCAATTTATATATAGTTCCATATCATTCTCAGATAATTCAATCTCTGTATTGATATGTGCTTTTAACCAATCTTCACACTGTTTATATACTCTGGCTTCTGAAGGCTTCTTGGGAAAAATATCTTTTCCTAATGTTAAAATCCCCCATAATATACTCATTAAATAACTTTTTCCACTATTATTATCACCCACAAAACACATCAACGGTGCAATAGTAACATCCGCACTTTTTATTTTTGCAAAATTTTCAACATGGAGTGTCCATTTTTTATTCATTCCAGTCTCCCTTCTCGTACATATTGCTCTTATATATTTCCCCAAATATACGCTTTTTATACTTTAATTATTCTTTTGTTTCTCATGAATTATATCCATTTTAATAGTAACATATGCACTTTTCTTTTTCAACAACTCCACTTATCACATTCTCTTCAAGTAGCGTATGGTATGCTCTCAACAATACTTAATTGTCTCTAGGATGTCATGTCATTGTCATACAGTATAAGAGCTCAACAATAATATTTACTCATCTCCTGTAGTATCAAAAACAACATTTCTTATTTCTATAAATTCATTTTTATTCTCACTAATTCTTTTCCACCCATCTACAATATCAGATTTTATTCCTCTTACATACAGTTCTTTCGCAATCTTGCAAGATATTATTCGACATCTTAATTTATACAAAGCTTCTTGTTCAGAATCTGTTTGTTTTATTACCGTCTCATCTTGAAGCTTTAGCAAACATACAAGTAAAGTCTGTATTTCTGTTTTTAAAACAATTTCATTTTTTATTATTGCATAACACAATTTCAATGCAGCCATATTGTGAAGTATTTCACTACTTATCACTCTATATATCGAAATCCTAAAAAGCATATTTGAACACTTCAACAACATGTCATTGTTTTGTAACTTAAAATCATTTATATAAAGCACATCATAAAAATCTTTAATCAACCCCAACTCTTGCTCATTACTTAACCAAATTTTATTTTGAAAATCTTCAAAATAAAATTTGCTATCATCAACAAAACATGCTTCTATCATGTCAATTGCAATGGAATTTTTATACAGCTCGCCTAAAGCTTCAAAATATGCATACACCTTTTCTTTTTCTGTCTCGGATAAATCAATATTTTTACTCTCACGTAAAATAATCAATCCCATGACAATTAAAAAGCTCTGACGAATTCTTTCACTAGCATTTGGTTGATTTCTCTCAACCCATGATTGGTTAGTTTTCACTAAATTTGTCAGCACTTCCAACGCTTCTTCCAAATTAATTTTACTAATATCTATATCATTAAGAATTCCTATTAAGTCTCTATAATTATTTCCTCCAGCCGAAAACATTTGCATATTTGAATCTGATTTCATTCTTTTTAATGTATCTTCAAATATTTCTTTTTTATTTTTCTCATACTTTTGTTTATCCAACACATATAATATAGACTTATTTTCTAGTGTTTCTTCTTTTTCTAATACCTTACATAAATATCTCAAATCCTCCTCATTTAGTATAATAACTTGTGCAAGTATAACCAAACGATTCACTGCAGCTTGTCTTTTTTCATTTTCTGCTTCTTTTATTGTTTGTTTAATTTGGAAAAGTATCCTGTTATATATTTCAATATCAAGCACATATTTTTCTCTCGGTTTTGATATAAATACTATTGGATCGCAATAATCACTCATTCGATCTACATCCACCGGAAATTGTAGTATTTTCTCGATTCGATTTTCTTGATCTTGAAGTGAAAATGCTTCAAACAATCCTTTAAATATTTTTCGAATACCCTTGAAATTTGTTCGAACATTACTTAAGCACAAATCAAGAATTGAATCGAAAATTTCATCCAATATATTAATTGAACATTTATAACATAATCTCGCTATAATATCTGGAAGAACTACTGCTGACTGCTCATATATAGACTTTGCAAAAAAGAAATTCTCTGGCTTAACATTTTTCATCACAATCTGAAATATTCTTAAATATTCTTTCGCAATATCATCAACTTCTTTTTGTGATAACTCATACAACTTAACTCGTCCAAACATTAAATCTATATGTTTATTATCCTGTGCTATTAAAATTTGCATAAGGCACCAGTGTGGATAATATGGTGCTAATAGTTTTACTGTGCTGTGTAATCCTTTAGTATTAGTAACATTCTGCAACCGAAATGGATGACCTGTTTGTTCTAGAAACCTCAAATATTCCAGTGCATAAAACACATTTGAATTATCCCTTCCCATATATAATTATCTGGTAACCCGTGTGGACAAGGTGGTAAGTCAAATGGAAGCGCGTA
>OGYT01002052.1_pt1 | contig 11598 bp, 15 predicted proteins | sample 1576631 | NCBI WGS metagenome assembly OGYT01 (sample SAMEA3541588, study PRJEB24748) | human gut metagenome | biome: human gut; feature: human-associated habitat; material: faeces | place: China | collected 2012
ATAAACCTCATATCCTTTAAAATCCAGACTGTATCCTGTATGGGCCTCCAAAGCCTTCTGTTTCCTGGTTAAAGTTCAATGACAGCATTGTCGTCGATGCCATCAAAGGCCAGGACACCAGCTCCGGCAGAAGCCTTCCTCTGCTTCCGCTCGGTGATCCTTGCATAGAGCCCCATGATCTGAATGGTGATCAGGGGCGTCATGGCAACCATGGCCACAACGCCGAAGGCGTCTGTTACGATATTTCCTCCCAACGCTGTGCAGGCTCCCTGGGCCAGGGGCAGCAGGAAGGCCGCCGTCATGGGTCCCGATGCCACGCCACCGGAGTCAAAGGCAATGGCCGTATAGATCTTCGGAACAAAGAAGGAAATTCCAAGGGCCACCGCATAGCCCGGGATCAAAAACCAGAGAATGGAAATACCCGTGATCACGCGGATCATGGCCAGTCCCAGGGACACGGCCACGCCCACAGAAAGCCCCATTCCCATGGCTCCGGCCGAGATGGCCCCGTCAGTGATCTCTTCCACCTGTTTATTTAATACATATACGGCTGGCTCTGCCTTGACGATGAAATATCCGATGACCATGGCAATGGGCACCAGGATCCCGGTGAACCGGAAGCCTGCCAGCACCTGGCCCAGATAATTTCCCGCCGGCATGAAACCCGCGTTGGCACCGGTAAGGAACAGTATCAATCCCAGGTACGTATAAACAAAGCCCACCAGGATCTTTTTTACCTTCCGTTTTGCCAGTTTTAACAGGAATATCTGAAAAATCATGAAAAACAGAAAGATCGGGAGAAGAGCCATGGCGATCTCCTTCATATATAAAGGGAAATTCAGAAGGAACATGAGCCCCATTTCCCGGGAATCCCCAAATTCCTGGATCGCCGGCGCAGTGTAGGCAGCATTCTGGGGATTGTAGATCATGCCCAGGATCATCACGGCCAGGATCGGGCCCACGGAGCACAGGGCCACCAGGCCGAAGCTGTCGTCGGCTGCGTGGCGGTCGCTTCGGATGGCCGATACGCCCACGCCCAGGGCCATGATGAACGGCACGGTCATGGGACCGGTGGTAACGCCGCCGGAATCAAAGGCCACGCTTAAAAAATCCTTTGGAACAAAGGCTGCCAGAATAAATACCACGGCGTAGCAGACCACCAGAAGAGGCGGAAGGGCCATGGAAAAAAGCATACGCAGGAGGGCGATCACCAGAAAGGCCCCAACCCCGCAGGCCACCGACAGGATCAGCGTCATATTGGGCACCGCCGGGACCTGGCCCGCCAGCACCTGGAGATCCGGCTCTGAGATGGTGACGATAAATCCAAGGAGAAATGCCACCGCAGTGATCAGAAGCAGCTTCCGGCTTCTGGTCAGACAGGTGCCGATGCGCTCTCCCATGGGCGTCATGGACATTTCCGCGCCCAGGGTAAAAAACATCATGCCCACCAGGATCAGCACCGCTCCCATAAGGAAGCACAGAAGGACGCTGGGGGAGAGGGGCGCAATGGTAAAGCAGAGGAGCAGGACGATTCCGATGATGGGAAACACCGCCTGGGCCGCCTCTTTCCACTTTTCTTTTAATTTTTTTCTGATTCCAGACTGTTCACTCAACGTTTTCTTTCCTTTCTTACGGATCCGTTCCGTCTTATGAACAACAGAACAGATTATAACCCAGGATCAGAAGCGAAATGGCAATGACCACCATCACAAAGGATTTGGGGAGGATCAGTACCCAGGTCATGCCGACGCCAGTACAGAAGATCATAAGGCCGCACAATCGTTTCATACCAGCCTCCATTGGAAAAGACGTTCTGGTACATCATATGCAGCCGGACTTCCTATTTTTCTTCTTTTGCCTCCGCCTCATAACCCGCTTTCATATCCTCCGCCTTTTCCATGGCCTCCGGGGAAATATCCTTTCCGCCCACAAAGCGGTTTACCAGATCCGGCACCATATCCAGGGCCTTTGTCATGGCGTCCTGGTGCCGGATGTTCACAAGCCGGGTCATTCCGTTCTGGATCACCAGGATGGCGCTGGGAGACATCCTGGCTCCCATGCCGCCGCCGGTATTGGCTTTGGAATTCTGGACATAGGAGCCGGCTCCCATGCCGCAGGACACGTCCATCAAGGGAATGATGACGGCGTCCTGCACCTTTAACGGCTCTCCCACCACGGTCTTTGTCGTAATAAAATTATCCATACCCTTCAAAAGCGCGTCCACCGTTGAAGGGAACTGATTTTCTGCCATTTCTTACTCCTTTCTCCTGCCTCTTCCCCGCAGCAGCCTGCGGAAATTTTTATTTAAGAATACACGGCCGGCGGTCCACAGGACTGTGGCTGCACGGATCCGCCCCCGGATATGGACCTCTCCCTCCAGGATCTTTTCCTCAAACTCCGGGATCAGCGTGAAGCTTCTGGCGTAAACGCCGTAAAAGGGACTGACCGCCGCCAGTACCTGGCCCGTATAGCTGGGATCCTCAAACCCGAACCGCAGGGTCCCCTTAAGGGTCTGTGGAAGCAGATGGCGGATCAGCCGGACGATCTGCCTCCGTACCAGCCGGAAGGTCTTTTTATTTTCTTCATCCGTGAGGGTCCTCTTAAGCTTCCGGTATTTCATCTTTGCAGAGTGGAGCCGCTCTCTCATACGCGCCGCCGTGGTTTTTAACCGTTCCAGGCGGAACAGGAATTTCTCTGCCCTCTCCATCCCATTCTGCTCCGGCAGACGATCGGGACTCTCCTCCTCTGCTCCCAGGAGCTCTGCCATATGGACCATTTCCGGCTCCTGGTCCACAGGTATGCCGGCTTCCTCCTCCAGCCAGGGAATGCCGCCTTCAGGCAGCTTTTCCCGCCGGGGCTCCAAAACCGCGGGATCTTCCTCCTGCCCGGCCCCTGGACCGCTGACCGGCTCTTCCTGGGAACCACCGGCCCCAGACATCTCACCCTCTGGCCCGTATGACGGAAAGCAGTCGTCCATCCCGGCCCAGGGATCCTCATTCCCCGTATCCTCCATCTCCGGTTCCCTTTCCCAGAGGGTCTCCTGGAACGGCTGGAGCCATAAGACCTTCACCGTCACCACCAGCTTCTCCTCCCCGGAGACCGTGGCCTGAAAGGCACGGAACAGCCAGGAAATACAGGCCTCGCCCCTGGATACTTTATAAAAGCTTCCATCCGCCCGGTACCGTACCGGCACAAAGAGGGCCAGGAGGACACCTGCCAGGATCACCCCCAGGACTGCAAGCAGGATGATCCCTAGGATCTTCAGTACGAACAATAACACATGGAGCATTCCAGACTCCCCTACTCTTTCAGATTTCCCAGGAGAAAACCGGCAACGTCAAAGCCTCCGGTCTTCTGGTATACCTGGTTGACGATCCTGGCAGAAAGCCGGACCGCGTCGTCGTGGTCGGCAGCGATCCCCAGGACCAGCATATCTTTTTCCTTATAATATGGCTGCGCCAGGGCCATGGCCGGATAAAGGTCCAGAAGGTTTTTCCCATTGGAGGGAAGGGTCAGGATCCAGTATCCTGTTTTTTTCCCTTCTCTCACTGCCTGGATGATGGAATACCGCCGTTTCTTCGCCTCATCCCCCACATACAGCCGTTCATAAAACCGCATCCTAGCCGCAGTTTTTCAGGATACAGCGCCGCAGAAGATCCAGGGCCTCCATGGCTGACTGTTCCCGTATTTCTGTTCTGGAGCCGTGGAAATGGCACTCCTCCACCGTCACGTCGCCGTTCAGACAGCAGGCAATATAGACCAGGCCCACGGGCTTTTCATCGGTGCCGCCGTCTGGGCCTGCGATCCCAGTCACTGCCACAGCGGCCTCCGCATCGGCCTCCTCTGCTCCTCCAGCCGCCATTTCCCTGGCCGTGGGCTCACTTACAGCCCCGTATTTTTTCAGCGTATTTTTTCCCACTCCCACCATTTTCCGCTTGGCCTTATTGGAGTAGGTGACAAAGCCCTGGTTAAAGACCTCGGAGGCCCCGGCCACGTTGACGATCTTCGACGCGATCATGCCGCCGGTACAGGATTCCACCGTGGTCACTGTCAGCTTGTTTTTCACCAGGAGACGGACCACAGCCTCCTCCATGGTCTCGTTTTCCCTGGTGGTGTAGTACATATCTCCCAGGGCTTTTTTTATGGACCGGGATATGGGCCTTAAAAGCTCTTTTGCCCGTTCCTCATCGGTCTCCGCCGTTTCTGCCAGCACATGGACCTCCTTCCCCCGCCGTCTTGTATAGACCGGGATGGCGCTTCCCTGGTTCAGGATCTCCTTTAAGGCGTCTTTTACTTCAGTCTCGCTGACCCCATAGATCTTAAAGATCTGTCCATATCCCTTTTCTGTTCTGATCATTACATTTTCCCTTCTTTCAGAACATTCACGTTTTTCGCGATATAATCCACCAGAGAGATCACAGTCAGGATCAGGGCGATCCATACCACAGCCGTTGTCACCATGGACAGGGCCGGGATCCCAACGATCAGGAGGACCACTGCGATCATCTGAAAGGTGGTCTTAAACTTTCCCCAGTAGCTGGCGGCGATGACCACCCCGTTGTCAGAGGCCACCAGACGGAAGCCGCTGATGATGAATTCCCGGCTGATGATCACAATGACCATCCAGGCCGGGAGCTCCTTAAGCTCCACCAGGCAGATCAGGGCCGAGCATACCAGCAGCTTATCGGCCAGAGGGTCCATAAATTTTCCAAAGTTGGTCACCAGATTGTATTTCCTTGCGATCTTTCCGTCCAGCATATCGGTCAGGCTGGCAATGATGAAGATCGCTGCGGCCACGTACCGCAGGGTCTGGTTTTCGCCGCCGTTGTATAAAAGGGCCAGCACAAAGAACGGGATCATGATCACCCGCAGGATCGTCAGTTTATTCGGTAAATTCATCTTCAACCTCCCCAATCAGATCGTATTCCAGAGCGCCTGTGACCCGGACCCGTACAAAGTCCCCGGACATCAGGGAAAGCCCTGTGTTTACAAAGATCAGCCCGTCCACGCCGGGGCTGTCCATATAGGTACGGCCCACATAGGCATTCTCGTCAGCCACCTTTCCCTCGATCATTACTTCCAGAACGCTTCCCTTCATGGACTCGGACTTTTCAAAAGCAATGTCCTGCTGAAGCTCCATGATCTCTGCCCTCCGGTCCTCCTTCACCTCATCGGGCACCTGGTCCTTAAAGGAATAGGCTGGGGTATCCTCCTCCGGAGAGTAAGCGAAGACGCCCAGGCGGTCAAACTCCATATCGTCCACAAACTCCATGAGGGTCTCATGGTCCTCCTCCGTCTCCCCCGGGAAGCCGGAAATAAAGGTGGTTCGCAGAGCGATATCCGGGATCTCCCGGCGGAGCTTTGCCACCAGCTCCCGGATCTCCTTATTGCTGGTCCGCCGTCCCATGCGCTTAAGAATGGCGTCACTGGCGTGCTGGATGGGAATATCCAGATAGTGGCAGACCTTCTCTTCATTCTTTATGGTCTCGATCAGCTCGTCGGTGATCTCCTCGGGATAACAGTACTGGAGACGGATCCACTGGATCCCCGGAATAGAAGAAAGACGCCGTAAAAGCTCCGGAAGCTTCTTTTCCCCGTACAGGTCCTTTCCGTAAAGGGTGGTCTCCTGGGCCCCCAGGATCAGCTCCTTTACCCCCTGGTCCGCCAGCTCCCTGGCCTCCCTTTCCAACTGCTCCATGGGAACGCTCCTGTATCTTCCCCTTAAATAAGGAATGATGCAGTAGGTGCACCGCTTATCGCAGCCCTCAGCGATCTTTAAAAATGCGTAGTGGCCGCCGGTGGTCACCAGCCGCTTCGTTTCCTTGCCCACCGGTGCGTCGATGTCCTTAAATACCAGTGTTTTTTCACCCTTTAAAGCCTCTCTTATGGCTCCGGCGATCTCCTCATAGGATGTGGTGCCTAAAACGGCATCCACCTCCGGGATCTCCTCGGTGATCTCGTTTTTATACCGCTCCGCCAGGCAGCCGGTGACGATCAGGGCCTTTAGACGGCCGCTCTTTTTAAGCTCTGCCATCTCCAGGATGGTGTTGACGCTCTCTTCCTTGGCATCCCCGATGAAGCAGCATGTGTTGACAACGATCACATCGGCATCCGATTCATCGTCCACAAAGCTGTATCCCTCTCCACCCAGGATCCCGAGCATTTTTTCCGTATCCACCAGGTTTTTATCACAGCCCAGTGATATGAAAAGCAGATTCATTCCAGTTTTTCCTTTCTTTTGAAAAAAAGGGGAAGCCAGCAGTAAATCCCTAGAGCTGTTCTCCCCCCTTTGTTCCTTTTATTCTTCCTTTTCAGCCTCTTCTGCGGCGTCTTTGGCACCGCACTCTGCTTCATCGTTCTCTGTCAGAGAAGCCTCCTCCTCCGGCAGCTCCTCCTCTTCGGGAAGGATCGTCACCTTCTGCTCGTATAATTCCTGTACGGCTGTGGAAAGCGGCTTCTTTCTCGCTGCTCCGGCCACTAAGGGATCGGCTCCGGCGATCAGCTGTCTGGCGCGCTTGGCTGCCGCGATCACGATGGAATAGCGGCTCTGGACCACCGGCTGCTCACCCGGCTCCACGCCGCTGTTTACTGCCTCGATCAGGTCTGTATAAGATGGATGTAACATAAAAGGTCTCCTTTCGCATTCTGCGTTCTTTAACAGCCGCCTTTTCCTCTGACAGCTGCTCCCTGCTTCTATATATTACCGGCTGAGGCCCGGATCCGCCATGGATCAGAGGCTTTCCGCCAGTTCATGCAGCTCTGTTTTTATCCGGTCCATCAGCGCTCTGCTGTTTCCGGCCTTTAAGTGCTGAGACTGGATCAGATGGTGGAGCTCCTCCACGCACTGGTCCACGGTGTCGTTCACCAGGATGTAATCATAGGCCTCCATTTCCTTGGATTCCTCCAGGGCCCGTTTTAAACGGCTGACGATCACTTCCTCTGTCTCTGTTCCGCGGCTCACCAGCCTCCGCTTCAGCTCTGCGGCTGTGGGCGGCACCACGAAGATCAGGATGGCGTCCGGGTACTGCTTTTTCACATTCAGTGCACCCTGGATCTCGATTTCAAGGATCACGTCCTTCCCCTCGGCCATTTTGGATTCCACATAGGATCTGGGAGTCCCGTAATAATGGTTCACATACCGGGCATGCTCGATGAGACGGTCGTTCTGGATCAGCTCCTCAAACTGCTCGTCGGTCATAAAGAAATATTCTCGTCCGTCCTGCTCTCCGGGACGGGGCGCTCTCGTGGTGGCGGAAATGGAAAGCGCGTAATTCTCATATTTCTCCAGCAGCGCCTTCATGACCGTTCCCTTACCGGCCCCGGAAAAGCCCGAGACAACGGCCAGCATCCCTTGTCGTTTCATAGTCATCACTCCAGTATTATTCAATGTTCTGAATCTGCTCTCTTACTTTTTCGATCTCTGTCTTTAAAAGGATGCCCTGGTCCGAGATCTCCAGGTCATTGGATTTGGACAGGATCGTATTGGATTCCCGGTTCATCTCCTGGGCAATGAAATCCAGCTTCCTTCCCACGCTGCCGCCGGCCAGGAGCTCCTTCTTCATTCCCTCGATATGGCTCCTTAAGCGGACCGTCTCCTCGTCCACGCAGATCTTATCGGCAAAGACCGTCACCTCTGTGAGGATCCTGGACTCGTCGATGGTGGAGTTCTGGAGAAGCTCCCGTACCTTGTCTCCCAGCCGCTGCCGGTATTCCTCCAGGATCTTCGGAGAACGCTCCTCGATGAAATCCACCATGGACAGCATATGGTCCAGCTTTCCGATCAAGTCGTTCTTCAGGTTCTCTCCCTCTCTGAGCCTTGTCTCCACAAAGTTTTCGGCGGCTCCCTTCAAGACCTCCTGGAGCATGGCCCACATGTGCTCCTCATCCTCCGGCACCTGCTCCATGGTAAGGACCTCCGGGCACCGGGAGAGCATGGAAACGGTCACATCGTCCTCCAGACCGAACTGCTCTGCCATCTTTTCAAAGTTTTTCATATATTCGGCGGCCAGGGTGCTGTTATATTTTAAGGAAACCTGGTCCTCCGTATAATCCTCGTAGGTAATAAACACATCGACCTTGCCCCTCTGGATATAATCCTTTAAGAGGGTCCGCATCGCCGCCTCGAAATAGTTGAATTTCTTGGGCATTTTGATGCTCAGGTCCAGATAGCGGTGGTTCACTGCCTTGATCTCAACAGATATCTTACATTCATCCGTCACGGCCTCGCACCGGCCGAAACCGGTCATGCTTTTTATCATTTTCAACCATGCCTCGCTTTCACATAGATAAAATCATTATAAGGCAAATGGAAAAGGTAGTCAACCAGTTTTGCCCATGAGATACCGCTTCCTATATTTTAACTGTACATAGGTCATGACCTGCTTCCAGCAGACCGGATTGGAAAGGCCGCCGAAGGCTCCCACCACCGGAAGGCCCTGGATAAATTTGGCGGCCAGCATGTCCAGGGAAAAGGCGTTTCCCACCGCCTGGATCTGCGCCTCCAGATCCTCTTCGGATACGGTCAGTTCTTTCTTCTGGACCAGCGTATAGATCAGCCTGTCCACCCGTGCGTTGTTCTCGGCCCACTGCTCTCCCCGGCTGACAGAAGCCTCCAGCAGGCACAGAATAAAAAACCGTTCCTCCGGCGTATCATAGGAAAAGCCAAAATACAGCGCTGTCTCATAAACGCCCCTTAAAAGCATGGCCGTAAATATGGCGATGTCCGGCAGGCCCACGCCTAAAAGCCCCAGCCCCAGGCCCTCCGCCGCGCTGACAGCCTGGTTTTTCAAATTCCTTCTGGCAGCCTCGGTCCAAAGCTTTTTGTACTCCTTCCGGCTTTCCTTTAAATCCAGAGAAAAATCCCGGACCTTAAAATCCTTTTCCAGTTCGTCTCTCCGGTAGGTCTTTTCGATCAGAGGATTCCCCTTTTCAAAAATCGTCCGGAAGGCCATGCAGAACGCCTTCTGAAGGTTTTCCGACATCTTTGGAGGCATCCTGGCCATCAGCGCCTCCTTCCAGCCGGGCTCTGTACGGGACAAAGCCCTTTGCTCCAGCCGTTTCTCTTCCTTTTCGATCTTCTCCAGTTCCAGGGTCACTGGAGATTTTTTTATGAATTTCATGTTCCCTTCCACCTCCTGCTGCTGTTTTCTACGGATTATAGCAGAAACAGAAGAAAATTAAAACAGGTGTAAGAAAAATGTCAGACTTTTCTTTTTCCCTTCTGGTATAATTATAATATAAAATATCAGAGGCAAAACAGGCATGTGACCCGCCTTTCTCCAAAAACAAAGGGAGCACAGGCATGGACAAAAACTGAAAAGGAGGGGCCTATGAAGCTTAAAAACCGTATATTCCATATCATGACCATTTCTCTCCTCATACTGTCGGCGGTCCTTCTTTCCGCCTGCGGGAAACAGGAGGCAGGATCCATGAAACTCACAAAAGCCGAGCTTTCCGACAAGGAAAAGGCGCTGGCAGACTTGCTGGCTCCCGTAGGTTCGTCCCGTTTATTTGACTTCACCGTGGATGAGACCATCCGGCAGGTTACGGTCACCACGTATGAGCTGAAAAACGGACAATGGGACCACTTTACATCCGACAGCACTCCCCTGTCCGGCAGCCAGGGTCTTTTGTTTCTCGGATTTGAAAATATCCCCGATGGGATCCGGACCGGCATACAGATCGATGAAAAAAACAGCGTGACCCAATGGGAGCCGTTTGAAAGCACTGAAGAGTCCTCCGCCCCAGCCGCATGTGTTACCAGACAACTGGAACAGCCTGCGGATATTATCCCGGAAAAAGAGATTCCTGTGATCCTCCAGATCCTGGATTCCGGTGGCACCATAGAGACTCTGGACCTGGACTTTTTCCACGACCCGTCCAGGGCAGAAGGCTATGGATATGACCGGGTCTTTTGTATTACCGTTTCTTTTAGTCAGACGCCTTTAAGATAAACAGGAGGTGGAATTCTATGAAAAGAAGGCAGGAGGATTCTCTTATTGCTGAAAAAAGGGCTTATCAGGAGGATGCGCTCATTGAGTCCGGCGAACTGGTGCTGTTGGATGGCATTCTTCAGATAAAACCCGAATGACCGTTTCACTTTCATAAGACCATCGCCTAAGCAAAACCGGAATATGAAGTTATAAGGAGCTTCCATGAAATTAGTCAGTCCGAAAAACCTGCTTGTATCTCTGCTTGGCTGTGCGTTTGCTGTTCTGAAAATAGTGACCTTTGATGGGATCGTGGATCTGTTCTGGATCCTGTTCATTGGATACCTGTCCGTCAAGTGTCTGGCCGCAGGACTGTCCCAGGAAGCCTATGACAAAGATATAAAACAGGCACAGCAGGCAAAGGTCCTGTACCGCGACCTGTTTGGGAAATTTGCATACGTTGCGGCAGATATCCCGATCCTTCTTCTCCTTTTCACCGGCCTCCTGGCTGTGATCTGCCCCATAACAACGTTTCTCAGAGCTGTCCTGATCACCCTTTTGATGGCAGCGGCCGGGTATGCGGTCTGGTTATGCTGGTATGTTTCAAAGCATAAGCGGCAGCGTATGTTTAAAGGCGAATGGGGAACCGGGGTCTTAAGCCCAGAGGAGGAGAAAGTATGGAAACGGTCCGGCCTGTGGCACGGCATTCTCCTGGGGATCTCTGCGGTCTTTTGTGCTTTTTATTTCATTTTTGGAAATTCGTGGATTTCATGAATCAATCGAATATAAGACTGAAAAACGCTATCCGCGCCGAGTGGGGCGCACTGCTCCTGGGGAGGAACGCTTCCTTTACAAGACCATTCTTTTTCAAAAATTCCACCACAAAAAATGCCGTCCCCCACGGGGCTGTGATCAGCCCGCAGGGAAACGGCGTTTTACTTTCTAGGATTTTCAATTATAGAGGCATGATCCCGAACAGGACGGCAACGATCATGCAGATAAAGCTGAAGCCCCATACCCATAAAAAGCTGTTCTTGATATGGTCCTTGATGTCCACATCTGCCAGGCCAACGCCCAGAAGGGTGGCGGGAACCATGGGGCTGATGAAGGTGGCGCAGTTTCTGCACACCACCATGGCAACGGCAATGGGGGCGGCGGCGATGCCAAAGCCCTCTCCGATCCCGATCATCACCGGAAGCATTCCGTAGAAATAGCTGTCTGTATCGAAGGCCAGGGCCAGTGGCACGCTTAAAATACCAATCACCAGAGGCAGATGACGGCCCAGCACAGCCGGTAAGAAGCCGCTGATCAGGCCGGACATGCAGGTGATGACACTTTCTGTGCCCTCCACATTCTTTACAAGAACGCCCATGAGAACGGCCGCTCCCATGAGGGTGGAGCACATCATAAGGGCCGGACCGGCGTGGAGATTGATGATCTTCTTCTGCATTTTCGCCCCCGGATAGTTGACCAGGATGGCCAGGGCCACGCCCATCATAAAGGGAACGTAGCTGGGGAAGATGTCCAGGATCAAAAGGGCAATGACCGCAATGGTAAGGAACACGTTAAAGAGGAACAGTCTGGGACGGGCCAGCTCACTGGCCGCTTCCGCTGCCGCCGCCTCTGCCGGGCTCACTGCCGCCTGGCCCTCGGTCTGGGCCAGGCGCCC
>OGYT01002058.1_pt1 | contig 11570 bp, 14 predicted proteins | sample 1576631 | NCBI WGS metagenome assembly OGYT01 (sample SAMEA3541588, study PRJEB24748) | human gut metagenome | biome: human gut; feature: human-associated habitat; material: faeces | place: China | collected 2012
AACAGAGAATAGGAGCCTATACCTCTGGAGCAAATAAGCTTCTAATTCCAACTCCCTTAAATGTTGATCCTGGTGATTACTCCAAACGGATGGACTATATAAGTCTCATACGCGATAGTTTGAGTAATTCAAATTATGTCGATTTGACAAATTCTACTCAAAAGCTTCTTGACTTCTTTGAGAGGTATCTAAGTAAAAATTTAGAGAAGCCAGAAAAATTTTCTATACTTATGCAAGGTGATTATATTGAACGTTTCCGTATAGAAAAGTATTGATGAATCAAGGGGTGCCTTATAATAAGGCACCCCTTAGTTTTATGCTTAATAATAAATTATTTTATCAAGAAGTTGTTTACACAAAGATAATCCAGATTTTCCTTGCCAGCAATAAGCAACTTCCAGTCTATTGCACGATTTCTGGTCGGGAAGTAGTACTGTAAGGACGTGGCGCTGTGCGATATGCATAACACATTCGGATGAAAGTTTACGGAAACTAATACAAACGCCGTACGATTTTCGGCAGAGGAGAAAATCATTCCAGGATGCTTTCGACTGATTGTTGATAATTCCCATTATCTAGCTAATCACTCCTAAAAGCCCATCTTAACACACTCATAACACCTTTACAGCTCTCCCCAGGCCGCAAGTGCGGAAGAACTATCAGAAAAATATTGATCTCAGATTTAGAAAAATTACAGAAAGGTGGGCTGTGAAAATATCTTCAATAGCTCCGGATAAGGCATAGGGCAGCGTTTGCTGCCCTATCATTTTTGCAACGGGAGGTCGGGAAAACAGCTTCTGGCAGAAGGCCACCTAAACACCCAGGAATTGTTGGTATCGCTGGGTTTGTGTCTGCTTTTTCGTTGCGTATGGTGATAGCTTTTCGCCGCCCAAACGGGTATTGTTGTGGTCGGAAACCCACCCCAAAATCAGTAAGGAGGACGCTCTGATGAAAAAAATCGAAACCCATCCCTCGCCGGAAAAACTGCTTCGACAGGTCACCGAGGAGGCGGTCAATGCCCTGGCCCTGGGCGGGCCGGATAAGATCGGGGACGAAGCCCCCATGGAGGCAGGCGTGATGCTGATCGCCAAAGCCTGGGGCCTGCCCCAGGAGAGCCTCCAGGCCAGCCTGGACCTGCTCGCAAAGGAACGGCAGCTCCTTCGCAGCGGGAGCGGCGAGGACGCCCTGCCCGACAGCGAACTGCTGGAGCCCTACGACGGCAGAATGATCGTCGAGCTGCTCTGGGGCCTGTTTGAGACGGCAATCAAGCTGGAGGACGCCCAGGACCGGGCGGCAATGCACAAGCTGGCCCTGCTCATGGCGGAGAGTCTGAGCCTGGATAGTTGGATCGCAGAGTGCGGGCCATCTAAAATCTGAGACAGAAGCATACGGGAGGGGCTGTCCCAAGGGGCGGCCCCTCGCCTGTCTGTAAAAAGGAGATGAAGCAGTAATCAATCAGAAATACGAACTGACCGATATCGCCCATGAGAAATATCCCTTTCTCCACCGCATCCGGGCCCTGCGGGATATCGGGAAGAAGGTAAAGGCCGGGGAGCTGGGCGGCTTTGTAGAGAGCGAGCGCAACCTGTCCTTTGAGGTGGGAGATGACGCCTGGATCTTCGACGACGCCATTGCGTGTAACGATGCCTATGTGGACAAGGGCTCGTCCCTGTTTGGAGAGTCCGTCGCCTGCGGAAACGCCTATGTTTCCCAGAACTCTGCCCTGAGCGCCCATGCCCGCGCGGAGGACGACGCCTATATCCGGGGGAGTAATCTCTGCGGCCACGCCAGAGTATCCGACTGCGGGATGGTGCTGAACTCGCCGGACACAGGCCGTGCACCCATTCTGTCCGGTACCAGTGCTGTGTATGGCAGGGTATGCGGCGATGTGCATTTAACCGATACCGCGTTGATCATCAGCGGCGAGGAGATCTGCAACGATTCCCTGGACACTCTGGTGATGGATGGAAAGGGGCGTTCCGTCATCCGTGACCCATCCAGGGACGAGTTGGCGCCCCAGGAGCCGGAGCCGCAGCAAAAAGGACACAAGGAACGGGGGCAGAGCAGATGAGTAATTTTTTCGAGCAGGAGCTCCGTAAGCTGTTTGCAGACGGGACTATCATCCGCGATCCGGTTTTCGTGGGCCGGGCCTGCCTGGGCAGCTTAGACAGAAACCGTCAGGTGAGGGCTGAATTTGTTACACTGGGCCATGCGGACCACTATGCGGCGCTCCGTCTGACGCTGTTGGACAACAATCAAGGCGTGGTAGACAAGCTGATCCTTCGGTTCAAAGATATCTGGGGGAAAAAGAAGATCCCTAACAACCCCTACCTGCGGGATGGTGTTGCTCCACATATTTGGGTGGATGGCGACCGAATCGATTGGTATGCCTACCATCCCTCCCAGGAGGACTACCAGCAGCTCAGGCAAATAGCCAGCGACTATGTGGAGACCTTCCGTATTCAAGTCCTGACGAAGAACCATGGCCCCAGGCTGGTCTACATCTGCGCACCGCTCCGAGGCGAACTGGAAAAGAACATCGCCTTCGCAAAGGAGAAAGCGCAGGAGGTGTTCCAGGCCGGGGATATCCCGATCTGTCCCCACCTCATGTTCCCGCCCTTTGCAGACCCGGATGACCCCGCCCAGGACCAGGCGGCGCGGGAGATGGGCCTGCGGCTGGTGGAGCACTGCCAGCAGGTCAATGTGTACGGTACTGTGCGTACACCGGGGATGCTGGCGGAGATCCGCAGGGCGGAGGAACTTAACATCCCGGTCAAGGCCGACCAGCCAGGGCTTAAAAAGAAAAAGGACCGTCCCAGGCGCGGCCAGATCAGATAGGAGGTAAAATGGCAGAAATCAAGATAGTCACCATCGACGAACTGCGTCAGATGAACGATCAGGAGGGCCTCATCCTCCAGGGCTGCGGCGGGGACCTCCAGGAGTGGGTGGATGGTATCAATGAGCTGTTTGCCCAGGCTGGTATCCTACAGGCCGGCAGCGCATGGAAAGCCGAAGCTGTGAGGAGCTTCCAGTACGATGGCCTGACCAACCTGCTGTTTCCCTTTGAGGGTGTTTTGATGGATGTGGGAAAGCTGGCCATGTGGCGGCTCCAGACGCGCGAACAGTTTGGCGGAACCTGGCTCAGCGACTATGTTCCCAACCGGCTGGGCGGTTTTATCCAGGAGCAGCGGCCGGCAAAACCCAAAATGGCGCTGGCGGGCCACGACGGAAATATCTTCGGCATCCTGGGCCGGGCCTCCCGGCTGCTGAAACAGGCCGGGCAGAGCAAACAGGCCGATGAGATGTTTCAGCGGGTCACCAGCTCCGGCAGCTATAATGAAGCATTGTGTATCATCAGCGAGTATCTGGAGACGGAGCTCTCCACCGCGCCAAAACCTCAAAAATCTGTTCAAAAGAAAGGCAGGGATACCCATGAACGATAAGTGGGAGATTCTCCACGGCGACGCGCTGAAGCTGCTGGGCGGCTTTGCCCCCGGCACCTTCGATGCGGTCATCACCGACCCGCCTTACGCCTCTGGAGGCCGTACCCAGGCAGAGAAGAACAAGTCCACGGCCAAGAAGTATTCCAGCATGGGGGATCACGCGCCCCCGCCCTTCGACGGGGACGCCAAGGACCAGCGGTCCTGGACCCGCTGGGCGGCGGAGTGGCTTGGGGATGCCAGAAAGATCTGCAAGCCCGGCGCGCCGGTGTGTATGTTCATCGACTGGCGGCAGCTCCCCGCGGCCACCGACGCCCTCCAGTGGGCGGGCTGGATCTGGCGGGGCACCGCTGTGTGGGACAAGGGCAACAGCCGCCCCCAGAAGGGCCGCTTCCGCCAGCAGGCGGAGTACATCGTCTGGGGTTCCAACGGGGATATGCCCATCAACCGCCCCGTCCCCTGCCTGCCCGGTGTGTTCAAGTACGGCAATCCCCAGAACCGCATCCACCTGACCGAGAAGCCCCTCCCGCTCATGCGGGACGTGGTGAAGATCACCGAGCCGGGCGGCCATATCCTGGACCCCTTCGCCGGCAGCGGCACCACAATCCTGGCCGCCGTGCTGGAGGGCTACACCGCCACCGGCATCGAGGTCACCGGCGAGTATGCCAGACGGGCCAGGGAGCGGATTGAGCAGGAGCTGCGCCAGGCGGCGTGAACATGGCCGTCAACGCTCTTTTTCCCTCCTACGCAGAACTGCTGAGGCCGCTGTCCTGGATGGAGCGGTCAGAGTGACCTCCGGCAGCTCCACCGCAAGCCCGGCAGCGATGCAAAGCTGCCGAACGGAGGAGAGGACAATATCCCATGTCAGCTCAGAGGCGTAGCTGTACCTCGCACGGTAAGTATCCCAGAGCTTCCTCATGTGGGGATCGTCCGCAAGCTCCCGCAGAACATCCTCCGCCTCAGACAGCAGTCGGAGCGTCCCACGCCTCCTGGCCGTCGCGCAGAGCGCGTCTGTCAGAACCTGCGCCGTCAGGGTGCCGCCATAGAGCTGACATAAAATGTGGAGATCATAAAAATCCCGCATACGGGTGTTGGTTGTGGCGCGGGAAATGACCGTTTCCAGCTTCTCGGCCAACACGGTCTCCAGGCTATAGGCCAGTATCTCGATGGCCCGCTCCTCGAACATCAGATGAAAACGGTAGAGAACTTCTCTCGGCGTGATTGCGTCGCCAGTAGAAATATCAATCTTAAATGGAGTGCGCACCCCATCGAACATCGTCTCCATGGACACCCGCACACCGGGGTACTCCGCCTCGTCCATAATCTCAGAGACACTTTTTAAGGAAAAGAAAACGCCATCCTTGACCGGGACGGATATGATCTCGGAGATCATATCGCTGATATGGTCGACATCTACGGCGGCGCCCCGGACCGTCGCGTCAATGTCCATGGTGGAGCGTGTATCCAGCCCCACCATGGCCGCGACCAGCATCCCGCCCTTCAAGATAAAATTTTCCCTGAACTGTGAGAGCGAGACGCGCTCCAGAAAGCGCTCCATCATGTAATTCCGCATGAGAAGCTGTGCGTCTGCCGCATTTTTTCGGGCGAGATTGTTGATCAGGTCTTTTAACTGTCTGGATGTTTTAATCATAACAGGACCTCCAAATACTGTCTCAGGATGTTCTCTACATGGAACGCTCCGGCATAGTGCATCAGGCGGCGCAGATCCCTGTCTCTCCGGCCGGCGTACCGCCTCAGCGCATCCCGGAGAACCTGGACATCCATGCCGCTCCGGCTGCGTACCACATCGCAGACGGTGCGCTCCAGGTCATAAACCGCCACCGGATTTCCAAATGGTGTGTTTGTTTGCGACAGGCCCAGGCCGTGCAGCTCCGCCTTGATGCGGTACACCTTCACGCCGTCATCCTTTAAGCGGTGCGGATTGTATCCGCTTTTTACAGTCACCGTATAGGCAAGCGGCTCCCGGTCGGTCAGGTCGTGGAGGAAAAGAGCGGTATCATGGGAAAACACGGCCTGCGGACAGCGCAGGTGGAGCAGGTACATCCCATCCTTCCAGGCATCCGGGGCAAGATAGAGCCCGTGGCCTACACGCTCCAAGTCTCGTTCCCGCACATAATTTCCAAGCACAGGCTTGGTGATCCCTGCAGCAACGGCATCCGCAGTCCGCAGCACACCGTTTCCGCCGCGAACCAGAGCATCCAGAACATCGAATGCAGGCATAGAACGCCCTCCTTTCGTGCTCATATAATAACTCATATAGGCACAAAAGTAAACAACGCAAACAGAGATGTTTGAGAAAAAGCTGGAGGCGGGCCGGCATATTCTGACCGGGAAGCCCATCCCACTCATGCGGGATGGGGAGGAGATCAGCGGTGGGTATGCCCGCTGGGCCAGGGCTGGGCGGCATAGCAGCTCCCGCCCGGAAGGGCTGTTCGTCTATTCCGGCCACTGTGTGGGGAATGGGTATGGCCTTCTCGAAGGCGTCCGGATATACTGTAGGCGCCACAACTGGAGAAGGAGTGTAAAAATGGAAGAACAGAAATTGATCCAAATGATCCGGTTTGACCATGACCTCGTCGTATTCATCGAGGGATCGGACGACCAGCAGCGGCAAGTGAACATCTATGGGTATGCCATGCATCAAGCAGTAAACGTATGGGACTTTGTTGAGTGGCTGTGTACGCGCAAAATGCGGGCGGTATTTGCCGGAAATCCCTACGCATTCCCTGATATTGTGAATTGGCTGGGCGGGAAGCTCTATGCGATCCGGGCCAACTATATCCTGACACACAGGGGCCTGCTTCTTCCCTGGAATGCGGTGGATGGCGGAACCGTCTGGAAACCGCGGTATTGAATACCTTTTTTCTGATGACGGCAAATGCAGCCGCTATGTAGCGGGCTTTTTGGGCGACCTGTCCGATGTGAAAGATATTCACAGCCAGCCCCTGTGTGTGGGGAATATGGTGACGATGCTCCGCAGTGGAGAGCCCTATGAACAGATGATCATCCTGAAAGGGAAAATCCCAGCTCTCACAGGAGCACCTGAACCGTCATGGTGCGGTTTTCCAGCCCCCATTTACAGAGGCGGGCATCATGCCTACCCGATAATAGAACGCCAATCCTGCCTCACAGCCTACTATCTCGCTCAGAAACGGGCCAGGGCGCCTGCCAAGCAGCCTCAAAAAACAGAGGGCCAAACTCGGTGAGGGCTGTCCGGCCCGGCCACTCCGAGGCCGTGCTCCAGACTGCGGGTGGAAAGGGCTGTTTGGGGATAGTCCGGCCTGTTCGGGAATAGGAATCGCTTTCCCGCCCGGTATGTGGTATTGTGTAGCTGTGGAAGCAGCCCAGTATAATACGGATTGAAACGGAGGGAACTGTATGGGAGTCCAACGGGCGATTAACGGACAGCTCATCACATGGGAAGTCATCGTTTACGGCTTCCTCGGTATGGAGCAGGTGGCGGCACGCTACAAAGACCCTTGGAAAGCGGCGGTCTATTGCTGTGAGCACAACTGCGCCGAGGTCAAGATGGCCCTTTCTGAACCGGATGAACCATTGCCAACGAATGACTAACCGCAGCGGCCGCGGCATTCAGTCAATGCCGCGGCCAACCGTACAAGGCCGACTTTAAAACCCTGTTTACATTCTATAAACTATCGGGTATCATGGAAAGAGAACCGCACGAGGAGGCAGGACAATGGAACAGCGATATGATAAGGAAACCGGGCTTCCCGTAGATCGCGCCTATCTGGAATGCGGCCTTCCCCCTTATTTGCAGAGGTCTCTGGATACGATGAAGCGGGCCTGGGAGTCGGAGGACAACGGAGCCAACGACCTCCACTTCGACGCGTATTATTGTGAGCTCCAGGCCGACATCAACTCCGCGGAAGTGGAGGGAGAAATCAGCTCCGAGCAGGCGTGGTACCTGCGGGAAACCTATTTGCGCATTCAGCGCGGAGTAATCTGATATGATAGACTTTACGAATCTTCCAAGACGGAACAAGACCTATGGCGGCGCCAATGGCAGCAAGCGCTCTGTCATATATCAAGATGAGCAGTATATGCTGAAGTTTCCGCCGCATCCGTCCAGGAACAGGGACATGAGCTATGCCAATAGCTGTCTCTCCGAGTATTTGGGCTGCCACATCTTTGCCCTGGCGGGCATTCCAGTACAGGAAACTCTGCCGGGGACCTATACCTATCACGGAAAAGAAAAGATTGTAGTGGCGTGTAAGGATTTTACATCCCCGGGTGTTGTCCTGCAGGACTTTGCCTCAATGAAAAACCAGGTGATTGATTCGGAGCGGAACGGATACGGGACAGAGCTGGACGATATTCTGTTCTCCATCCATGAGCAGCCGGCCATAGATCCCAAGGAGCTGGAAGAACGGTTTTGGGATATGTTCATTGTAGACGCCCTGATCGGCAATTGGGATCGACACAATGGAAACTGGGGCGTCCTCTATGATACTGTGCATGATATGGTAGCCTTGGCTCCGGTATTCGACTGCGGCAGCTGCCTGTATCCGCAGTTGGACGAGGGGAAAATGCAGGCCGTACTCAGTGATCCACGGGAAATGGACTTCCGGGTATATGAGATCCCCCTGTCTGGAATCAAGCAGCAGGACAAAAAAATCCGGTATTTTGATTTTCTGTCCTCTCTGGAATACGAGGGCTGCAACGCGGCGTTGAAGCGAATCGGACCAAGGTTGGATATGGAGCAAATCTGCCGTCTGATTGATGAGACGCCCTGCCTTTCAGGACTCCAGAGGAGGTTCTACAAAGAGATTCTGGCGCTCCGAAAGGAACGGATCATCGACTACTCGCTGCAGAGGCTTCAAGAGCGTGAGCGGAGTATGCTTCCAGGCCATACAAAGAAACCGTCCAGAGATACTGAGCGTTAAAATGGCTGGAGCTGGGTGTTACCTGTAGCACCCGAATCGCCACAATTTATCGTAAGATTTGGGCCCAGGGTGTGCAACAGCGCACCCTGGGCCTTTTGTCTGCGTCAGGAAATAGGGCAGGAACGGACGGGAAACAGCCAAGCTGCGACCGGATGGGAATCACGCCTCCCGCCCTTTTTTGTGGAAAAGCGGTCCGTCCCTCGGAATTTCAATCAATCATACCGCTGAAGGAGCAGCCCCGCCCTGGCGGGGCTGGGAGCCTCGCCGCCTCTGGCGGTGAGGCCGCAAGCATAGCGCAAAGATATCTTTTGCGCGCTTGCAGGGGTTGAACCCCTGTCCCCCATGCCGCCTTCGGGCGGAAAATCAGCGGCCACAGGCCGGAGAAGGAGTGACGATGCCAAAGAGCTACGAGATATGCCTGAGATTGTCCGCGGAAGAAAAGGAACGGCTGGAGCACAGTGCCCGCACCTGCGGTCTCTCCAAGACAGCCTATCTCCGCCGCCTTATTTTGGGGAAGGAGGTCAAGGCGCTCCCCTCACAGGAGATCAAGGCCCTGCGCACCGAGGTGCATAAAATCGGCGTCAACATCAACCAGATTGCCCGCAGCGTCAACGCCGGAATTGCCAAGGCGGAGGACGCCAGGCGGGGGCTGTACCTGCTGGAACAGGTCTATGAGCTCATGTATGAGGTAGCAAAAAAGTAATGGCCATCACCAAGATCCTGGCCCGGAAGGGCCGCCTGGACGTGGGCATCCGCTATGTGCTCAACGGGGATAAGACCCAGGAGCAGATCCTTACAGCCCGTCTCAACTGTGACCCTGGCCATGAGTGCCGGCAGATGCTGGAGACCAAGCGGGCCGTGGGCAAGGAGGGCGGCGTACAGTATTACCACCTCATTCAGTCCTTTCAGCCCGGAGAGGTCACCCCGGAGTTGGCGCTGGAGATCGCGCGGGAGTTTGCGGAGGAGCACCTGCCCGGCTACCAGACGGTCATCGGCATCCATGTAGACAAAGAGCACATCCACGCCCACATCCTCTTTAACTCGGTCAACGCAGATACCGGCGAAAAGTACCACAGCAATGCCCAGAGCTACTACCGGCAGATCCGGGTCATATCAGATCGCCTGTGCCGGGAGCGCGGCCTGTCCGTTCTCCTCCAGGGGAAGCCCACCCAGGCGGTCAGCTACATTGAGTGGCTGCGCCGGTCCAGGGGCCAGCCCACCTTCCGCTCCATGCTGGAGGAGGATCTGCGCACCGCCATAGCGGACGCCAACGACCTGGGCCACTTCTTCCTGCTCATGGAGCACAGGGGCTACGAAATCAGCCACGGGAACCGCCTGGGCTTTCGCCTGCGGGGACAGGAGCGCTTCGTGATCCCCGGCAGGAAAAATCCACTGTTCACCGAGGACGGCATCCGGGCCGCCATCCAAGGAAATCTGGCTGCCATTGAGGCTGGACGGCGGCCTGCCGTCCAGCTCCGGCCGCAGTACCGCCCCTACCAGAAGTACCCCAGGTACACCGGCTTTTTGGCCCTGTATGTCCACTATCTCTATCTACTGGGGAAGATCGGCAAGCGGCAGTACCCACCCCGCATGACGCCCCAGCTCTGGCAGGAGGTCATGCGCTTTGAGCAGTACCGGGAACAGTTTGCCTTCCTCCGGGACAACGGCATCACGACCCGGACGGACATGGCGGCCTTCACCGCCCGCACAGAGGAGACGCTGGCCAACCTGATGAAGCAGCGCACCGTCCTCAATGTGCGGAGGAAGCGGCGCCGGGCGCTTTACACCGCTTTGGCGGATGCGGAGGCCCTGGCCCCTGTCAAAGAGCTCTATGAGGCCGGACTGTCCGGCATGGAGACGGAGTTTGCCCAGTACATGGACGCTGTGGCCGCCCTGGAGCAGTGCGGCGTCCCCAGAGAAGGGCTGATTCAGGAAAAGGCGGAGCTCTATGATCGGCTGGCAGAGCTCAACCGGCAGATCCGGGCGGAGCGGAGGAAGTTGGCCCTGTGCCGGAAGACCCAAAACAGCCTGCCCCGGATGGAGCAGGAAATCGACAAAGCAGAAGCGCGTGAAAGCGAGGTGAGAACCAATGAACATAGGAGGCGGTGAGGCGGCCGACCAAATGGTGCGTATGCTGCTGTCCGGGACGGAGGTAGTCATTCGGCTGTCCGGCTCGGCCCTGAAGAACCTGCTGGCCCTTACCCTGGCCCTTGCCCGGAACCATAAGAAGCTCTCCGGGAAAGTCAACCTGGGGAAGATGCTGCGGGAGACACGGGATCTCCGGCAGTTCTCCATGACCCCGGAGCAGTACAAGGAATTTCAGCACCGGGCTAGAAAGCAGAAGCTGTTGTTCGCCACCGTCCGGGATCGGGATGGCCGGGGGAAGCTGATCGACGTGATCCTGCCGGTGACTGAACTGGATCGGGCCAACCAGATCTTCCAGCGTATGCTGTACCAGGAACCGGACCGGCAGCCGGAAGCACCCACCCCAGAGAGGGAGCGGACGAAGGAGCGTACCAGCCCCGAAAAGGGCCCGCAAGAGTGCCAGAGGCACCCCAAGACCCCCACGGCACGGCAGGACCCGCAGACGCCCACACAGGGCCGCCAGAGCGGCCAGACGGCCCCACATCAGGCAGATCTGCCAAAAAAAGAGTCTCGGTCGGGACGCGGCTCGCGCGATACAAGAACCAGCTCCTCTACCCCCCAAGGCCAAGAAACTATGACTGAACGCCCCTCAGTGGAGGGACGGCTCAGGGCTTACCGGGCGCAGCTGGAGCGGAGCTCCGTCCCGGCCAAAGAGAAAACAAAAACAAAATCCAGGCCCAAGACGAGATAATGGCGCGTTTAAAACAGGCATTCCACTCCTCTGGGGTGTGCCGGTCTATGACCGGCGCACCCCAGATTTTTTGCGTTTTCCCGGAGGTGAACGCCACTGAAACAGCCATCCCAAGCAAACAGGCTTCTTGTCTGCCTGTTCTTTTACATTCCCGTGGTCTGGGCGGCGCTGCTCATTGCCCAATCGCTGGAGAGCGGCCAGGGCACGGCTGGCGGACTGCCGGCCCTGATCGCCAACCTGACCGCCGCGCTCCAGAATCCTCTGAAGGTGCGGTGGACGGACAAGAGCCTCCTCTCCATCCTAAGCTGTACCGGCTATCTGTGGCAGGGTTTCTCCGTTCTCCATTCTTTCAGGCTCCCATTTCCCTAT
>OGYT01002069.1_pt1 | contig 11537 bp, 9 predicted proteins | sample 1576631 | NCBI WGS metagenome assembly OGYT01 (sample SAMEA3541588, study PRJEB24748) | human gut metagenome | biome: human gut; feature: human-associated habitat; material: faeces | place: China | collected 2012
GAGGTGGTAGTGCCCTAACGGGCTTGTGGGTTCGAGTCCCATCCTCGGTACCAATATTCCAGAAGAAAGACGTCGAAAGACGTCTTTTTTTTCGTCTGCATATTCTGAGGTGTGGTTTTGTAGGCCCGTTAAGCGCAACGCCACCGGGCAAAATGGCGGGTGACGCTGCGCTTACCCGCCCTACGAAAGTCCACAAAAAAGGCGTCCATAGGACGCCTTTTACACGTTATATCAGCGATTACTTCTTATCGCTGTGCTCCAGGTTTTCAACCTGCGGCAGACCGTTACCGGAATTCGCGGAGAGCAGGCCATTCTCAACATAGTTGAACAGCTTCTCGCGGGTATCGGTGATGTCCAGGTTACGCATAGTCAGCTGACCGATACGATCGTCCGGCGAGAACACGGATTCACCTTTCTCCATGGTCAGACGCTCTGCTTTATAGGTCAGGTTGTCAGACACGGTGTTCAGGATGGAGTAGTCGTTACCGCGACGCAGCTCCAGCGTCACTTCGCCGGTGATTGCGCTTGCCACCCAACGCTGCAGCGCATCGCGCAGCATCAGCGCCTGTGGATCGAACCAGCGGCCCTGATACAGCAGTTTACCCAGCTGACGGCCATGAGAGTGATACTGCTCAATGGTGTCTTCGTTGTGAATGCCGGTCAGCAGACGCTCGTAAGCGATGTGCAGCAGCGCCATTCCCGGGGCTTCATAGATGCCGCGGCTTTTCGCTTCGATGATGCGGTTTTCAATCTGATCGCTCATGCCCAGGCCGTGACGACCGCCAATACGGTTCGCTTCCAGCATCAGCTCAACATCATCAGAGAAGGTTTTGCCGTTCAGCGCAACCGGATGACCACGTTCGAAACGTACTGTCACTTCTTCAGCCTGGATTTTGACGTTCTCGTCCCAGAACTTCACGCCCATGATCGGGTTAACGATCTTCACGCTTGAGTTCAGGAATTCCAGGTCTTTCGCTTCGTGCGTCGCACCCAGCATGTTGGAGTCAGTGGAGTAAGCTTTCTCGACAGACATCTTATAGTCGAAACCGCAGGCGATCATAAACTCGGACATCTCATGGCGGCCACCCAGCTCGTCGATGAAGTCGGTATCCAGCCACGGCTTGTAGATCTGCAGTTCGGCGTTGGTCAGCAGGCCATAACGATAGAAACGCTCAATATCGTTGCCTTTATAGGTACTGCCGTCACCCCAGATGTTGACGCCGTCTTCTTTCATCGCCGCAACCAGCATGGTGCCGGTGACCGCACGGCCCAGCGGGGTGGTGTTGAAATAGGTCAGGCCGCCGGTGGTGTTATGGAACGCACCGCACTGAATAGCCGCGATACCTTCAGCGACAAGTTGCTTACGGCAGTCAATCAGGCGCGCGTTCTCTGCACCATACTCTTTAGCGCGACGAGGAATGGCATCATAGTCGTCCTCATCCGGCTGACCCAGGTTCGCGGTATAGGCGTACGGAACCGCTCCCTTCTGGCGCATCCACAGTAGTGCAGCGCTGGTATCCAGGCCACCTGAGAAAGCGATGCCAATACGTTGTCCAACCGGAAGATGCTTGAGAATCGTCGTCATAGAATAAAACCCTGCTTGATTGACTGATTAGAGACCGCTTTCGCTCTCTTGTGCATTTTTATGCAAAATAAGTGAGTATTCATTTAATCATCTTTTGGCGAAGACCGGAAGAGAGTCGTGCGTTTTTTGTAAAAATTTTGGTCTAATTGATCTGGCGGAAGTTGGGTTGACAGGTGGGGTCAACTATCAATATACTAAACGCCGATTTTACGTCCCGTCTTCGGTACCAAATCCCAGCATTATTTGCAAATTCTGTCCAAAACGCGTAGAATTTGCCACGTTTCAGGCGCGGGGTGGAGCAGCCTGGTAGCTCGTCGGGCTCATAACCCGAAGGTCGTCGGTTCAAATCCGGCCCCCGCAACCACTTTCCCATAAAGTTCTTTTTCAAATATACTGTGAAGACTTAGAGCCTTCGTAGCTGGATTTGAAAAAATTCTTTCGGAAAGTGCTCCAGGCCACAGTTGTGGCTATAGGGTTCAGTTATCTAAAGCCCCGATTTATCGGGGTTTTTTGTTATCTGACTACAGAATAACTGGGCTTTACGCCCTTTTTTTATGTCTTGGGGGTGGGCTTGTCCACATTAGAGCAAAAATTAACAGAGATGATTACTGCACCGGTCGAAGCACTGGGCTACGAACTGGTCGGCATCGAATTCGTTCGCGGCCGTACATCGACGCTGCGCATCTATATTGATAGTGAAGATGGCATCAATGTTGATGATTGTGCTGATGTCAGCCACCAGGTGAGTGCGGTTCTTGATGTTGAAGACCCGATTACCGTTGCGTACAACCTGGAAGTTTCCTCACCTGGCCTCGATCGCCCGATGTTCACGGCCGAGCACTATGTGCGCTTTACCGGTGAAGAAGTGGCTCTCGTTCTGCGTATGGCCGTACAGAACCGCCGTAAATGGCAGGGAATTATCAAAGCCGTTGATGGTGAAATGATCACGGTGACAGTCGAAGGCAAAGATGAAGTGTTCGCGCTGAGTAATATCCAGAAGGCGAACCTGGTTCCCCACTTTTAACAGTCTGGATTGAGGTGAAAAGCCCGCGATGAACAAAGAAATTTTGGCTGTTGTTGAAGCCGTCTCCAACGAGAAATCACTGCCGCGTGAGAAGATTTTCGAAGCGCTGGAAAGTGCACTGGCTACAGCAACCAAGAAAAAATATGAACAAGAGATCGATGTTCGCGTAGAAATCGATCGTAAAAGCGGTGACTTCGATACATTCCGTCGTTGGGTAATCGTTGAAGAAGTGACCCAGCCGACTAAAGAGATCACGCTGGAAGCCGCCCGTTTTGAAGACGAAAGTCTGAACGTGGGTGACTACGTTGAAGATCAGATCGAATCTGTGACCTTCGACCGTATCACCACCCAGACCGCTAAACAGGTTATCGTGCAGAAAGTGCGCGAAGCCGAGCGCGCGCTGGTTGTCGATCAGTTCCGCGATCAGGAAGGCGAAATCATTACCGGCGTGGTGAAGAAAGTGAACCGCGACAACATCTCCCTCGAGATCAAATCCGAAGGGTTGCCGGGTAACGCTGAAGCCGTGATCCTGCGTGAAGATATGCTGCCGCGTGAAAACTTCCGCCCGGGCGACCGTATTCGCGGCGTTCTGTACGCGGTACGCCCTGAAGCGCGTGGTGCACAGCTCTTCGTGACCCGTTCTAAACCAGAAATGCTGGTAGAACTGTTCCGTATCGAAGTGCCGGAAATCGGTGAAGAAGTTATCGAAATTAAAGCGGCGGCTCGCGATCCGGGCTCCCGTGCGAAAATTGCGGTGAAAACCAACGACAAGCGTATCGACCCGGTCGGTGCTTGCGTCGGTATGCGCGGTGCGCGTGTCCAGGCAGTTTCTACTGAGCTGGGCGGCGAACGTATTGATATCGTTCTGTGGGATGACAACCCGGCGCAGTTCGTGATCAACGCAATGGCTCCAGCTGATGTGGCGTCTATCGTTGTTGACGAAGACAAACACACCATGGATATCGCTGTTGAAGCGGGCAACCTGGCGCAGGCAATCGGCCGTAACGGTCAGAACGTACGCCTGGCGTCACAGCTGAGCGGCTGGGAACTCAACGTAATGACCGTTGATGACCTGCAGGCTAAGCATCAGGCTGAAGCCCATGCGGCGATCGATACCTTCACTAAATACCTGGATATTGACGAAGACTTCGCCACTGTTCTGGTTGAAGAAGGATTCTCTACGCTGGAAGAACTGGCCTATGTGCCAATGAAAGAGCTGCTGGAAATTGACGGTCTGGATGAACCAACCGTTGAAGCCCTGCGTGAACGCGCTAAAAACGCACTGACCACCCTGGCACTGGCTCAGGAAGAAAGCCTTGGCGATAAGAAGCCGGCTGATGACCTGCTGAATCTGGAAGGTCTTGATCGTGCGATTGCGTTCAAGCTGGCTGCCCGTGGTGTTTGTACGCTGGAAGATCTCGCTGAGCAAGGCGTTGATGACCTGGCTGATATCGAAGGTTTAACCGACGAGAAAGCCGGCGAGCTCATCATGGCCGCACGTAATATTTGCTGGTTCGGCGACGAAGCGTAATAAACTGTAGCAGGAAGGAACAGCATGACTGATGTAACTGTAAAATCGCTGGCTGCTGAGATTCAGACCTCCGTGGACCGCCTGGTACAGCAATTTGCTGATGCAGGGATCCCGAAGTCCGCTGATGACTCGGTGACCGCGCAAGAAAAACAAACCTTGTTAACGCACCTGAACCGTGAACACGGTTCTACGCCTGACAAGTTAACGCTGCAGCGCAAAACGCGCAGCACGTTAAACATCCCTGGTACCGGTGGCAAAAGCAAATCGGTACAAATTGAAGTCCGCAAGACGCGCACCTTTGTAAAACGTGATCCGCAAGAGGCAGAACGCCTTGCCGCGGAAGAGCAGGCACAGCGTGAAGCGGAAGAACAAGCTCAGCGTGAGGCGGAAGCAGCCGCCAAACGTGAAGCAGAATTAAAAGCTGAACGTGAGGCCGCAGAAAAAGCGAAACGCGACGCAAGTGATAAAGTGAAGCGTGACGCTGCGGAAAAAGACAAAGTGAGCAATCAACAGACAGACGAAATGACCAAAACCGCCCAGGCTGAAAAAGCCCGCCGTGAAAATGAAGCTGCCGAGCTGAAGCGTAAAGCGGAAGAAGAAGCCCGCCGTAAGCTGGAAGAAGAAGCTCGCCGCGTCGCCGAAGAAGCGCGCCGCATGGCAGAAGAAAACGAGAAGAATGGTGTGAATACCGTTGAGCCGACTGAAGACACCAGCGACTATCACGTGACCACTTCTCAGCATGCGCGTCAGGCTGAAGATGATAACGACCGTGAAGTAGAAGGCGGCCGTGGCCGTGGTCGTAATGCAAAAGCAGCGCGTCCGGCGAAAAAAGGCAACAAGCACGCTGAATCCAAAGCTGACCGTGAAGAAGCACGCGCTGCTGTTCGCGGCGGTAAAGGCGGCAAGCGTAAAGGTTCCGCGCTGCAGCAGGGCTTCCAGAAGCCGGCTCAGGCAGTTAACCGTGACGTCGTGATTGGCGAAACCATTACCGTTGGCGAACTGGCGAACAAGATGGCGGTTAAAGGCTCTCAGGTCATCAAAGCGATGATGAAACTGGGCGCAATGGCAACCATCAACCAGGTTATCGATCAGGAAACCGCACAGCTGGTTGCTGAAGAGATGGGCCACAAAGTTATCCTGCGTCGTGAAAACGAGCTGGAAGAAGCGGTAATGAGCGACCGTGATACTGGTGCTGCGGCTGAACCGCGTGCACCGGTTGTGACCATCATGGGTCACGTTGACCACGGTAAAACCTCTCTGCTTGACTACATTCGTTCTACCAAGGTTGCCTCTGGCGAAGCGGGTGGAATTACCCAGCACATCGGTGCTTACCACGTAGAAACTGACAACGGTATGATCACCTTCCTGGATACTCCGGGCCACGCCGCGTTTACCTCAATGCGTGCTCGTGGTGCTCAGGCGACGGATATCGTTGTTCTGGTTGTTGCTGCAGACGACGGCGTCATGCCGCAGACCATCGAAGCTATCCAGCACGCGAAAGCAGCAGGTGTGCCGGTTGTGGTTGCAGTGAACAAGATCGATAAGCCAGAAGCGGATCCCGATCGTGTTAAAAACGAACTTTCCCAGTACGGTATTCTGCCGGAAGAGTGGGGCGGCGAAAGCCAGTTCGTACACGTGTCTGCGAAAGCGGGTACCGGTATCGACGAACTGCTGGACGCGATCCTGCTGCAGGCCGAAGTTCTGGAGCTGAAAGCCATCCGTAACGGTATGGCGAGCGGTGCGGTTATCGAATCCTTCCTGGATAAAGGACGTGGCCCGGTTGCTACCGTTCTGGTTCGCGAAGGTACGCTGCATAAAGGCGATATCGTTCTGTGCGGTTTCGAATACGGTCGCGTTCGTGCGATGCGTAACGAACTGGGTCAGGAAGTGCTGGAAGCAGGTCCGTCCATTCCAGTGGAAATCCTGGGTCTGTCCGGTGTTCCGGCTGCCGGTGACGAAGTGACCGTGGTGCGTGACGAGAAGAAAGCGCGTGAAGTGGCACTGTATCGTCAGGGTAAATTCCGTGAAGTTAAACTGGCTCGTCAGCAGAAATCTAAGCTTGAGAACATGTTCGCCAACATGACCGAAGGCGAAGTTCACGAAGTGAACATCGTCCTCAAAGCGGACGTGCAGGGCTCTGTGGAAGCGATCTCCGACTCCTTGCTGAAACTGTCTACCGACGAAGTGAAAGTTAAGATCATCGGTTCTGGTGTAGGTGGTATCACCGAAACCGACGCGACCCTGGCTGCTGCCTCCAACGCTATCCTGGTTGGCTTCAACGTTCGTGCGGATGCATCTGCGCGTAAAGTGATTGAAGCTGAAAGCCTGGATCTGCGCTACTACTCCGTCATCTATAACCTGATCGACGAAGTCAAAGCAGCGATGAGCGGCATGCTGTCTCCTGAGCTGAAACAGCAGATCATCGGTCTGGCTGAAGTACGTGACGTGTTCAAATCACCGAAATTCGGTGCGATCGCGGGCTGTATGGTTACCGAAGGTAACATCAAGCGTCACAACCCAATCCGCGTACTGCGTGACAACGTGGTTATCTACGAAGGCGAGCTGGAATCCCTGCGCCGCTTCAAAGATGACGTTAACGAAGTCCGTAACGGCATGGAATGTGGTATCGGCGTGAAGAACTACAACGACGTTCGCGTTGGCGATATGATCGAAGTGTTCGAGATCATCGAAATTCAGCGTACCATCGCTTAATCTTCGTCGGCTTTTGGGCCGCCACTGCGTTGGCTGCGCTCGTTCACCCCGGTCACATAGTTATCTATGCTCCCGGGGATTCACGAGCTTGCCGCCTTGTTGCAACCCAAAATCCTTAGAAGATTAACTAGCGTAGGCCGGGTAAGCGAAGCGCCACCCGGCAATAATTTTAAAAGGGGCTTTTAGCCCCTTTTTTGTCTGGAGAATTTATTATGGCGAAAGAATTTGGTCGCCCTCAGCGCGTAGCGCAGGAAATGCAGAAAGAGATCGCACTCATTCTGCAACGTGAAATTAAAGACCCGCGCGTCGGCATGATGACCACCGTTTCCGGTGTCGAAATGTCCCGCGATTTGGCCTATGCAAAAGTGTTCGTCACCTTCCTGAACGATCAGGACGAAGCGGCAGTGAAAAACGGCATTAAAGCGCTGCAGGAAGCCTCTGGTTTCATCCGCTCCCTGCTCGGCAAAGCGATGCGCCTGCGTATCGTGCCTGAACTGACCTTCTTCTACGACAACTCGCTGGTCGAAGGTATGCGTATGTCCAACCTGGTGACCAGCGTGGTTAAACATGACGACGAGCGTCGTGTTAACCCGGCGGACGACAGCAAGGAGGACTAATGAGTCGTCCTCGTCGTCGTGGTCGCGACGTGCATGGTGTGCTGCTGCTGGATAAACCCCAGGGCGCTTCCAGCAACGACGTGCTGCAGAAAGTTAAGCGTATTTATAACGCCAACCGTGCGGGCCACACCGGCGCGCTCGATCCGCTGGCAACCGGCATGCTGCCGGTCTGCCTGGGAGAGGCGACAAAGTTTTCCCAGTACCTGCTCGACTCCGATAAGCGCTACCGCGTTATCGCTAAACTGGGCCAGCGCACGGATACCTCCGACGCGGATGGCCAGGTGGTGGAAGAGCGTCCGGTGACGTTCAGCGCGGAACAGCTTGATGCTGCGCTGGAGAGCTTCCGTGGAGACACGATGCAGGTGCCGTCGATGTATTCGGCGCTGAAATATCAGGGCAAGAAGCTCTACGAATATGCGCGCCAGGGCATTGATGTCCCGCGTGAAGCCCGTCCGATAACCGTGTATGAGCTGCTGTTTATTCGCCACGAAGGCGATGAGCTGGAGCTGGAAGTACACTGTTCGAAAGGGACCTATATTCGCACCATCATCGACGACCTCGGTGAAAAGCTGGGCTGCGGTGCGCATGTGATTTACCTGCGCCGTCTGGCGGTAAGCAAGTACCCGGTGGAGCGGATGGTGACCCTGGAACATCTGCGCGAGCTGGTAGAACAGGCGGAAGCGCAGGGGATCGCGCCGGCAGATTTGCTGGATCCCTTGCTGATGCCGATGGACAGTCCGGCAGCGGACTTCCCGGTTGTTAATCTTCCTTTAACATCGTCCGTTTACTTTAAGAACGGCAACCCGGTTCGTACGGCGGAAGCGCCGCTGGAAGGACTGGTACGCGTGACCGAAGGTGACGAAGGGAAATTCATCGGTATGGGCGAAATGGATGGCGAAGGGCGCGTTGCGCCGCGTCGTCTGGTCGTCGAATATCCGGTCGACGCGTGACGGTGATAACGGCTCACCTTGCGATAAGCAGGGGAGACGAGTAGAATATCGCCGCTTAACGCCTGGTAAATTGTTTAACAATCTGCGGGGCGTACATGGGATTGCTGAATTAGAGATCGGCATCCTTACATTCTTTATACTTTGGAGTTTGAAAATGTCTCTAAGCGTTGAAGCTAAAGCTAAAATCGTTTCTGAGTTTGGTCGTGGTACTAACGACAGCGGTTCTACCGAAGTTCAGGTTGCACTGCTGACTGCACAGATTAACCACCTGCAGGGTCACTTTGCAGAGCACAAAAAAGATCACCACAGCCGTCGTGGTCTGCTGCGCATGGTTTCTCAGCGTCGTAAACTGCTCGACTACCTGAAACGTAAAGATGTTGCACGCTACACCGCGCTGATCGAGCGTCTGGGTCTGCGTCGCTAATTCTTGCGAGTTTCAGAAAAGGGGGCCTGATGGCCCCTTTTTTCAACCAGACGGCAGCAATTCACTGGAAACTATTGTATTGTTGCTATAAATGATCTTCATTGCAGAGGTTCGCGCGGCTAATGAGAGGCTTCACCCATGGGGGTGTTGGTTGTCATTAGTCGCGAGGATGCGAAGAAGGTCGGGTTAAATCGACAGCACACCGGTGGTGTGCTGTCAAACATTTAAGAAAGGACAGAACTTTGCTGAATCCGATCGTTCGTAAATTCCAGTATGGTCAACATACCGTCACGCTGGAAACCGGCATGATGGCACGTCAGGCTACTGCTGCCGTTATGGTAAGCATGGATGACACTGCGGTATTCGTTACCGTTGTTGGCCAGAAAAAAGCTAAACCAGGTCAGGACTTCTTCCCGCTGACCGTTAACTACCAGGAGCGTACCTACGCTGCCGGTAAAATCCCGGGTGGTTTCTTCCGTCGTGAAGGCCGTCCAAGCGAAGGCGAAACGCTGATTGCGCGTCTGATTGACCGCCCGGTTCGTCCGCTGTTCCCGGAAGGCTTCGTTAACGAAGTACAGGTTATCGCGACCGTTGTTTCCGTTAACCCACAGGTTAACCCGGACATCGTTGCCATGATCGGCGCATCCGCTGCCCTGTCACTGTCTGGTATTCCATTCAATGGCCCAATCGGTGCCGCGCGCGTGGGCTACATCAACGACCAGTACGTGCTGAACCCAACTCAGGAAGAGCTGAAAGAAAGTAAGCTGGACCTGGTGGTTGCGGGTACCGAAGCCGCTGTGCTGATGGTTGAATCCGAAGCTGAACTGCTGAGCGAAGACCAGATGCTGGGCGCTGTGGTATTTGGCCACGACCAGCAGCAGATCGTTATCCAGAACATCAACGACCTGGTGAAAGAAGCCGGTAAACCTCGTTGGGACTGGCAGCCAGAAGCAGCAAACGACGCGCTGAACGCACGCGTTGCAGCCCTGGCAGAATCTCGTCTGAGCGATGCATACCGCATCACTGACAAGCAGGAGCGTTATGCTCAGGTTGACGTGATCAAGTCTGAAACTATCGCCACTCTGGTTGCTGAAGATGAAACGCTGGACGCTAACGAACTGAGCGACATCCTGCACGCAATCGAGAAAAACGTTGTTCGTAGCCGTGTACTGGCAGGCGAGCCGCGTATCGATGGCCGCGAAAAAGACATGATCCGTGGTCTGGATGTGCGTACTGGCGTTCTGCCACGTACTCACGGTTCCGCGCTGTTCACCCGTGGCGAAACGCAGGCGCTGGTTACCGCGACCCTGGGTACTGCACGTGACGCACAGATCATCGACGAACTGATGGGCGAGCGCACTGACAGCTTCCTGTTCCACTACAACTTCCCTCCGTACTCCGTAGGCGAAACCGGTATGGTTGGCTCGCCGAAGCGTCGTGAAATTGGTCACGGTCGTCTGGCGAAGCGCGGCGTGCTGGCAGTAATGCCAGAAGCTGACAAGTTCCCGTACACCGTTCGTGTGGTTTCTGAAATCACCGAATCCAACGGTTCTTCTTCCATGGCTTCCGTGTGTGGTGCCTCTCTGGCGCTGATGGATGCAGGCGTACCAATTAAAGCCGCTGTGGCTGGTATCGCTATGGGTCTGGTGAAAGAAGGCGACAACTTTGTTGTTCTGTCTGACATCCTGGGCGACGAAGACCACCTGGGCGATATGGACTTCAAAGTAGCGGGTTCCCGCGAAGGTATCTCTGCGCTGCAGATGGATATCAAAATTGAAGGTATCACCAAAGAGATCATGCAGGTTGCTCTGAACCAGGCTAAAGGTGCACGTCTGCACATCCTGGGCGTGATGGAACAGGCGATTAACGCGCCGCGTGGCGACATTTCTCAGTTCGCTCCACGTATCCACACCATCAAGATCAACCCAGATAAGATCAAAGATGTTATCGGTAAGGGCGGTTCCGTAATCCGTGCGCTGACCGAAGAGACTGGCACCACGATCGAAATCGAAGATGACGGTACTGTGAAGATCGCAGCAACCGACGGCGAGAAAGCGAAATTCGCGATCCGTCGCATCGAAGAAATCACGGCAGAGATCGAAGTGGGCCGCGTCTACGCAGGTAAAGTGACCCGTATCGTTGACTTTGGCGCGTTCGTTGCCATCGGTGGCGGTAAAGAAGGTCTGGTTCACATCTCTCAGATCGCTGACAAGCGCGTTGAGAAAGTGACCGATTACCTGCAGATGGGTCAGGAAGTACCGGTGAAAGTTCTGGAAGTTGATCGCCAGGGCCGTATCCGTCTGAGCATTAAAGAAGCAACCGAGCAGTCTCAGCCAGCTGCTGCGCCAGAAGCACAGGCAGCAGAACAGCAAGGCGAGTAAGTTGCCATTTGCCCTCCGCTTTGCGGAGGGCCTATTATCAGGCAGGACGCCTTGTTAAGCCGCCGGGGGACAGGACGTTCATCCAATAGTTGTCTTCGGGAGTGGGAAATGAAGCCTTTTTTGCGCTGGTGTTTCGTTGCGACAGCTTTAACGCTGGCAGGATGCAGCAACTCTGCCTGGCGTAAGAGCGAAGTCCTCGCAGTGCCATTGCAACCGACTTTGCAGCAGGAAGTGATTCTGGCACGCATGGAACAAATACTTGCCAGTCGGGCTTTAACCGATGACGAACGCGCACAGCTTTTATATGAGCGCG
>OGYT01002073.1_pt1 | contig 11516 bp, 9 predicted proteins | sample 1576631 | NCBI WGS metagenome assembly OGYT01 (sample SAMEA3541588, study PRJEB24748) | human gut metagenome | biome: human gut; feature: human-associated habitat; material: faeces | place: China | collected 2012
TTTATAATAAATACTGTGATCGTTTATTATAAACGTCCCCCTCGTTTATTATAAACTTTAAAATAGGAATTTGTAGAATCAGGATTGAATTTATAATACAAAAAAGGCTGCAAACCTCATAAAGTTCGCAGCCTTTTCCTATATCGGAGCATCCTATCCCCGGCTATACGTCAGAGAGATAAGCACTATTTGTTACTATATTATACCACCGCAGCCAATGATTCCACACTAATTTTCTCATTTTATTTATCGTTCTTATATTATTCAGTTCAGGTTTGGAACTACAAATATACAACAATAAAAGGCGTTTGTCAAGTGTTTAACGGACTAAGCCATGAGAAAGCACCTCTCCCCCACTGGAAAAAGATGCTTTCAAACAAGCAATAGCGACCATCTTCACAGATGACTATTTTTCGAGGCACTCCGTTACCGAAGTTATGCCCCATGAGATTTATAGATGCTTATGCATCTTTCAACTAATTACAAATTGTTTTATAAGTGTGTTTTTTATCTCATCTCATCCATATTTATGTAAAAGGGTTTATTTAATCACCGTTATCACTGCACGGCTTACTCTCGGATCATCATAGAACATATTGTCCACACCACCTTCATAAGTTATTTTCAGTTGCGATGCCGGTACTCCGAACTCATTGACCAGACAGTTGTAGACTGCTTCCGCACGAGCCTTGCTCAAAAACTGGTTAAACTCCTTAGTCCCTGTACCCTTATCGGCATAACCGATAATCGTATAGACAGCATTCTTGTTTTCCTTCATTATCTTAGCCTGAAATCCGATATTTACACGAGCTTCATTGCTAAGAGCATACCTTGATATCTGGAAAGTGACCAGATAAGGAGCAGAGAGGATATTCGTTTCCACCACTCTTTCCGTAACCTTATTGGAAGTTGCTAATTCGTCTTTCAGACGATTGTTCTCGTCATTCATCGCTTTCAGTTGTTCGCGCATCAGACGTAGTTCTTCATCACTAAAGGTAATGGTCTTGACAGTGCTGCGCCCCCATGTACGCCGTGGGAATTTATAAGTAACTCCTACTGTTACGGACAATAATCCTTCTTCTTTACGCCCGCCACGTTCACCGTCAAACTCATCCTTTGTCGCAGTACCACGCACATCCAGATTCAAGTCGAACGCAGAACTCAGACGAAACGAGTTGATCAAACCGATACTGGCATTGAAGTTACGTGCACGCGGACTTTCCCATGTGAGTATCCAGCCTAAACCGACATAGGGAGTTACAGACCAAAAACGTTTTTCATTATAACCACAAAGCAGATTCGAGGCATTGAACAGCACGTCTCCATGAATATTCATAAAGTCGAATTTCTGTTCGTCCAGCCATTGTGAAGCATCGTACACTTTTCCGGTAGAGTGACTGCCGTTCTGTGTAGCACCTTTGATAGTCAGTCCGCTATACATGAAGCGTATACCGATGCCGGGGGTAAACCACTTTCCAAAACCGATGTCAAGTGCCGGACTCAGACGGTCGCCAAATTTCATCTGCATATTATGGTCACCGAAAAAGATCAGTCCGCCACCACCGGCAGTTACAAACCAGTTGCTCCAAAAGCGATTGGTTTCTACTTTATATTTATCAGCATTTTCTACGATTGTAGTTGTCGTTTTTAAAGATTTAGAGTAGTCCTCTTGTGCATAAACACTCATTCCTGTTATCAGCAACAAGGCCGATAGAACAATTACTTTTCTCATAAGTGATTCTTTTCATTAAAATTCAATATACCAAGTTCCAACTGCAAAGTTGGGGCTTTTTTTTCAGTTTATCGTTCACATAAAATCCGATAACCTTCTCACTTTATACGGAATCAGATTAAAAGACCGTTTAATTTTCAATATAGACATTACGGAACATCTGTCAGAGAGAAATGATAGCATTATTTCCGGGATTTCTTTTTCTTCCGTCCAAATAATCCCTTCTTCTTTTCCGCATTCTTATAACCATAACCCTGTCCATAACCGTAACCATAACCATAGCCGCTACTGCCTTTTTTCGTACCATTGAGAACAACCGCCATATTAGTGAGTTTGTGTTCCTGATACAATCGTTCCAACTCAGGCAGTTGCCGCCGGTCGATTTTTCCGACACGCACAATAAACAATGTCAAGTCCGAAATACGATTGACAACGGAAGCATCTGCCACTAATCCTATCGGCACATTATCTACAATGATATAGTCATATAATTCTCTGAGTCTATCCATTAATTCATCCAGTCGCCTACTCAACAACAATTCTGTAGGATTAGGCGCAATGACTCCAATAGGAATTAAATCAAGCCCTTCACCGAAAGCATCCCGCAGAATAAGATCGTCTACAACAATGGATGGATTGGATAAATAGTGTGCTACTCCTTTGACATGCTTGCTATGCGCCATCTCACTCATTTTCCCTTTTCTAAGGTCCAGATCAAGTATAAGAACTTTCTTTTTGGTCTGCACCAAACTGGCAGCCAGATTAACAGAAACAAAAGTTTTGCCAGCCCCTATATTAAAAGAAGTCAATGTGATAATTTTATGGTCTTGCGCCTGTGACAGCATAAACCCTAAATTGGTGCGAAGGATACGAAAAGCTTCGGACAACGGATCAAGTCCCCGTGCACGCACTACAACTTCGTGTGCATCCACAGACGCTTTGGCTGTCTGTGGGATATCCGCAAGGAATGGAGCACTGACAACAGCCTCAACTTCTTTTCTATTATGCACCCGGGTGTCCAGCATTAAAATCAATAACAGAATGACAGAAGGTACAATGATACCACATCCTACTCCGAGTATCATCTTTTTATATTTATTGGGAGAGATCGGCAAGTTACTTCCCGAAACCGGATCAAGGATTCTTGCATTATTATCCACCATCGCCTGGCTTAAAGCGTTCTCCTCCCGTTTATTCAGTAGGAATATGTACAAAGATTCCTTTACTTTCTGTTGCCGTTCTATAGATAACATTTCCCTTTGCTTCCCAGGAACGGCTTGCACTTTTTGACGCACATGGCTCTCCTGACGCATATAATCTTGTTTCTTCAGTCTCAAGCTTTTAGATAAATTATCTACTGCCATATAAATATTTTGTTTCATCGTCTGCATGATACGATTCAACTCCTGAACAACAGGATTATTGCTGCTACTGCCACTTACCAAACGGTTACGACGCAGCAACGTTTCATTATAGCGAGAAATCTGGCTCTCAATACTAAGATCAGACAGTCCGATATTACTGGGGATCAGTTCGTCATCCTTGTTTGAATCCTGCAAATACTGTTTAATAAATGATACCAACTGAAGCTGAGTATCCAGTTCCTTGATTGATGATTCATATTGCCTGCTATCTTGTATATACATACCTGCAACTGTATTAATATCAACGCCGTTATTCGCTCTTTTCAGATCCTCAATATCAGTTTCCACACTCCCTAATTCATGCTCAATAATCTGAAGACGCTCTTTGATAAATTCTGCCGTATTCACGGAAATACGGTTTTTATCCTTTATGGCTTCTTCGTTATAAACGGTAATCAACATATCAAGAATATCGGCTGCCCGTGTAGGTGACAGGTCATTCATAGTCATACTCAGCAAAGCGGCATCACCACTCATCTGTCTGATTGTCAGATTAGAGAGCCAGAAAGCGACCATCCCTTCCCGGGACTTACTGGTCACCTTGATTGGTCTGTCAAAATAGGATTCACTATAATTTTCAGCAGTAAATACAATCAGTTTTCCTAATGGCGTATCAACAGTGTCATTCAGATTCACAGTCTTTCGTTGTTCGAGTTCATCGAGCGAAAAGTCTGCCAACTCCACCTGCTGTTTATTTTTAGGTATAACAGACAAAGAACACACTTCATCCAGCCCAGCCTCCAGAAAGGCAACCCGTACAGGAGAGTCCGTATAGAGTTCTCTGGGACGCAGGCCATCACGCACCATGTAACTGACATCCGCATGCAGACGATCTATCACTTTCCGCATCAATTCCTTCGACTTGAATTGCAGAATTTCACTCGCCACATTGACTTGGCCTATGAAATCAGCGTTATTCAACTGCATTGCCGACCGCGAATTGGCTGGTGTTTTAATCATTACTATTGCCGTGCGGCTATATACAAACGGGGTCTCACAGTAGCTATACCAGAAATATCCCCCAAACAGCAGAATAGAAAGGACAAACCATTTCCAATGAGCTATCAGGTATATAAAAAGGTCAACGATATTAATAGACTTTTCCTCCTCTGTCAAAGCCATCTTCTTTTGTTTTTCCATATGCAGTAATCGGCTATTATTTTAATAAGACAGTTATTGTAGTAATCAAACTTAAAAGAGTCAGACCGAACGAATAAAAACTTAATGTACGTCTTTCCTTCGTATTGGCTTCTGCAAACTTAGGATGTACATATACCATGTCATTCTGCTGTAAATAATAACAAGGAGAGTAGAAAATGTCCGACGAACGGATATCATGCATATACATTCTGCGTTCGTTCCCTTCTTCGCGAATGACCGCTACCCTGTCCAAAAGAGCATTGGAAGTCACTCCGCCTGTTCGGGTGATTGCTTCGAGCAAAGTAATCCGGCTATCATCTATCTTTAAAACCTGAGGACTTTCAACTTCTCCCATCACAGTAATCTTTATATTCAAAATATCGATAAATACCAAAGGATCATTGATCAGATTTTCATCAATCAGCCGCTTTTTAATTAGCTCAGCTACTTGCTTACATGATAAATCTACCACTTTCAGTTTTCCTAAAACCGGAAATTCGATATATCCATTCAAATCTACCATATACCCTTTTTCACATTTTTGCATATCGGTACCGGTAGCTACATCTCCACTGGAAGTTACCTGAAAGTTTCCTCCGGTCGATATATTGAAAGGAACCGTCAGTTCGGGATTCCGTGAACTGACAACAATACTAAGCCGGTCATCCCGTTGAATCTTCATTTCCGGTTGGGCATTCATCGGATAAGATAACGATTCTTTCATATCCTCCAGATAAACGATTCTTTTCGTATTGATGCAAGAAGTCATCAATAACGCTGTCAAAAGTACTCCCACATACACATTTCTTTTCATATAGCTTGTTTTTCTTTGATTACAACTTTTCGGAATTCATTCTTTTTTGTTGGCCGGATAATCGGTTTCAGAACTGTCCAATACTCCCGAATAAAGATTCAGACATAGTTCTGTCATTAGCTCTTTAGTAAACATAGTCTCATAACGTCTTCGCGCTCCTCTTGCTAACTCTTCATACAGGCATTCATCTGTCAGAACAGCAGTAATCGCCTCTGCCAATGCATCTGCATCTTCAGGTTTTACGTTAATTCCGGAGAACCTGTTTATATTCACCCAACTGACTCCGGACTCCGGGATATTCATAGCAATCACAGGCTTTCCACAGGACATTGCTTCAATCTGTACAATACCAAAAGCCTCCGTTTTCCAAATCGAACTTAAACAAAACAGATCACAGGCACCGAAATAATCCGGCAGATCTTTGTCATCTATAAATCCCAGCAGTTTTACTTTTTTCCTCACTCCCAGTTCATCAATCAAGGATTGCAAATACTCTTGAAGGGGACCTTTGCCACCTATCAATATAATATAGTCGTCATTCAACTTTTGAGAAGCCTTTATCAGATATTCATAGCCTTTGTACTCTACCAGACGTCCCAAAGAGAATATGATTTTCTTTCCGGCATATCTTTCTTTTATTTGTGCCACCCGCCCGGGAACCGGCTTCATTTCATCTATTCCGATAGGAACACTGATAACTTTGCGCTGTATGTTTTCCAAAAACGGAGATTCCTGTACATAAACGGGGGTGGTGCCAACAATTACTTTTGCTCTTCGAAGCAACCAATTTTGTAATGGTGAATAGAGCTTCAACAACATTTTCTGTTTCAGTATATCACTATGCCAGTGCAGGACTACCGGACCTTTGTAACCAGACAGGAATAATGCCAGACATGCCATTGGATCCGGATGATGGATATGAATGATATCATATTCTTTGTTTATTTTACGCAACCGGAAAATCATAGCCGGAGATAACATAGTAGCCGCCACTTTTTTCCAGGTGGACACACATAGTATACGTGCATAATCATTCAATAATAGATTCTCAGGTTTCTGTTTTTCGGCCGAGGCGCATAGCATATCACAATAAACCTGTCTCTGTGACAGTCCCATTGTGATGTCATACATCACTTTCTCTATCCCTCCCCTTATCGGATAGAATTTGCCTATTTGTAGTATTCTCATTTTTAATAAAATATCTATTTCTTACTCTTCATAAGTTTAGTTTGTCACTTACCGCATATATAGTACCGGACTGAAAAAATTAATTTAATATAGAATCGAATAATTCCCGCCAGGATGAAGCGAATGAGAAACGTTTATCAGAAGTACCGATACTCGTTAGAAAAGTAAAGTCATCTTCACATAACCGTTTCATCAGATTCATTAATTGAACCGGGTCCGACAATTTAAAAAATGCAGTTTGCATACTTCCAGCGGCAGTCTCGTGAGCATACGGAAGGTCGGCTAGAAGCATCGGCTTACCCGTTGCCATAAATTCAGATACGGGTAATCCCCATGTTTCCACCTTTGACGGAAACACAAGGCAATCAACTGCATGATAATAACCAAAAAGTTTTTCTCTGCTCATGAATCCTGCGAACTCTATCGAACTTACCGAACCGAACTTTTTATATAACCACTGTGCATATTTATTTTCTTGTCCGCTAATAGTCAAGACCACTTTGAACCTTCCTTTTCCAAGCTCTTGTTCCAACAGAGAAGCAGCGTCGCATAGCAGCTCAAAATTCTTATGGCAATCTGGTGTGGCAGCATAAAAGAATGTAAAACAGGAAAGTTCTACTATTTCTGCAATCACATCATTCTCTTTACGTTCCGGAGGAGCTACTATGAACTTTTCTTTTTTTACCCCCAACATCCGGCTCAATCCGGAACGTAACCATTCCTGTTGTACAATCAGGTAAGTATTCCGATGCACATTGATCCGATAAATCCAACGGGTAAATAAAGCAAATAGAACAATCTTATAGTCAAACAGAAAATCCCTCCAACTCCATTTATAAAAAGGGAAAGAAGTCTGGCAATAGACAACCCGACGTTCAGCCACCACCCTTGGAGTCGCATCATGAAGAGACAGCCATAAATATACAGGCATTATTTTTTGTGACAATTTATACATTGTCACATATTCACACCACAAACGTCGTCCCCACCCTTTGATAACGTCCGGCATTTCAATATATTCAATGTGCGGATAGTCAGCCAATTCTCTTTTATGTACCAATGCAATAACCCGATAATTGCCGTCGGCTGCCAAAGCAGAAAGATAACATAAGCAATCTTGCAATATCGTTAATGTACCTCCCTTACGTAAACTAACCGCTGAGACAACAATCGTCTTTCGCTTGCTACTCATCTTTGTGATACTAACTTATCGAACATATCAATCCAACATTGCATAATTCGTTCCTCCGAGAATGTTTTTGAATTATGGTACGCATTCATTCCCATACGTTTACGCAAACCTTCATCTTCCATCAGTCTCATTATCCTGTCGGCTAACATCGGAAGATTTCCTACCGATACCAAAAAACCATTTTTACCATCAGTTATTACATCTCCAGGGCCACATTTACAGGCAAAAGAAACAATGGGTAATCCGAACGACTGTGCTTCTAATAATACCATAGGCAACCCCTCATAACGAGAAGACAGTACCAGCAAAGAGGCTTGTCGGTACTCTTCTTCTATCTGTCCGGTCGGTGGTTTCAAAAAGACACAATGATTCAGCCTTTTTCTCTTAATTTGTCGTTGCAGACGGTCCGTCCATTCTCCATCATACCGCAACGACCATTACTATGGCTACCAGGTCGGCCTGCGCGGCCAGATCCCCTTGGCAGCCCGTTGGCAGGGCTTTGCCTCTGTCGGCGTCGGCGATGATGCCAATACGTATTCCGTCGGTGTCGGCTACGACATTACGGATAACTGGGATGCCCACATTATGTACCGCCGCTCCGATATCGACGTAGACAACTACGACGATACCGTCAAAGGCTGGCAGGTCGGTATGGGCTACAAATTCTAAGCCGGTCAAAAAAAGAGTTTCCTCAGGGAAGCTCTTTTTTTTGTACCGCCTCCGGGCTGTATTGACAGGCCAGCCCATTCTCCCGTATAATACCAAAGTAGCATGTGCTGTGGTTGAAAGTCGATGTCAGTCGCAGACGAAGCGATCCACGTAAGGAGCCAAAATGGCTCTGATCATAGTGCGGCCTAGAAGTAAGACCTGCCGCGAAAAGCGAGAGGGCTAGTAGTGGGGGATGCAGATCATCTATGAGCGAACGTCCCAGCAGGCGAGTGTGGGGGTAAAAACCAGGTCAGGCATGTTGCGAAAGACTTCCGAAGGGAAGTCTTTTTTAATGTCCCTCAAAAAAAGAAAAGGTCTTTGTCGCGCCGCTTCACATAATGTTCGTAAAAGGCATAGGTATGCGAAAAATGCGTTTGACGTTTGGGGCCTGGTATTGTACAATATAAAAGTATTTATTTTCAACAGTATGGGGGAGTGGATGTAGCGTGAAGAAGGTAAGCATCGAGCAGATGGAACGGGAATTGCAATACAATCCCTACGACCGCTTTATGGATTTTCATGTTCTCAAAGCTGATGAAGATGATACGGAACTTGTATTTCACAATGTAGGTACCAAATGGGGCAACCCGAACGGGACACTCTACGGCGGCGTCCTCTATTCCATGGCCGATTCGGCAATGGAAACAGCCTGTGCTGTCGCCGGCAAAGCCGTCCTCACGCTGGACCTGGCCATGAACTACTTGCGCCCGGCCCTGGCGGACACGGTAATCCGCGGGAAGACCCATATACTGCACAATGGACGGACAACCATGGTCGTAACGTGCGACTTCTACGACGACGGCGACCGGTATCTGGCCCATGGCAAGGGTACATACTTTGTTACAGGTGCCTATGAAATGCAGACAGAAGGAGCCGATGGGAATGAGTGAACGTAAAGATAATGAGGCGTCAGAAGTCCTGAAACGCCGTGTCTTTAATATCCGCCAGGGTGTTTCGCAAATTCCCTATTTCCAGAATCTGCCCTGTAAGATTGACGATGTAGATGAAGGCTGGGTGCGTGTCACCTTCGACATAGAGGAGCACCTGTGCAACTACCGCGGCATTGCAGCCGGCGGGGTACTGGCGGCCTTTTGTGATACCCTCATGGGTATGGCCAGCCGCTCCCTGGGCTACCAGGTCACGACATTGGAAATCAACATGAACTATATCCGTCCTGTACACCCGGGACAGAAGATCGTAGGCGTCGGCCAGGTCGTCCACCACGGCGGCCGGACCATCGTAGCAGAGTGTGAATTGATGGATGAAGAGAACAAGGTGGTTGTCAAGGGGCGTTCTTCCTTTTATATTTTACGCAAATATGATGACTAGAACGCATTCCCCAGGGCGTACTTATTTGACAATGGAAGGTTGGTATCAACATGGATTTTGCTTTTAATGACGAACAGCAGGAGCTGATTAAAGTCGTTCGTGATTTGGTGCAGAAGGAAATCGTACCGTATGCGTCCGAAATGGATGAAACAGGCAAGCTGCACGAAGGCCTGCTCGACAAACTGGCAGCACAGGGACTCCTGAGCATTGCCATTCCGGAAGAATTTGGCGGAGCCGGACTCGATGCCGTTACGATCGCTGCCCTTTATGAAGAACTGGCTAAAGGCTGCGCCGGTGTAGCTACCTCTGTAGCCGCCAACGCACTGGCTTCGTATCCCGTGATCATCGCCGGGAATGATGAACAGAAACAGCGCTATTTCGATATTATCAATGAAGATTATCTGGCTGCTTTTGCTCTCACCGAACCGGGCACAGGCTCTGACGCCGGCTCCGTTTCGACACGGGCTGCCAAAACCGAAGACGGCAGCGGCTATGTCCTCAATGGGACCAAATGCTTTATCACCAACGGCGCCTTAGCTGAAGTATTCGTCGTCTTTGCCAATACCCGCAAGACCCCGAGCGTACGCGGCCTGACGGCCTTCATCGTGCGCAAAGGCACACCGGGCTTCACCATCGGCAAAGCTGAAAACAAAATGGGTATCCGTGCTTCCAACACGACAGAACTGATTTTCCAGGACTGCTTCGTACCCGTAGAAAACCGTCTCGGCCGCGAAGGCCATGGTTTCCGTATTGCTATGGAAACCCTCGACGCAGCCCGTCCCTTCGTAGGCTCTATTTCCGTCGGCATCGCCGAAGCTGCCTTCCGCGCCTGCAGCGAATACGCTAAGGTCCGCGTACAGTTCGGCAAACCGATTGCCTCCTTCGAAATGGTCCAGGCCATGATTGCCGATATGGCCATGAAGGTAGAAGGTGCCCGTCTCCTCGTACAGCGCGCCTGCTGGATGAAAGACCAGGGTATGGAATTCTCCCGCGAAGCAGCCATTGCCAAATGCAATGCCTCGGATATTGCCATGCAGGTTACGACCGACGCTGTCCAGGTCATGGGCGGCTATGGCTATATCAAAGAATACCCCGTCGAAAAATACATGCGTGACGCCAAAATCATGCAGATCTACGAAGGTACGAACCAGATTCAGCGTCTGGTTATTGCCAACAAGACACTTTACTGATACAATAGCGTTAGACAAGGCTATGAAAAAGAGAGCATACGCGTAAGGCCCATACAGGAAACGGATGCCGTGACTGAGAGCACCGCGCCGGCCGGCATATGCGTTCACTTTGGAGCTTCCTGCTGAACGGAGTAGGCAGGACGGGAATTCCCGTTACAGGATAGAGAGTACAAATTAGGGTGGTACCGCGAAATCAGACTTTCGCCCCTTTCGGGGCGGGAGTCTATTTTTTTTTACTAGAGGAGGAAACACCAAATGATGAAGGAAAAAATTGACGCCATCAAAGCGGCTGTCAGCGAACAGCTCGACAAGAGCGAAGCCCTGCAGGATATCCAGGATATCCGGGTCAAATACTTGGGCAAAAAAGGTGAACTCACAGCCCTCATGAAAGAACTGGGCAAACTGTCCAAAGAAGAACGCCCGCAAGTCGGCCAAATGGTCAACACGGCCCGTTCCCTCATTGAAGACGCATTGCAGCAGCGCATGGCCGAACTCAAACAGCAGGCCCTGCAGAAAAAAATCGAATCGGAAAAGATCGACATCACCCTGCCGGGCAGAAAGCCCCTCATGGGCCACGAACACATCCTGCACCAGACCGCACGGGAAATGGAAGAAGCCTTCATGCGCATGGGCTTTTCCATCGTCGAAGGTCCGGACATCGAATCGGACTACTACAACTTCCAGTGCCTCAACTTCCCCGATGACCATCCGGCCCGGGACATGCAGGACTCCATGTATATTACAGACAAAATCCGGGCAGGAGGTGGAGCGGTTTCCGCATTTTACACCTTCCAGTTTC
>OGYT01002077.1_pt1 | contig 11494 bp, 9 predicted proteins | sample 1576631 | NCBI WGS metagenome assembly OGYT01 (sample SAMEA3541588, study PRJEB24748) | human gut metagenome | biome: human gut; feature: human-associated habitat; material: faeces | place: China | collected 2012
GATTCTTTCAGACCGACTTCCTGAAGGAACATCTGCCGGCATCGGTGGCGGCTTTGCAGGCCGCAACGTCGCCGCGCACCATCGCGGTCACCAGACCGCCGCCAATCTGCTTCACGCCAACCAGCTTCACGCGCGCGGCTTTCACCATCGCATCAGAGGCCTCAATCAGCGCAACCAGGCCCCGGGTTTCAATCATTCCTAATGCTTCCATTGTGTTTTCCTCTTACTTAAGGGGGTCCAGAACGGGACCGTTCATTCAACCTGCGTGGGTAAGCGGCACTCGCCGCTCACGTCACTCCGGCGCGGCACGGCTGCCACTAACGCCAGTTCGATAATTTCCTGCACGCTACAGCCTCGGGAGAGGTCGTGGAGCGGTGCGGCCAGCCCCTGAATCAGCGGCCCGACCGCACGATAGCCGCCCAGGCGCTGGGCGATTTTGTAGCCGATGTTGCCGGCTTCCAGCGACGGAAAAACCATCACGTTGGCCCGCCCCTGCAGCGGACTGGCGGGCGCTTTTTGCGCGGCGACCTCCGGCACGAAGGCGGCGTCAAACTGCAGTTCGCCATCCACCATCAGCTGCGGAGCGCTCTGACGCACGATCTCTGTGGCCTGCTGTACGTTGGCGACGTTGGGATGACGGGCGCTGCCGCTGCTGGAAAACGACAGCATCGCCACCCGCGGCTCCTCGCCGGTAATGGCCTGCCATGTCTCCGCGCTGGCGATGGCGATATCCGCCAGCTGCGCCGCCGTCGGCTGCGGCACCACGCTGCAGTCGGCAAATCCCAGCGCCGGTCCGACGTACTGCGGCAGCATCAGAAAGATCGACGACAGCGTTTTGCAGCCCGGCTGAAGGCCAATAATGCGTAATCCGGCGCGCAGCACGTTCGCCGTCGAGGAGAGATTGCCGGCAATACACACGTCGGCCTTCCCGGCGCTGACCATCGCGGCGGCGAACATCAGCGGGTCGTTGAGTTTTTCCTCCGCGTCCGGCGGCGTTTTTTCTCCGGCGCGGGCAAGCCAGCGGCGGGCAAACGCTTCGCGCATTTGCCGGTTGCTGTGCGGGTCGACGATCTGCATACCGTCCATCGGCAGGCGGTGGCTGAGGGCGAACTGGCGCAGGGCAAAGGGGCTGGCGATCAAAATCGGCTTTGCCAGCCCCTGCTGCTGGAGGTAGTGCGCCGCTTTGAGGACGCGGATATCCAGCGCGTCCGCAAACACCACCCGGGCGGGCGAACGCAAAGCCAGTTGACGGGCGCGTTGAATAATCATTGCTCCCCTCCCAGACGCTGTTGGATCTGACTGACGGTCAGCGGATGTTTCGCCACGCTTAAAATCATCATCACGTAGACGGTGCTGGAGAGGCGGTTGAGCGCCTGCAGAATGTCCGGACGTAAGACCTCAAAGCTGCGGGTAATAAAGACCTGTGCGGCGACCGTTTCCGTTTCGCGTATTTTGCTGCGCAGCAGATTGAGCAGCGCGGCATCGCGGCCGTGGCCGGCTTCCGGCACCAGATGATCGTGGTCGAGATAGCGCAGCGGCTGGTGGGAAAGGCGATGCAGTTCATCCTCGTTCAGCCCGACGATAGACTGCGCCACCAGCGGTTCACCCACGGCGTCGGCGCGCATAATATTGCCCAGGCGCGAGCGGATATCCGCCAGCCAGGGCTGCCAGGGCTCCGCCAGTTCGATTTGCAGCCATACCGCCAGGGCGATGGTGGCGTCGAGGGCGGCGCGAAAGCCCAGCCGCGGATCGCTTTTGGCGACCATTTTCTCCGCCGTCAGATGGGTCAGGGTGTCCGGTTTTTTGTCTACCGGCTGGCGGCATAGTTCGCAGCAGGCCTGCGGATGCGTACCGCTGCTGGTTAAACCGTGTACCGGCTGCGGCTGCTGCGCGTCGTCATCGACAAACAGGCTGCCCTGCTCGTCGAGAAACTTAATGCGCAGACGGCGGCTTTCCAGCAGCTCCCGGGCCGAAGGCGTCAGACGGGCGTCGGCGGGCAGATGAATTTCTGCTCCTTCGCTGAGCGTATGGTTCGCTCTGAGCCAGGCTTCGGTAATAAAATCTTTCATAGCGATTGCCAGTTCGCAGGCCAGGCGACGTACAGGAAGCGCACGGTCGACGGCGTGCCGAATTCAATGCTCGAACCTTTCGGGATAAACATCACGTCCCCGGCTTTGGCCACCATGGTTTCGCCTTCATGGCGCACGTGGAGTTCGCCCTCCAGCACCATGTCGACCTCGTCATAGTTCAGCGTCCAGGGGAAGAAGGCGTTTTCCCACTGCATAAACCCGGCGGCCATGCTGCTGCCGTCCTGCTCGGTGACCAAATCCGTTAAGCCGACGCGGTGCGGTTCGGCGCCGTCGAAGCGGCCGAATTTCACGCTGCTGCCGTCAATGACCTTTACGCCGCCTTTACCGGTGACCGCCTTAAAGCTGGGCTGCATCGCGTCCATCCCCAGCGACTGCTTCTCCTTCATCACTTTTTCCATCAGCTGCGCCACCAGGCTTTCGGTAAACTGCCCTTCCGGCAGCTGCGCGATAATGGTTTCGCGAATGCGCTGGCTTTCGGTTTTTTCCTCTGCCGCCGGGACTGCCGGCTCTGGCGCGGATTCATCGCACTCCTGGATGGCGACGCCCAGCAGCTCCGCGACTTCGCGGGCTTCCGGGGTGATGATGCTGGCGCGCAGCACAACCGATATTTCCTCTTCGCCTCGCGCGTGGGCCGCACGAATATCGTTAGCTGTGATAAGTTTCTTCACCTGCCCCTTCCTCCTTTTGGCTGAGCTCACTCAGGTAATTCACCAGATGCTCTACGCTTTGCGGGTCGTGAGCGTTGAGTTCGAAAATCGGCTCCTGAAACCCCATCCCGTACAGCAGTTGCCGCACCGCGGCGACGTCGGCGTCCGGCATATCCGTTTTGCTGATCGCGGCGATATGTCGTTTATTCGCGCCAATATTCAGTAGCCCGGCGGGTAAGCGACTTTCGGTATCATTTGCCGCGTGGACATAAATCAGCGTATCGACATCCTGCAGCGTGGTAATTAATGCGTGGTACCAGCGCGGATGGCTGAAATATTCCCCCGGGGTGTCAATATCGCCTTTCTCGTTAAATTCCACGGCCTGCGTTTTTCTCGCGAGGGAATAATTTCCCTGCAACGCATTAAATAGCGTTGTTTTTCCCGCGCCCACCGTACCGACAAATGCAATACGTTTCATTGCCGCCTCTAATTAGCTTTTGGTTAACTCGCAGAGGGTGTAATTTAATAATCGGCCAAGCCCGCTCACCGTCTGCAGCAGCGCCTCTTCTACCGCGCCGACCGAGCCGTAAATCACCAGCGCGCCGCTAAACCGGTCGAGAAAACCGATATGCACATCGGCGGCCTTCATCGCTAAATCACCGGCGATCATGGCGGTTTCTCCAGGGGTTAAGGTCATAATGCCGATAGCGCCGGATTCGGGAACGCCGATCTTTTTCGCCAGTTCTGCCCCAGGGTGCGCAATCAAATGCGCCAGCGTCACCTGCTTGCCGGGTACAAATTCCTGAATGATGCGTTCTTTATCCATGGCTCACCGCTCCGCTAAAACTTGCGCTTATCGTGACAAGTTTCCGCTGGAGTAAATAACAAAATTCGGCAAGTTGATTTGAAAGGTGAGATAGATCACTTATAAACAGAAATAAAAAAGCGCGGGAGAATTCCCGCGCCTGAAATAATTAAATGAAAATTACAGCGGCTGAGTTTGCGCTTCAACAACCGCCAGCGCGACCATATTCACGATACGCCGTACCGAAGCAATTGGCGTCAGGATATGCACCGGCTTTGCGACGCCCATCAGCACCGGTCCGACGGTGACGCCTTCAGAGCTGGAGACGCGAAGTAAGTTGTAACTAATACGCGCCGCTTCCATATTCGGCATCACCAGAATATTGGCCGAACCTTTCAGCGGGCTGTCCGGCATCCGCTCATTACGAATGCTTTCCACCAGCGCGGCATCGCCGTGCATTTCGCCATCGATCATCAACTCCGGCGCCTGCGCCTTCACCAGCTCCAGCGCCTGGCGCATTTTGCTGGCGGACGGGCAGTCCGAGGAACCAAAGTTCGAGTGCGACAGCAGCGCCACCCGCGGTTCAATCCCGAATCGACGAACGGTTTCTGCCGCCATCAGGGTGATCTCGGCAATTTGCTCCGGCGAGGGATCGTGGTTGACGTAGGTGTCGGCGATAAAGGTGTTGCCGCTCGGCAGCAGCAGCGCGTTCATCGCCCCGGCCGCATGAACCCCTTCGCGGTAGCCAAACAGCGGCTGAATGACGCTGTAGTGCTCGTGATAGTCACCGATGGTGCCGCAGATCATCGCATCGGCTTCGCCGCGCTGCACCATGATCGCGCCAATGACCGTAGTGTTGCTGATCACCGCCCGCTGCGCCTGCTCCTGGGTGATCCCGCGGCGCTTCATCAGGGTGTAATATTCATTCCAGTACTCTTTGAAGCGCGGATCGGATTCGTTATTGACGATCTCAAAATCAACCCCGGCTTTGATCTGCAGTCCCAGCTTCTGGATGCGCATCTCAATGACGCCGGGACGACCGATCAGAATCGGTTTCGCCAGCCCAAGGGAGACCAGCTCCTGAGTCGCGTGCAGTACGCGGGTATCTTCGCCTTCCGCCAGTACCACCCGCTTCGGCTCTTTGCGCGCCTGCGAGAAAATCGGCTTCATAAACAGGTTCGTTTTGTAGACGAACTCGCTGAGCTTCTCGATGTAAGCATCAAAATCGGCGATCGGGCGGGTCGCGACGCCGGAGTCCATCGCCGCTTTCGCCACTGCCGGAGCAATCTTGACGATCAGCCGCGGGTCGAACGGCTTCGGAATGATATATTCCGCGCCGAAGCTCAGATCCTGATCGCCGTAGGCGGAGGCCACCACTTCGCTCTGCTCAGCGTGCGCCAGCTCGGCAATCGCGTGCACCGCCGCCAGCTTCATCTCTTCGTTAATCGCCGTTGCGCCGACGTCCAGCGCGCCGCGGAAGATGAACGGGAAGCACAGCACGTTGTTCACCTGGTTCGGATAGTCGGAGCGGCCGGTACAAATAATGGCGTCGGAGCGCACCTCTTTCGCCAGCGGCGGCAGAATCTCCGGCTCCGGGTTAGCCAGCGCCAGAATCATCGGCGCGCGGGCCATTTTCTTCACCATCTCCTGAGTCAGCACTTTCGGGCCCGAGCAGCCGAGGAAAATGTCCGCCCCGTCAATCACGTCATCCAGCGTGCGTTTGCCGCTGTCTTCGACCGCATAGGCCGCTTTCGTCTCCGCCATATTCGGCTCGCGGCCCTTATAGATAACGCCTTTCGAGTCGCAGACCACGATGTTGTGTTTCTGCATCCCCAGCGCCACCAGCAGGTTCATACAGGCAATCGCCGCCGCGCCCGCGCCGGAGACCACCATCCGCACGTCGGAGATGTTTTTCTCCACCACCCGCAGACCGTTAAGAATCGCCGCGGTACTGATAATCGCCGTCCCGTGCTGATCGTCATGGAAAACCGGAATATTCATGCGCTCGCGCAGCTTTTGCTCGATGTAGAAGCATTCCGGCGCTTTAATATCTTCAAGGTTGATACCGCCGAAGGTCGGCTCCAGCGCCGCGACGACGTTGATAAATTTGTCCGGGTCCAGTTCATCGACTTCAATATCGAACACATCGATACCGGCGAATTTTTTAAACAGAACGCCTTTGCCTTCCATCACCGGCTTACCGGCCAGCGCGCCGATATTGCCCAGCCCCAGAACGGCCGTGCCGTTGGAGACCACCGCTACAAGGTTGCCGCGCGCGGTATATTTATAGGCTGCCAGCGGATCCTTCTCGATTTCCAGGCAGGGCGCGGCGACGCCCGGCGAGTAGGCCAGGGCCAGATCGCGTTGGGTAGCCAGCGGTTTGGTCGGGGAGACCTGGATTTTTCCGGGGACCGGGAATTCGTGGAAATCAAGGGCGCTTTGTTTTAACTGCTCATCCATTTTATCGTTCCTTTCACGTATCGATCGTAGGGGGTGAAACGTTATCGCGTACCTGGTGTTCACCCTAAAGGGCCACCTAGTATCTCGCCTGACGGCTTCGTAAACTTTGAACACCGCCAAACTCTCGCCATAACAAAGTTATATTTGTTATCGATTTATATTGTTTATGTAACTTAGTTTCAGAAGCAATGATAGCCCCGTCTGCTATGCTTTTTAGTTATGCAACTCATCACCCTCTCTATCCTAAACCAATAAAAACTCATGTAACCTATTGTTTCAGGAGCACATTATGTCCCGTAGAGAACTAGCCAACGCCATCCGCGCCCTGAGTATGGATGCAGTCCAGAAAGCCAACTCCGGCCACCCCGGCGCGCCAATGGGTATGGCCGATATCGCCGAGGTGCTATGGAACGATTTCCTCAAGCACAATCCTGAAAACCCGCAATGGTACGATCGCGACCGCTTTATTCTCTCCAACGGCCACGCGTCGATGCTGCTCTACAGCCTGCTGCATCTGACGGGCTATGACCTGCCCATCGAAGAGATAAAAAACTTCCGTCAGCTGCATTCAAAAACCCCGGGCCACCCGGAGATTGGCTATACGCCTGGAGTGGAAACCACCACCGGTCCGCTGGGGCAAGGACTGGCGAATGCCGTGGGCCTGGCTATCGCCGAGCGCACGCTGGCGGCCCAGTTTAATCAGCCAGACCATGAGATCGTCGATCACTTCACCTACGTGTTTATGGGCGATGGCTGCCTGATGGAGGGGATTTCTCACGAAGTGTGCTCTCTGGCGGGGACGTTAGGACTGGGCAAGCTGATCGGCTTCTACGACCACAACGGCATTTCCATTGATGGCGAAACCAAAGGCTGGTTTACCGATGACACGGCAAAACGCTTTGAGGCCTATCACTGGCATGTGGTGCATGAAATTGACGGCCACGACCCCGAAGCCGTGAAGAAAGCGATTCTGGAAGCCCAGAGCGTGAAGGACAAACCCTCGCTGATTATCTGCCGTACGGTAATAGGCTTTGGTTCGCCGAATAAAGCCGGGAAAGAAGAGGCCCACGGCGCGGCGCTGGGAGAACAGGAAGTGGCGCTGGCGCGCCAGCAGCTGGGCTGGCATCACCCGGCGTTTGAGATCCCGAAAGAGATCTACCGGGCCTGGGACGCGCGTGAAAAGGGACAAAAGGCGCAGAAAAGCTGGGAGGAGAAGTTTGCCGCCTATCAGCAGGCCCATCCGCAGCTGGCGGCGGAGTTTACGCGGCGCATGAGCGGCGGACTGCCTGAGTCGTGGAATGAAACGACGCGGAAGTATATTGCCGATCTGCAGGCTAACCCGGCGAAAATCGCCACCCGCAAAGCTTCGCAAAATGCCCTCGATGCCTACGGCCCGCATCTGCCGGAACTGCTGGGCGGCTCCGCTGACCTCGCGCCCAGCAACCTGACCATCTGGAAAGGATCGACTTCGCTGAAAGAGGATCCGGCGGGTAACTATATCCACTACGGCGTACGCGAGTTTGGGATGACGGCCATCGCCAACGGCATCGCGCATCACGGCGGGTTTGTCCCCTATACCGCCACCTTCCTGATGTTCGTCGAATATGCCCGCAACGCGGCGCGTATGGCGGCGCTGATGAAAGCGCGGCAAATCATGGTCTATACCCACGACTCCATCGGTCTCGGCGAAGATGGTCCGACGCACCAGGCGGTAGAACAGCTGGCCAGCCTGCGCCTGACGCCAAACTTCAGCACCTGGCGACCGTGCGATCAGGTGGAGGCCGCGGTGGCGTGGAAGCTGGCGGTCGAACGTCACAGCGGGCCGACGGCGCTGATCCTCTCAAGGCAAAATCTGGCGCAAATGGCGCGCACGCCGGAGCAGGTACAGAATATCGCCCGCGGCGGCTACGTGCTGAAGGACGCTGGCGGCAAGCCGGACCTGATCCTGATAGCTACCGGTTCGGAAGTCGAGATCACCGTGCTGGCGGCGGAGAAGCTGCTGGCCAAAGGGGTGAACGTGCGCGTGGTTTCCCTGCCATCGACCGACGTGTTTGATGCCCAGGAGGAAGCCTACCGGGAATCGGTCCTGCCGTCGGACGTCAGCGCCCGCGTCGCGGTTGAGGCCGGCATCGCCGACTGCTGGTATAAGTATGTGGGGCTAAAAGGCAAAATCGTCGGCATGACCGGCTACGGTGAATCGGCCCCCGCGGATAAGCTCTTCCCTTACTTCGGCTTTACCGTTGAGCATATCGTTACCGTAGGGGACGAGGTACTGAACGGGTAACCCAGAGCGTGGGCCAGGCGTCTGGCCCCTGCCAGTTATCGCACTGCGGCTGCCGCGCGTAGCGTACCAGGCTAAACCGCTGGCCGTCATAGCGCCAGCGCGTTTGCGTCCCGCAGTCGCCGGGCGCGCGCCCTTTATCCAGCGTCACCAGTTCCTGGCGTCGATCGTCGTAGCGGGCGTTTACCAGTTCGACATCGCGCGGCCCGTCGCCGGGGGGCTGGAAAGGCAGAGTGAGCCGTACCGGATGAGCAATATACGGCCGCTGGCGCGACACCAGCCAGGCCAGCCAAATGGTGTTGTAGGCGCCCGCTTCGCAGCTGGTCATCAGCAGCACCCTATCGTCGGTCAGCGCGGCAACCCGCACCTCGCGGCGAAACGGATCCAGCGAACAGGCGCTGCTGTTCATGCGCTCGTTGCCATAATCCATGAGATCGTTAAGTTCATCGCGGCTGAGGGGGGACTCCGCCACGTCGATTCTCGCCACCGAGCGCAGCGCCGGGGCGGGCGGAACGCTGAGCGGCGGCTCTTCTCCCTTCCCTACCCACGCGGTTTCGCTCCCCACGCGCTTCTGCCGGCTATCGATAAACAGCAGGGCGGCTTTCAGCCCCTGTAAAGAGATGGCCTGCAGGCCATTTTCGAGGGTTATCGCCTTTGCTGCCTGCACCTGCTGCAGAAAGGCATCAATGGTGACGCTATCGTCGGTTTCAAGCAGTTTGTCGGCGATCTGCCAATGTTTATCGCCCAGAGACAGGGGTTTACCATCGAGGCGAAGGCGTGGCGCAATCGGCGCCAGCGCCGCGACCGGATTGCCCACGCCGCCGAGTTCAATGCGCAGGCTGGCGCTGGTAGCCGCCCCGGCGCTGCGGGTGAGGGTCATGACCAGGCCGTGATGCAGCCCGACGTTGCGGGCCACGCAGAAGTTCTGATTGTTGCAGGTTACCTGCCAGTCATTGAAGAGCTGTTGTGCCGGCGCCGCCCGCACCAGCGACGTCGGCACTAAACCGAAAAGCAGAAACAAAATAACCCGATGCAACATGAGCGGCACAACCCCGGAGAAAACGCCATACACAGCGGCTATGTTCACCAGCGGCGAGGTTTTACTCAATCGGATTTATCAGAGATCCCCGTTCATCAGCCCGGAGGTTTGCAAATATTGCAGCAGGATCACCGCTTTGCCATCGCGGATCTCCCCGTTCGCCATCATCTCCAGCGCCCGATGATAAGGGAGCTCCAGCACCTCAATATCTTCATCATCAACGCCGCCGCCATCGTTGGCCCGCTGAGTATCGTTATATTCGGCAATAAAGAAATAGATAAGCTCGGTGACGCCGCCGGGCGACATAAACAGTTCAAACAGTTTGCGCACTTCACCCACTTCGAAACCGGTCTCTTCAATGGCTTCTTTGCGCACGCACTCCTCCGGCTCATCGCTGTCCAACAGCCCGGCGCAGGTTTCAATCAGCATCCCGTCTTCGTTGCCGTTTATCCAGGTCGCGATGCGGAACTGGCGAACCAGCACGACGGTCTGCTTATGGCGGTTATACAGCAAGATGGTAGCGCCGTTGCCGCGATCGTAGACTTCGCGTCTATGGCGAACCACGCTGCCGTCGCTGCGCGTCAGTTCATAGGTCATGTTGCGCAAAAGGAACCAGTTTTCGGAGAGGATTTTATCTTTGATAATGTTGATATTGAGTGACATACGAGCCCCACAGCGTGAAATGACGATTCCATACTACGCTGTGAAGCCCGCTTTGTCGTCAGTGAAGCGGAATCGATTTAACCTCGAGGAAGTCCATTATCCCCTGCGCCGCGTGGCGGCCTTCCGCCATGGCGGTCACCACCAGATCGGCGCCACGCACCGCATCGCCGCCGGCAAACACTTTGCGATGGGTGGTCTGGTAGCGGTAGCGGCTTTCCACATTGGCCTTGATTCGACCCCGGCTGTCGAGCTTAACGCCCACCGATTCCAGCCACGGCATACCGTGCGGATGGAAACCAAAGGCCATGATCACCGCGTCGGCGGGCATGACAAACTCGCTTCCGGGGATTGGCGACGGGCTACGGCGCCCCTGAGCGTCCGGCGCGCCCAGCCGGGTACGCAGAAAGCGTACGCCGTTGACGTGTCCCTTTTCGTTCAGCTCCAGGGTGACCGGCTGGACGTTAAATTCAAACTGCGCCCCCTCTTCGCGCGCGTTTTTCACCTCTTTCTTCGAACCAGGCATATTGGCTTCATCGCGACGATAGGCGCAGGTAACCTGCTTCGCGCCGTGGCGCAGCGCGGTACGCACGCAGTCCATCGCCGTATCGCCGCCGCCGAGCACCACGACGTTCAGCCCTTCGGTGTTGACGTAAGGCTCTTCCGGCAGCTCAAGCAGCCCCATCACCTGTTTGGTGTTGGCTATCAGGAACGGCAGCGCGTCATATACGCCGGGCGCGTCTTCATTCGGCAGATCCGCTTTCATCGAGCGATAGGTTCCGGCGCCAATAAATACCGCGTCATAGTCATCAAGCAGCGTCGTCAGCGGGATATCTTTGCCTATCTCGCAGTTCAGCTCAAAGCGCACGCCCATCTGGGTAAAGATTTCCCGCCGTCGGGCAAGCAGAGATTTATCCAGCTTAAAGGCAGGAATACCAAAGGTCAGCAGACCGCCAATTTCCGGGTGACGGTCAAAGACCACCGGACTCACGCCGTTACGCACCAGACGGTCGGCGCAGGCGAGCCCGGCAGGACCCGCGCCGATAATCGCCACCCGCTTGCCGCTTTCAACGACCTGAGAAAGATCCGGCCGCCAGCCGTTGGCCAGCGCCTGGTCGGAGATATAGCGTTCAATGTTGCCGATAGTCACCGAACCGTGCTCATCGCGCAGCGTGCAGGCCCCTTCGCACAGGCGATCCTGCGGGCAGACGCGGCCGGTAATTTCCGGCAGGCAGTTGGTCTGGTGAGAAAGCTCCACGGCGGCGGAAATATCCCCCTCTTTCACGCGTTCAATCCACTGCGGAATATGGTTATGCAGCGGACAGGTCCATTCACAAATGCTGTGCTCGCCGCACGTCAGGCAGCGCTCCGCCTCGCGGTTGGCCTGCCCGGCGCTGAACGGCAGATAGATTTCGCTAAAATTGGCCTTACGCGCCTCGGCGGATAGCTTGTCGGGCTCGCCGCGCGGCGGCGTCGCGGCCATCTGCGCGACTTTGCCCGCGGAGCAAGGCG
>OGYT01002079.1_pt1 | contig 11487 bp, 12 predicted proteins | sample 1576631 | NCBI WGS metagenome assembly OGYT01 (sample SAMEA3541588, study PRJEB24748) | human gut metagenome | biome: human gut; feature: human-associated habitat; material: faeces | place: China | collected 2012
ATCTGGAACTTCAGTCCATCTGGGTTCTTGCCGACATCGTAAACGGCCTGATGGCAATTCCGAACCTTATCGCTCTTCTCGGTCTTTCAGGCGTAATTGTGGCTGAAACAAGAAAATATTTCGAACACCTAAAAAACAATCAGCTTTAATATAAAAAAGCCCCAGAGAAATATATCTTCTCTAGGGCTTTAATTTTATATCATTTGATTATCTGCAAAATTTCTTTTGGTGAATTTGCCACAAAATCCGGTTCCCTTTCCAAAAGTTCTTTTTCCGTGCCGTAGCCGTACGTAACGGCTAAACTTTTCAAACCGAAATGCTTTGCACCGGCTATATCGAATTTCGTATCGCCAATCATCAGTACTTCCTGTGGATTTTTTATCTCATTCGTTCTCAATACGTAATCCAGTACCTGAATTTTTGTTATGCGGCTGCCGTCCGTAAGTGAGCCGCCGATAAAATCGAAATATTTTTCCAAATCATGCTGAGCTAAAATATTATGAGCGAATTTTTCCGGCTTTGATGTCGCCACCATGAGAAATTTGCCCTGTTCTTTTAATTTTTGCAGTACTCCGTCTATTCCTTCATACATTTCATTTTCTAAAATACCTTTTGTTTCATAGTATTCACGAAAAAATTTGACTGCCTCCGTGCTTTTTTCTGCCGAAAAACCGTAACAGTCAGTAAATTGCTGATTGAGCGGCGGTCCGATAAAAGTTTTGAGCAGAACTTCATTTTCTTCCTTAATACCGTATTTTTTCAAAGCATATTTAACACCTTTTATAATACCTGCACCGGAATCAATCAGTGTTCCGTCCAAATCAAACAGTATATATTTAAATGAATTCACCGTTATTCTTCCTTTTCCGTTTTTAAATACAAAAAAACGCCGCTTTAAAAGCGACGTGTAATTTCAAATGGCAGGGGTAGCTGGACTCGAACCAACGCATGCGGGATTCAGAGACCCGTGCCTTACCAACTTGGCGATACCCCTGTGTCTTGCTGACTTTTAATATTATATTAGCCCTGAAGCATTTTGTCAATACCTAATAAAAAAATTTTTAACAAATACGCGGAATTTGTTCTCCCTGCGGCATATCGACAATGCGAATTCCTCCAACAGCCGTCTTCAATCCCACTTCACCAATGGCTTTATCAACTACTTTGCCAATTACACAGGCATTCTTGCCATATTCAAATCCGTGCATAACAGACAGAACTTTTTCCGTATCCTCATTATTTACAAAAGCAACAAGTTTCCCCTCATTTGCCAGGTAAAGCGGGTCAAAACCGAGAATATCGCAAAAACCGCGTACTTCCTCCCGCACAGGAATTGCTTCTTCTTCCAGTAATATCCCCACCTGTGCCTGTGAAGCTATTTCATTGAGCACTGCTGCCACGCCGCCGCGTGTCGGGTCGCGCAATACAGCAATCTTGGGAACTGCGGTGAGCATTTTTTCCACCATATGATTGAGCGGAGCACAATCCGTTTTTACTTTCTCGGGCAATTCGAGATTATGGCGTGAAGCCATTATCGTAGCGGCATGGTCGCCCAGGTATCCGCTGACAATGATGTTCTGTCCGGCTCTGGCATTAAGCGGCGAAATATCTGTTTTTTCTATACGTTCCCCAATACCTGCCGTATTGATAAAAATCCCGTCAGCCATTCCTTTATTCACGACTTTCGTATCGCCTGTAACGATACAAACGCCTGCCTCATCGGCAGCTTTGCGCATTGTCGCTACAATTTCTCGTAAATCTCTTAACGGAAAACCTTCTTCTATTATCATTCCTACGGAAATATACTTCGGCACAGCTCCCGTCATAGCTAAATCATTCACAGTGCCGCATACTGCAAGTTTACCGATATTCCCTCCGGCGAAAAACAGCGGTTTTACTACATACGAATCTGTCGTAAATGCAATTTCACCTGTTGCCAAATCAAGTTTTGCACCGTCGTGCATTTCTTTCAGGTAATTATTGTCGAATGCCGGCAATAAAATTTTTTCCATAAGCTCATGCCCTGCTGCACCGCCGCTGCCATGAGCCATCGTTATTACTTCATCTTGCAAAAAATTCACCATCCGTTTATTCAAAATGGAAAGCCCTTGCACCGTATTTATACCATGCGGCACACGTTCCTTCAACTGATACCATACATGAACCGACAGCGTGAGAAGGAGTGCACACTTTGCCGAACAAAGGGCAATCCACAGGTTTAACAAGTCCTTTCAGAACTTCACCGCAACGACAGCCCGGGGCTTCTTTCGATACCTCTTTTTCTACAGAAAGCATTTTTAAAGCGTCAAATTCAGCAAAATCATCATTCACTTCAAGACCGGAACCTGTTATTTTGCCCAAACCGCGCCAGTTGGCATCAGCCAATTTATACACCGTCCGCATTATTTTTTGCGCCTGAAGATTTCCTTCATCTTTAACCACACGCCTGTACTGATTTTCTATCCGCGCCCTATTTTCATATATCTGTTTTGCCAAAATATAAATCGAACTTAAAATATCAAGCGGTTCAAAACCGGCGATGACGGCCGGCAGATGATAATTATCGGCAATGAACTCAAACGGTTTTCTTCCCGTAATAACACAGACATGTCCTGGCAGTAAAAAACCGTCCACATTTATATTATGGTCTCCCAAAAGAGCATTTACAGCAGGATACGTCAGTTTGTGTGCTGTCAGCACATAAAAATTTTTTACATTCTGCGCCTTAGCTGTGAGTATTGTAGCCGCTGCCGTCGGCGAAGTCGTTTCAAAACCGACAGCCAGAAAAATCACCTTTTTCATCGGATTATCCTTTGCTATCTGCAAACTGTCCAGCGGCGAATATACAATTCTAACATCACAGCCTTCCGCTTTTACACTGCTTAAACTGGAACTTGTTCCCGGCACCTTAAGCATATCGCCGAATGTTGCAATAATCACGTCTTTTTGCCGTGCATAAGCAATAGCCGTATCAAGATAATCATTCGGCGTAACGCATACAGGGCAGCCCGGACCGCTCACAAGTTCCACTTTTTCCGGCAGAAGCTGACGGATGCCGGCTCGGAAAATTGCGACCGTATGAGTACCGCATACTTCCATAAAGCGCACCGGCTCTTTAATCAATCTGTCTATCTCTTTAAGAAAAAAGTCCGCCGCCTGTTTTGTCTCCTTTGCTGTCAACATCATCGGGATAAAGCACCTCTTTCAACAATTCGCTTGTAATGCGCGCTTCTTCTTCATCTATAACCTGAATGGCAAAACCGGCATGCATTAAAATATAATCGCCTTCTTTGGCTTCCGGCAAAAGCATCATGCTGATATCACGACGAATTCCTTCTACTTCCACCGTAGCTATCATATCCTTTTTTTCAATAATTTTAGCAGGAACTGCTAAGCACATTGCCCTGCCTCCTCTCATAAATTTATTAATCCTCTTTTATATCGTGCCAATGCAACAGCCGCCTGTCCTAAAGATATACCGCCATCATTTACAGACACTTTTTCATTTGTATATAATTTAAAATCACTGCTTAACTGATTATACAATAAGTTCATAAGCGTCATATTCTGGCATACACCGCCGCTCAAAACTACTGTCCTTATGCCTGTTAAGCAGCTGACTTTTTTTATCATGTCGCAAACTGCCTGCGCCAGTGTTAAATGAAATGACTGCGCCGCATAATTTATGCCTTTAAGCCGTTTTACATCGTACAGCGCTCTATAGGCCTGTTTAAAATCCAGAATATCTTGTCCCTTATCTGAATAAATTTCATACGGCAGAATTTCTCCAGCACTGTCGTATGCCATTTTTTCCAGTTCAATAGCCGCTTGTCCTTCATAATTTATTTTATGACAAATGTTTAAAAGTGCCGACGCTGTATCAAATACCCTGCCCGCACTGCTGGAGAGCTGCGAGTTAAGACCGGCTTTTGTCGCCTGTATCAATAATCTCCAATTTATCTTCAACAGCTCCGAATATTTTTCTGCAACTTTTTCACCGTATATTTCATACGCCTGATAAAGTGCCAGCCGCCACGGTTCTTTCACAGCCTTGGCACCGCCCGGCAGAGGCATATAGGCAAAATGACCCATTCTTTCATACTCCGTTAAATCAGCCACCATAAATTCTCCGCCCCAGATATTTCCGTCTGTGCCGTAACCGGTACCGTCCAAAGCTACACCGATAACTTTTTCATTCAAATTATGTTCGGCCAGCACGGATGCTATATGAGCATGATGATGCTGAACTTCCAGTAAGGGCAGTTTCTGCGCTTTAGCATATTTTGTCGAAAAATATTCCGGATGCATATCACAGACGGTTAAATCGGGCTTAATATCAAACAGACGCTCAAATAACTGCACATTTTCCTTATAAGCATCATTTACCGCCATTTTTTCCAAATCGCCGATATGCTGGCTCAAAAAAGCTTTATCATGTTTTGTTAAACAAAACGTGCTCTTCAGCTCCGACCCGCAGGCCAAAACACTGATATCGCTTTTCAGACTGCCAAGATTAATCGGAGCCGGCGCAAAACCTCTGCTGCGGCGGATTATCATCTGCCTATTGCGGAAAATACGCACTACAGAATCATCTACACGCGTATTAATCAAACGGTTATGCACAAGCTTGTAATCGGCAATTTCCTTTAACTGCGAAAAAGCATCTTCATCACGATAAACAATCGGCTCATCGCTCAAGTTCGCACTTGTCATTACAAATACGTCATCATCGTGCAAAAGCAGACAGTGTATTGGTGCATACGCCATCATTACGCCCAGATACGCATTATGCGGTGCAACTTTTCCCGCCAGATTGTACTGCTCTGATTTATGCAACAGTACAATCGGCGCAGCTGCCGAAGTCAATAATTTTTCTTCCTGTTCGTCTACATAACACAGCTTTTTTATCATTTCCATATTCGCCGCCATTACGGCAAACGGTTTATCCTCGCGAATTTTACGCCGCCTTAATGTTTCTACTGCTTCAACGTTAAATGCATCACAAGCAAGATGATAACCGCCAATTCCCTTTACCGCCACGATAGCTCCCTGCTTAATTAAAGCATGTGCCTTGGCAATAACGTCATCGCAGATTATCTCCTTCTCGCCGAACAGGCGGTATTGCGGTCCGCAAAGAGCACATGCATTCGGCTGAGCATGAAATCGTCTGTCCAACGGACTGTCATATTCCGTCTGACACTTTTGGCACATAATAAAATTATACATAGTCGTATTTTGGCGGTCATACGGCACATCACGTACAATGGAAAAACGCGGCCCGCAGTTGGTACAGTTTGTAAACGCATAATTATATCTTCTATCGTTTTTATCTTTTATTTCTCTCCGGCAATCAGCACAAATCGCCAAATCAGGAGAAATGAGCGTTTCCCGCTCTACTGCCGCAGGACTCGGTTTAATGATAAAATCAACTTCAGCCCTGTCAACAGGCAAAACATTTACGATGACCTCGCTGACAAAAGATGCAGGCGGAGCTAAAAACTTTATATCTCTTATAAAACCGCTTAATTCTCTGCCCTGCACTTCAATTAATACGCCTTCACTGTCATTGAGTACATAACCTGTCAGATTGTTTTCCTTTGCCAAGCGGTAGATAAAAGGACGGAAACCCACACCCTGTACAATGCCCTTTACTCTTATTTCATACCGTTTCAATCCTGATACTGCGCTATCCATTTATCGACAACTTCCTTAGCCTTCTGTGCCACTTGCGGTATTTTCTCCGCTACAGCCGGTGTTAAATCAACTCCCATAGATACAACCTGCGGCTTTATTCCCATTACAATAATCTCATCTACAGGATTATCCGTAAGCTTTAACACCGCAAGCATGTCATTAACCCCCAAATCATGCACGGACATTTTATTTTTAAAATAAGCATTGAGTTCATCGCCTGTAAATTGATAAAAATCACCTACATTTCCGTCAATATCCATCGCATCAATAAACAGCAATTTCTTCGTTCCAGCAATATACGGCATTAAATCCATACCGAGTGTACCACCATCAAGGATTTGGACAAAATCGGGATAATCAGTTATTTTCTGCAGATATTCCGCACATCTTACACCGAACCCCTCATCTTGCATAATAATATTACCGATACCTACAACTGAAATATCCGCCATATCAAATACTCCTATTCAAACGCTGTTGTTTTTTCTTGAATTCGCTACGGACGAAATCACACCATTTATCTATGCCCTGTCCGTTTGAAGCAGCCGTTTCCATTATTTCCAGCTGCGGATGAATACATTTCAAATCGTGTTTAGCACTTTCCATATCAAAATTGGTAAACGGCAGAATATCCACTTTATTTAAAATAGCCGCCTGTGATTCTTTAAAAATAATCGGATATTTGAGCGGTTTATCATCGCCTTCCGTGATGCTCAACACCGTAACTTTCATATCCTCGCCAACGACAAATTCAGCCGGGCAAACGAGATTGCCGACGTTTTCAATAATCACCACATCAAGATTTGCCAAATCCAAATCACTGAGCACCTCTTTAACCATAGGCGCATCCAAATGACAGCCGCCGTTTGTATTAATCTGAATTACCGGCACATTATGCTGAGCAATCCTATCTGCATCTTTATCGGTAAACAAATCACCTTCAATTACCGCCAGACGCAAATCATCCTTTAAATTGGCAATTGTTCTTTCCAATAAAGTCGTTTTGCCCGACCCTGGTGAGCCAAGCAGATTTATTGCCAATACGCCATTTTTATCAAACAAAGCTTTATTTTCACTCGCTATCATATCATTTCTGCCAAGAATGTCTTGCATTACAGGTATATCCATTATTCCGCCTCCAAAGACTCAACTCGAAGCTCCCGCCCCGATACAATCTCCATGCGCAGAGACTTGCATTTCGGACAGGTAAAATTATACTTCTCGATTTTCGTCTGTTCGCCGCAATCCAAGCATTTTGCTATGAGTGGAACATGCTTCAAAACAAGCTTTGCACCTTCTGCCTTCGTTCCTGCAGAAAGCGAAGTAAAGCAAAAATCCAGTGATTCCGGCACTACACCCGTCATTTCACCGACTAAAATCGAAATTTCCGTAACTTTTTGCGCTTCATTTTTATCTGCATAGCTGAGAACAATATCAAGTATGCCCTCTGCCAGTGCCATTTCATGCATAATAACAATAACAAAACAGCCGGGATTTTAACCCGGCTGTTTAATTCTCCTTATAACAGTGCAGTCAAACCACGCTGAGCAAATTCAGCAGTCAACTGAGTCAGCGGTGTTTTTGCAGGATTATAATTAATCGTAGTTTCACCGTTATGCGCATGAATATGAACGTTGTATACGCCAGGAAGACCGAGCAGTGACTCCTTTATTTCCCTAGCGTTTTCTTTTGTATAACCTTCAACTTTAAATCTCAATTTATTACCTTTGCCGCCAAAAAGGCAGCCACAAGTAAGACACATTAAATTCACACCTCTTTAGTCTTCGGCAATCTTACCGTTTTTATCCTTGAGGTCATCAATATCAGCCGGGATGTGAGCCAATGTTTTCGCACCGGAAAACATACTGCCGGCTTCACCTTCACGTTCCATAAGGTCTGCTCTGAATACCATGTAAACATGACCCATGGCAAAGAATATAATAAACCATGCAAAATAGTGATGAACCCAGTGGAAAATCATTTCACCGTACATGCCGATGGACCAGCCGAAAACAGTCGCCGGAAGGCCTGTCGGGTTCGGCATGAAATACATGGCAAAACCGGTTACAATTTCCACCAGAACCATTACATACAGTGCCAAATAAGAACCGCGCGCCAAAGGATTGCGCAGATACGGTTTATGCGAATATTTGAGCAGGCTGTAGTGCATGCCGACTTCCACCATTTCTTCCATATACTTCGTTGTCCAGAATTTCGGCAGCAGGCGGTCGCCACGGTTGATTATCCAGCCATAGATGCGCAGTACAAACGATGCTGTAAAAATAAATCCCAGCAAGAAATGCACATTGCGCACCAAATCCACGGATAAACGCCAGTCCGCCAAAGCAGGTTCAACTCCAGGGCCGCCGGAAACAGGGTCCATAATCCATAAACCTGTTATAAACAGTCCGGCAATGCACCATACCATAATCCAGTGGAATATTCTAAGAAACGGACTGAAAATATAATACTTCCGCAGTTGTCCTTTCGGATGAATTAATTTTACTCTAGCCATTCAAACCACCCCTAATATAAGGGTCAGTATTAACTGTTGTTATTGTTCTTCCCTTCGCATCATATAAGTGAGTAGCACAAGCTATACACGGGTCAAAGGAGCGTACAGCTCTAACAATTTCCAGCGGTTTTTCCGGAATTTTTACGATTGTTTCCATCATAGTGCGTTCAAATGCACCGCGGCCTGCCACTTCGTCACGCGGACATGCGTTCCATGTAGTCGGAACTACAGCTTGATAATTACTGCATTTTCCGTCTTTAATAGCTACCCAGTGACTGAGCGCTCCGCGCGGAGCTTCATACAGACCTACACCTTTTACTTCTTCTGTCGGCCAAGTGGATGGCTTCCATTTTGTAACATCAGCCGTATCTGTATCACCGGCACCAATATTTTTAACGAGTTTATCAAAGAAATACTTATTCATGCAGGCATTAAGCTGGGCATCCAGACCGCGCGTAACGGTACGGCCAAGCGTGGACAGAAGCCATCTTTCCGGAGCTACATTGAGCAGACGGGAAATAGCATCTACTTGGTCCACCATCATTTTTTCCGCCCAGTTCGGCTGAATAAGGTTCTGTTTAACTTTTGTATAAATAATAATGTAACGAGCAAGCGGTCCAACTTCTGCCGTTTTACCACGCCACATCGGAGTTTTAATCCATGAATATTTGCCCTGTTCATTGAGCTGCTGCCAGTGACTCTTATTACCGCTCTTATCACCAGTATATTCAGCTTCAGATTTTCCATCCCAAGGATGCAGAGCATCGCCGTCTTTATACCATGAATGAGTCGTTGTTTCTGTCAATACTTCAGGGTCTTTCAAATCATCGGAAGTAATATCTGTTACTTTGGCATTCATAACGCCATTTTTAAAGTTTTCTACTACAGAATTGCAGCGTATCATAATCTGGCTGAACCATTCGCCATTTCCATTAGCTACACCTGCAAACGGTTCTTCTGGGAATGCGCCGAAACCGAGCACACGGTCGCCAGCAAGCCCGCCGCCGTCAAGAGCTGCACCTTTCTGGGCACAAATATGACCGATAGCCAAAAGGTCAGGCAGATAGAAATTATTTACTAAATCCATACCCAGTCTGATAGCTGTATCAACAGCAGCAAGACGCTGGCTGTTTACTGGAGCATTCATTTCATCCATGGAAATAGCACACGGCATACCGCCTACAACATAGTGAGGATGCGGGTTCTTACCACCAAAAATAACGTGCGGAATAACTACTTCACGCTGTTTGTCGAGCATATTGAGGTAATGTGCCACCGCCATTAAATGCACTTCCGGCGGAAGAAGCTGATAATCAGGATGGTCCCACCAGTTAGCGGCAAATATACCGAGCTGACCGCCGCTTACGAGTGCCTGTACTTTATCTTTAACAGCCTGGAAATATGCCGGTGTTGCTTTAGGGAATTCTTTCGGATAGGCTGAAAAATCATAATCCATAGGACCGGCAAACGGTAATTTATAATTTGCCAAAACTGTATTTTGCAGATTTGCCGTAGCCGCTGCATCTGCTTTCAATGCTTCAATCGGACTTACCCAGTCAAGCGCATGCAAATGGTAAAAATGCACTAAATGGTCATGCACCGTAAGTGTTGCTGCCATGATGTTACGAATGTAGTTGGCATTTTTCGGAATTTTAATACCGAGTGCATCTTCAACAGCACGAACACAGCCAAGTGAATGAGAACTTGTGCAAACACCGCAGATACGTTGAATATATGCCCATAAATCGCGTGGGTCACGATTCTTTGCAATTACTTCCAGGCCTCTCCATGCAGTACCGCTGGAGATTGCATCTGTTACTTGATTTCCTTGTACTTCAATTTCTACACGCAAATGACCTTCAATGCGTGTTACCGGGTCTACTACTATATGTGGCATTATTCATCAACCGTCCTTTCTGTCATTGTTTTTTTCAGCCGCATCTCTTTTCTTTTTCTGAATAGCCGATGTCGCTGCATGACCTGCTATACCGACAGCCATTGCACCGAGAGCCACGGCACCGAGCGTATCCACATTGCCAAGACCTAAGAGATTTGCGCCAGGAACTTCCGGCATACGTTCATAAAGCGGATCTTCATCCCAGAAGTTTTTATTCGTACAACCGATGCAGCTTGCACCAGACTGAACAGGATAGGAAAGACCATTATACCAGCGCAGATTGCCGCAGGAACTGTACGTTTCCGGACCACGGCAGCCTAATTTATACAGGCACCAGCCGGCTTTAGCACCTTTATCATTGAAATCTTCTGCAAACAATCCGGCATCGAAGAATGGACGACGATAGCAAGTATCATGCAAACGATTGCCGAAGAACTGTTTCGGACGACCTTCACTGTCAAGAGGCGGCAGTTTGCCAAACATAGCATAATGCGCAATAACACCTGTCATTACCTCTGGAATTGGCGGACAACCCGGAACATTGACAATCGGTTTGTTGCCGATAATATTAGGTACACCAGTAGACTGTGTCGGATTTGGACGAGCTGCCTGAATTCCTCCCCAAGCGGAACAAGAACCGTAATTGATTATAGCCGCACAGTGAGCAGCCGCTTCTTTTAACTGGTCAATAAAAGCATGACCACCAACCATACAGTAACCAGAATCAGCCAAAGCCGGTACAGCACCTTCTACAGCCAAAATATACTGTCCGTCATACGCTTTGATAATATCCTGCAGATGCTGTTCAAACGGCTGACCGCTTGCTGCTGCCAAAGTATCATCGTATTCAAGCGCAATCATGTTAAGCACGACATCGGAAGTCATCGGCGCACCTGAACGAATAAACGCCTCACTGCAACCGGTGCATTCATGACCGTGCAGCCATACAACGACCGGAAGTCTTTTCTCCGCAGCCTCTACAACACTTGAAAGCATCGTAGGAGCAATTCCCAGCATTGCCGCCATCGCTGTGCATGCTTTGATAAAGGAACGTCGACTCATTCCTTTTTTCTGGTACATGTCCCAAATAGAACTATACTTTTCCACAATATCCCTCCTAGATAAATTAAAATACCAGACCTGTTTTCCGCCCATTAAAAAATGTACGCAAAAATAAATATTAGACCCAATATTTATATGAAATAATAAAAATATTATTTTTCCCTAAATAAATAAATTATATAAAACAAAGTATGTATAAAAAATCCATAATTTCTGACTATATTATTATATATTTTTTTTATTGTTATTTACCGTTATATAAAGTTTTCTTATACCTTGTATTATAGTTCTGTACTTGTTACTCTCCACCCCGGACAGG